>Ga0190367_1000067_pt1 | contig 80029 bp, 80 predicted proteins | sample 4872181011_MG_FD_171838 | JGI IMG/M metagenome (GOLD analysis project Ga0190367, IMG submission 171838) | Hydrothermal vent microbial mat bacterial communities from Southern Trench, Guaymas Basin, Mexico - 4872-18-10-11_MG | ecosystem: Environmental > Aquatic > Marine > Hydrothermal vents >...
TACAGGCAAAATACTGTATTAACTGTGGTTATAATTTGACTGAAGTATCTCCGATGGAGAAAGTCTCACTTATCCCAGTATATATCTCAGTATCTACTGTAATGGCTATCATATACCTACTGGATATCATCCTTAATGATGTATTTAGATCATTATTCTATTCATTGATTACAGTAGGGTATATCGCTAGTGTAGTGGGGATTATAATCATACTATATACATTTATGAAGAGATACTCGGAAAATGACATATTTATCGCTAAATTCTCTATATTAGGTAATATCCTGACGGGAGTCGGTGGATTTATAATATATATAATACCAGTGATTGCAGGCCATATCCTAGTATCATTATACTGGATATTCTTCCTAGTTATAGGGTATTTATTGTGGAGGGAGGTAAAGGAGGTCAAATAGCTTCTATGAAGGATATTCTTGAGACCTATATTGAGGGTATCAATCATAAGGGTAGACCATATACAGAGTATGAAGGTAAAAAGATTTACATTAAATACGGTGTTCCAGGAGATAGGGTGAAGATAAAAGTCATCCCTATTAAAAAGGGGAGGAGGGGGGTGGAATATTGGGGTGATATCATAAACATCATTGAAGGGAGTAGATGGCGTGTAGAACCTAAGTGTAAATACTTTGGATTATGTGGTGGATGTAGCTTCCAGAATATCGACTATAATTACCAGCTTGAGTATAAGAAGAAGATTGTTGAGAAGATGTTTAAGAAGTTTGACTTGGATGTAGAGGTCTTTGACCCGATACCAAGTCCTAAAATATGGTTCTATAGGAATAGGATGGATCATCCCGTGGGCTGGGGTCAGGAGAGACCTATAATCGGGTTAAAGGTATATGGTAGATGGGATTTGGTTGTAGATTTGGATGAGTGCTACTTAGAATCACCCGAATCTATTGAGATAATTAAAATAGTTAAGGAGTTTATGAAGGACTATGACATTAAGCCATATGATCTGATTAAGCATAAGGGCTTTATGAGGTATGTAGTTATTAGAGAGGGTAAGTACACTGGTGATAGGCTAGTTAGCCTAGTAACTAATAAAGGTGGTTTCGTAGGCTTGGACGAATTAGTAAATAGGTTAAAAGACTATGTGACAGGTATCGTATGGAGTATTAATCCGAAGTTGACTGACTTATCAATAGGTGAGGAGGTTATAGGCGTATATGGCAGGGATTATTTAACGGAGATAGTTGGAGGTATTAAGTATTATATACATCCAAATGCATTCTTCCAAACCAATTCTTACCAGGCTAATAGACTTGTACAACTAGCTAAAAAATTCTCTAGCGGTGGAGAGTATCTACTCGATGTATATAGTGGAGTAGGCCTATTCTCATATTCGTTGATGGATAGATATGATAAAGTGGTGTCTATCGAGGTAGATGAATATTCTATATATAGCGCTGAAGTCAATAAAAAGTGGCTTAAGGCTGATAAGGTCTCGATAATCGAGGCGAGGGCTGAGGACTGGCTCCCTAGAATATCTTATAAACCTGATACAGTTATTGTAGATCCACCGAGACCAGGTTTATCAAGGATAGTTAAGGAGGAGTTAAAGAGGATTAAACCTAGCGAGATCCTCTATTTCAGTTGCAATCCAAAGAGTATGGCTAGGGATATATACATATTAAGTGATGAATTCAGTATAGATGGTCCTATATTACCTATCGATATGTTTCCACATACGCCACATATCGAGGTGTTCGCAAGGCTTATATCAAGGTAAAAAATATTATTGGTTATGTTGGCAATGTTATTCCCATAGCCTCTAATTCCCTAGCCTCCTTCTCTAAGCCATACCTAGATAACGTTGTCTTCCTAGGTATTCCATTCCTATCCCATCCTCTGATTTCATAATACCAGTCTAACAGCATATTATATGTATTATAATCCAGGTGCCTACCCTTCATCGGACCTTGGGTTAAAGGCTCTTCAAACCACCTGGCAGGAGGCATATCCATGTCCCTGACCCAATACCCGTATTCCCTGATCCAGAATAATCTAATTAAATTGTATATCCTATCTGCAACTTCAAATAATTTATCCATGGTATAATTAATTCCTGTAGTGTAATGCATGAATTTTGGATAGTACTCTATATTTAAACCTACTTCAATCCATGGAAGTCTGCATGTAACGAATGTCTCAAACATCCCACCCCTAATTCTTTGTAATCTTATAATCTTCTCCACTTTTTCCCTCGTATTGACATCGATACCCATTCTAACCTCCTCTGCAATGAACCATGCATCTTTATGGTGTGCTCCAATCGGACATGTAGCGAATGCAAGTGCCATTCCATGTGCGATGTGGCAGTCATATGCGCTTATGGCTAGACCCTTAACCTCCATGGAGAATTTCCTAGCCTCTTCACCAAGCTTTAAACTCGCATATCTAGTCCCCATAGATAATACTTTTCCAAATCCCTTCCTCTCGATAATCAGTTCCATTAGATCGAGATATGCATGAACATCTCCCCAATCTAATTTAATTCCATTTAAATCACTTTCTCTAATCATATTCTTCTTATATGCTTCAGTTGCGAATGCCATTATAGAGCCTATTGATATTGTATCGACGCCGTAGTTATCGGCTTCACGTATCAACTTGATAATTCCATTAAAGTTATCGATGCCTAAATTAGATCCCAACATCCCCACGTTCTCATAATCTATCTCAGCTGTTGTACCGCTAAACTCACTATCCTTAGCCCTAGCCATATTACCACATACCATATTACAGTTTGGGCATCCCTTCTGCATATACTTATATTCCTCGGCCATCACCTTACCTGTAATCTTATCAGCCCCCTCGAACCACCCCTCCCTGAAGTTATACGTGGGTAATACCGATGTCTCCTGACACCACTCCAATACTCCCATAGTACCCTCCTTCATCCAGTGATCGTATAATGGAGACTCCTTAATCTCCCTATAAGCTTCTTTACCGAGTTTCTTAATCTCCTCAGAATTATATACTGGAAGTGGATTACTTCCTCTAATTACAATCGCCTTTAGATTCTTACTACCCATTACAGCACCCATTCCAGGTCTTCCTCCAGCCCTATCCTTCTCACTCATTACGACGGCAACCCTAACTAGATTTTCACCAGCTTTTCCAATAGTTAATATTCCTGATGCCCTACCATGTCTCTTGATTAACTCGTCGTCAACCTCACTAGCGTCCAATCCCCATAAGTCTCTAGCGTCATAGAACTCTATCTTATCATCTTCAATATACAGGTATGTTGGTTTATCCGCTTTACCCTCGATTACAACGGCATCATAGCCTGCTTTTTTAAGCTGGACAGATGCCTTGGTCCCTATATTTCCGTCTCCATATCCTCCCGTCAACGGTGACTTAGATGCTACCACAAGTTTACCGCTACTAGGTATCGGGAGGCCTGTTAAAGGGCCTACTGCAAATATTAGTAGGTTATCGGGTGATAATGGATCTACACCAGGTTTTAGATGATCCCATAAAATTCGGATTGCGAATCCTCTTCCACCGGTGTAATTTAATGCCATGGAGGTTGGATAAGCCCATACCCTATATTTCTTCCTTGTTATATCGATCCACAATATTTTTCCAGTCCACCCACCCTTATACATTTAATCACCTTAATTAATTTTACATAAATCATAATTTATTTTAAATGATTTAAGTTGGTTGACTGAATAATATTTACTTCATAGTCTAATTAAATTAAATTCATAACTATTATAAGATGCGGGGACAATTATCTGATATAGCTAGGTGTATTATGATGCATCAGGAAGATAAGGATCTTGAGATGATTAAGAGAAGGAAGCTACTTAAATATTATAGAGAGTATCTAGCAAGCCAATTAAAGAAGGTTGAGGAGAGTAAGAAGGCTGATGAAGACGTCTATATTAAAGTAAAGCCGCTGTTCAAGGAGGATGCATATAATTGGCTTATAAATATAAGAAAGAATAAGCCTGCAGTTGCTGACGAGATATTAAAGGCGATATTATATTTAGTACTGAATGGGATGGCTGGGATACCGATTGAATACGAGTTGGTTGAGTTATTGAGGAGGAAGATCGAGGGTGAGTCAGGTAAGATATACGTTTATCGTAGAGGGGAGATGAAGGAGTTTGGGGATATCTTGCGGGAGAAGAAGGATTAAAAGAACTTACTTATATTGGATTTACTCGCATTATGTCTATAAACCTTAATTGTAGGAAATAGTTTAGATATCTTCTCAATCGTCTTAATATCATCCTCATGATATTCGATTATATTGATTCCCTTTTGAATCAATTCCTCGATAACCATAGGTTTGTATATATAGTCTGGATCTCTATTATTGTTTGGACGCATTATCAATATATGATATTTCACGCCGTACGTTTCTAGCTGTTTAATGGTATCTTTCCTCATATATTCAGGCCTACCAGTAAGTAAAATTATAATATAACCACTATCATACTTTCTATTTACATCTTCTATAGCCTTCGAATCAGGCTTATCTAAATGAATATATTTATTACTTAGGAATATACTCCAGAATCTTCTCCTTATATCTAAGGACATCTTACTTAAGCCATGTATAGGGTCTCCTCCAGCCTCGATTATGCTTCTAACTAATCTCTCACTAACGTCTAACAATGTATTATCGATATCATATACTATGGCGGCCTTACCAACATACCTACACGGTATCTTTACTTGAATTTTATTCATTTAATAAAATTTTGAATTATAGTCTATTATAAATAATCCTCTAGGGTCCCCCTCCTCCTATCTTTAGAGATCATCTCCTTAATTTTTTCAAAATCTTTTCTCAGACTATCTAGTAAGTTAGGGTTATATAAAGCCGCTGCAGGGTGGTATGTAAATAGGATTCTAGCCTTAAATCCAAGTATTTCAAATTCAAATATTATACCATGCTCCCTCGTCATACTCCTAAATCTCCTATTCATGTAACCTGATAGCCATGATGCGGCATGCCTACCTAAAGCTACAATCGCCTTAGGCTTCATTAAACTAAGTTGCTTCTCTAAATAAGGTCTACAAGCCTCCACCTCCTCCTTAGCCGGATCTCTATTTCCGGGTGGTCTGCATTTAATTACATTGGTTATATATACCTCATCCCTACTTAATCCAATTTCATTTAATAATGTAGTTAATAATTTACCAGCTGCCCCTACAAAGGGTCTTCCAGTCGCATCTTCTTGTGCACCTGGAGCTTCTCCGATAAAGAATATCTTTGGGTTTGTAGAACCTTCTCCGGGAACTGCATTTGTCCTAGTCTTATATAAAGGGCATTTTCTACATCTTTTAATCTCTTCTTCAAGCTTCTTTAACTCGTCTGTAATTGTATCCATGCTCTATAAGAAATAATATGGGAGCCGATGATTTAATATCTAATGTTGATAAATAAATATGTATGAGTCTTGAAGTCGAATATACTAAAAATTATATGATAATCAAGATTAACAATCCTCCCGATAACTTACTAACGGAGGCTATCTTAAGAAACCTATTTAATATGATAGAGGATGGTAACACGCCCTTTATAATTATAAGGGGATTGAGTAACGTATTCTCTAGAGGCCTCGACTTAAAGATAGATGGAAACATTGAGGATGAGGAAATGTTCTCTAAGCTAAAATTTGTAATGAGGGTATTTAATAGAATCAGGCTCTATAGAGGTTTTATATACTCTGTTTTAGAGGGTCCAGCTCTCGATGAAGGTTTCGAATTAGCATTAATGTCCGACTATATATATGCGGCTAAAGGCATTGAAGTAGGTGTTCCTAAAATCATCAAAGGCCTTCCTGCTCTAGTCTTCTTTAGTAGATTGATAGAAAGATTAGGTGAAGCGGGTTTCTATACTATGATACAGAATAAGGGTGTCATTGATAGTGAATTGGCATATAAACTGGGGCTTATAGATGAATTATCGGATAATCCTTTTGATGATGCTTTAAATGATATAACTGAGTTATTAGAGTATTATACAGGAGACGCTATACGGATTCTAAAGGATTATATCATTGAGAAATATATTCATTATGACGTATTAGCTAGGAATATTGAGGAGAGGATCTTAGAGAAGTTGCATCTAAGATATCCTAAGAGATCCTAATCAATATATTTATCTATCTGTGATAGAGCTTCAGAAGCTTTCATTCTGAATACATAATCTGCATATACCGATATTGGGGTCTCCTCAATATTAATCTCAATTATAGTAGAACCATACTGCTTAGCTATTATAGGCAGTTCAGCCGCTGGATACACCACGCCACTCGTGCCTATAACAATAAATACATCGCTTCTAGCGGCTTCTTCATAGGCCTTGGATATAGTCTCAGTGTCAAGAGTCTCACCAAACCATACCACATCAGGTCTAATAAGTGAATTGCAGAATGGGCATCTAGGCGGGATCTCTGATGGGGCTTCCTTAAAATGAACTTTATACCAACATGATATACATCTCCCCCTGAATATATTGCCATGCAACTCTAAAATATTCCTAGATCCAGATCTATAGTGTAACCCATCTACATTTTGAGTTATAACTCTTTTTACATATCCCTTCTCCTCCCATTTGCTTATAATGTAATAGCCTTCATGCGGCTCTGCATTTAATATAATCTCCATCCGCATCTTATACCATTCCCAGACTTTATAAGGGTCTCGTCTAAATGCCTCTGGCGTAGCTAGTTCCATGGGATTATACTTACTCCATAGACCATTCCTTCCTCTAAACGTAGGTATATTACTCTCTGCACTCATACCAGCCCCTGTAAATACTACGGTATAGCTAGAGCTCTTAATTCTATCGGCTACCTCTTTAAACTTACTCATCTCCTAAATCCAGGGATTCTAATTCTAAATTCACCCCTATAAGTCTCCTCAAGTACTCTCGTTACAAATTCTTTAGCAGCTATCCTATTGATCTCGTCATATAATTCTCTTAATGTAATTATGTAATCTCTATACCCCTCCTCAATCTCTAACATATACCTCTCAATTAGTCTCGTCCTTTCCTCAGATACTAGATCTCTATATCTAGTTATTAGGAAATTATATACTTCATCCCCCTTTTCACTACTCATAAGCCACTTAGCCTTAGCGCTTTCAACTACATATCTTCTATCTAATAATGTCTTAATGATCTTTGCGTATGTACTAGGTCTACCTATATTCTTCTCCTTCATTATTCTAATTACATCTCCCTGCGTATACCCTGGTATAAGGAATATCTTTCTATCTGTATCAATTACATTCGGTTTAATTACAGTAGGTTTAACGAGTTTTTTGACGGTTATGAAATGAGGGTTCAGTTTAATGAATCCCTCCTCTATAATATCTACAGTCCTCTTTTCACTATATAAAAGCTTATCGCCAACATATACCTTAATATCCTGCCTAAGTAACTTGGCTGGGGAAGCTTGGCTAGCCATAAATCTATTGAATATCAAGCTATATAGCCTGTAATGCTCTTTTTTAAGCGGAGTGGGTGTAATTATCTCACCTTCGAGAATCAAAGTTATAAGAGTATCTGTATCGATAGGCTTAGTAGGTCTGATACACTCGTGGGCTCCAGCTTCACTCCATTTTCTTGGTTTAAATATCTTATCAGCCTCTCCACCAAATTTATTGTAGATGTATGTTCTCGCGACTCCTATGCCAGCATCGGATACTCTTGTACTATCTGTCCTATGATATGTTATTAAACCACTTTCGAATAGGTCTTGGGCGATACGCATTATGTCATCTGCACCTAATTTCATAATCCTATTTGCATCTTCTATAAGCATATTCGTTGTATAGGGTGGAGGTGGATTAACCTCTTCAACATAGGGTTCAGAGGCTTCTATTCTGGATTTAACACTCCTTATCCTGGCTCTATATATTAATGGGAGCTCGTCTCTCGGTATCTCTATCCGAATATTATATGGATCAGGAATCTCATATACTACAGCCTCCTTAACACTCTTTTTAGCGTCACTCCATCTATTCTTAATCCATCCTAGTACTGGGGTCTGTACACGACCTGCACTCCACCCACCTTTACTATATCTCCCCCACCACCTCTTACCCCTCCTCCTAACTATATCATCTCTAAATTCAGTAACTAACTTATGGGATAACTCGAATCCGATCCACCTATCTTCAATTCTCCTAACGATCTGAGCCTCAACTAAGTTCTTATCAAATCCCCTCTTATTTTTAATAGCATCTAATACGGCTCTTCTTGTGACTTCATGGAACTCTATTCTATATAGGTTTTTGGTATACGGCCTGAGCAACATAGCTGTGTCCCATCCAATCTTCTCACCTTCAGTATCTGGATCAGTACCAATTAAAACCTCATCTACCTCAAGTGCGAGGTCTCTTAAGAACTTTACCCTATCCATGCTATCCACTATATTCTTACTTCCGCACTTTGGACATTTATCAGATGAGGATGCGAATTGGTATCCGCAGTCTAGGCACCTTCTGATACTATGGTATATTGGTATGAACTTTCCATCGACGATCTTGACTCCATGATATTCACCATCTCTAGGTTCTCTATCATCGTATGTTATTAAATCATATATATGTCCTCCACTTGCCGTAATCATTAGAATTAAGTTCCCTATAGTCACTTCATATACAATGTTATGATCCCTCCTTCTTACACTGGGTCTCCCGAAGAACCTTGCTATAGTCTTAGCCTTATTCGGAGACTCTACAATTAATAAAGCGGATTTCACCGGATCTTCAATCTCCTTCTTAATCTCTCCAGTCCTCACTTTCCTAACCATCTCCCTATCCTCATCAATCTCCTCCACGATCTTCTCAAGATTTACTTCGTCAAGCCTATACCATTTAATCTCCTCAAATATCCATTCCATCCTCCTGATAAGGGTCTTTATCAACTTCTCCCTATCCTCAAGTACTATTGAAAGACCTTTTGTTATGCCGCCAGCATATAGCCTACTAGTTCTTCCACTAGCCTGTATATATGTCATGACATCAGGGATGATGAGATAGAACTCGCCGTCTTTCTCTTCAATTTCAACATCCGGATGCTTCTTCAAACCCTCTCTAACCCAGTCTCTAGAGAGCATATCTCTTATATACTCGAGGATATCGAGTATCCTAAATTCTAACTTGGTCTCGGCCGCTCTTCCCCCCTTCAATACCTCTAGAATCCTTTTATACTGTGCTATAGTGAATGTCTTCATAATCCTATTCAAGACCCTTATCATCGAGTCGATCTCACCTTTATCCTCCTTAATGATATCACGTAGCAATGTAAGAGTTTTAGACATTTGAATCGGGTTCGGGTCGTCGAATCTCGCGCTAAATCTAAATCTAGGTGTACCTAAGAATATTGCGTAACGTATTCTCTCGGGGTAATCTAACCCCCTGACCATCACGCCATAATATATCGCAACGCCTACTATGACATCTAGTTCTCTATTTAAGAACTTGTCTAAAACATCGTATCTTCCACTTGCAAATACATCGGCTTTAACTCCATTACTCCTCAGATAATCCGCGATTTCCTCAGCATATTCTATTCCCTTATCAACTGGAACATATACTAGTCCACCATTCCCTAATTTCTTTATTAATTCTAGAAGAATCTCCTTCGCATCTCTATCAGTCGTTATTTGATATACGTCATAGATATTCCTCAATGTTTCAGATCTTAGTCCAATCTCAAAACCTAGTAGTTCTCTGAACAACTTTACTCTAGTTCCCCTAGGTCTACCTGTTGCGCTAGATACGATCAATATATTTTTACTGCCTCGTTTCCCACTCAAGAACTTATTTATCTCCTGTATCCTCTGTATGATCTCCTCGCGCTCTGTGGGATCTCTTATTCTAACTAGCCTTCTCTTTAGTAGTATCTCCTCCATAGAATATTTTATCGTATCGTCATCGAAGCCTAGCAGACGTAGTATTCTCTCGATATTTCTACTACTCCTTAGTATTGCATCTACATCGTCGACCTGGATGAATTTAAAAATATTGTTTTTTATGTCGTCGAATCTAGTGGATAAGAATTTATTGGTTGATACGAGGATATCGAAGTCTCCATTTATTAATTTATTATAAAACTCTCTCTTCTCGCTAACTCTCATCTTACTATGAAACCTTATTACATTAACGTTGATACCTATCTTATCAGCATATTCACATATTTTTTGATACACCTGCTTAACAAGGGGCGTTGTAGGCACTAATATATATGACTTACCCCATTTTTTTACTCCACTTATATAGAGACTCATCATTATCCCAAATAGAGTCTTCCCAACGCCTGTTGGAGCTACTATTGAAAAGCTGATTCCTTTAAATACTCTTTTAGCCCACGTCCTCTGTGCACTCCATGGCTTGCTATCTAAAGCCTTCTTAAATAACTTGCTGAACTCTTCTAATCTCTTATCTAGATTATATATATCTATAAATCCTTTGCGTAACCTTCTTCTACTCCTTAATTCATTATATATAGTCTTTAGAGATAAATCATTAGGTATTTTAGGAAGGCATTTATCGCATGGTAGACCTTTAGATAGTCTAACGTCATCGGCTGGGCCTCCGCAATTTATACATGAACTACAGTATATCCCATGTATATCTTCAATACCCCTATCTAATGTTATATACTTACTTACTGTTTCCAAGACATCCACCAAATAAATATTTATCTCATATATACACTTTTAAAATGTATCTACTATACTTATACAGCTTTTTCCTGACCCACATATTTACTCGTCTTCCTTTCGTCATAACCCACCGAACTTTCGCTTGATAGTTTATGGAACATTATTTGAACGATCCTCATCCCAGGTTTAAGTAAGACATACGACTTTCCACGGTTCGAGATCTCTAATACAAGTGAAGATGGTTTTATCATCCCAGTGCCTGGATTGACCAGGCCTGCTGCATGAACTATAATACCTATTCTGGCTAAACTGCTTAAACCTTCGAGGGTCGCTGCATACTTCCTATTTAACATTATCCTCTCCTTAGTCATGCCAAGTATGAATTCCCCAGGTGCTATCTCATAACCGTTATCATCTATCTCAATCTCGTTGACAGCCTTTAAGATACTTTCTTTATTAAATGGGTCTATTAGAGATATGCTTCTAAATACGGTTATCCTAATATCTAGAGTCAGGTCGAGGCTACATGGACCTAAATTCTCTCTGTTGAATGGAATTACCTTTATCTCCCCCCTCTCAATAGCCTTCAAAATATCTACGTCGCTCAATATCATCTACAACACCTAATTACCATATTGCTATAGCAATAATTCTAATAATAATATTATTATATCAATGTATTTGCTATATAATTATATGGGGACTTAAATGTCTGAAGAATATGAAGTTAGGACCGGACCCGTTAGAGTAAGCGGATATTCTATCAAGCTAAGGAGAGTCATAAATGGAGTTCTCAGTGACAAGTTTAAGAAGGGTGAGCTAGATTCAAAGAGCATTAACGACAGTATATCAGATCTGAATAAAACCATATATCAGGTTATAGTCGATAAATTCGAGGTACCTAAGGAGGCTGTAACGAATATAATTCTGAAATTTAGTGTGGAGGAGAATAAGATTAAAGTGAAGGATATAAATGTAGAGATATTCGATAGGGATGAGATCTTAAGTAATAATGTGACGAAGGAGCTTAGGAACCTGATAACAACCTAAATTTTTTATCATTAAACACGGCATATATCTTATAAATTAATTCTTCATGTAGTCTATAATATAATATATATTTGATGAGAGTAGGCGTTATTTTAGCTGGCGGTGAGTCAAGACGCTTCCAGGGTAATAAATTAATTGTTGAAATAGATGGTTCACCAGTTATAAAACGGGTATATAACGCTATAAAGGACTATGTAGACATAACTTATATCTCTATAAAAGACGAAGATAGGTATGAGGAATTATCTAGTGTTTTCCATGGTATCGACGTTAAATATATTTATGATTATAAGGAATTAGATGGGGGTCCCTATGTAGGTATTATAACTTCACTTGATTTAATTGAGGCTGACGAGTTTATTATAGTCCCTGGAGATACTCCTTGGATAAAAGGGATATTTTTTAATAAGTGGCTTAAATATATAGATGAGTGCCGGCCTATAGCATCAAGTGTTATATGGGGTAATGGGATGATTGACTCACTATTTTTATATGTGGAGAAACGTAGAATTAGAAGTATAATTAAGCTTTTATATTTATTAAGGAAGAGCGGTCGGGCTACCGATATCCTCAGGGCGGCGCCTTATACATATTTAGTAAATGCATATAAAGTGGTGGATAACCCACTATGGCTAGCACATTTAAATACGAGGGAAGACTCAATATCTCCATCACCTAGGAACCCCCTTAAAGGGGTCGTTAAGAATGATATACATATTAAATGGAATGGATTATCTAGTATTCCGTTTCTAAATGCATTAGATAAAATTAATCTAGGTGAATATACTGAGGCAGTTTCCATACTGCTCGATGAAGCCAGGAAATATAATGAATACAATATAATGCATTTAATAGATCATGTCGCTAGAGACATATGTGATGTTGTTAATAAGATGATATGAGTATCTAATGAAGTCTTAAGAACTGTATAAACCTTATCAGTAGAATTTATTTATCTATATATGGAATGGTGTTCTTTGAACATAAGGTTGAAGAGCTTCATGAAGCTATGTTCTGGAGACGTGAAGGTGATAGAATTCACTGCTACCTATGTGCTAGACACTGTAAAATCCCAGAGGGTCAAATAGGTTTTTGCGGTGTTCGTCAAGTTATAAATGGTAAACTATATGCATTGAACTATGGTAGGCTAGTAGCTATGAATGTAGATCCAATTGAGAAGAAGCCCTTGAATCACTTCATGCCGGGAACAAATGTTATGTCGATAGCCACTGTAGGATGTAATTTCGCCTGTCAATATTGTCAGAACTGGGATATAAGTCAGAGAAGGAACGTGAGGGAGCCATATTTCCCACCTGAATACGTGGTTTCAGAAACGATTAGATTGGGTGCAGATGGTATATCATACACGTATAACGAGCCTACTGTATTCGCTGAATATGCCATCGATGTCATGAGACTTGCTCATAAACACGGGTTATTTAATACATGGGTTACAAATGGATATATGACTATAGAGGCTTTAGAGGATATTGCTAGGGTCTTAGATGCAGCTACGGTAGATTTTAAGGGGCATGGAAACCCAGCATTCTATAAGAAATATATCTGGGTTAAAGACCCCTCACCGATGTATGATGCAATCTTAGAGATGAAGAGAAGAAATGTATTTATTGAGATCACTGATCTCGTGGTTCCTGTAGATACAGGTTCAGATTTAAATAGTTTGAGGAAACTTGTTAGGTGGATAATTAATAATTTAGGTGATGAGACACCACTGCATCTATTAAGATTTCATCCAAATTATAGAATGTTGGACATTCCTCCTACGCCCATAACTCTTCTTGAGAAGAGTGTTAAAGTCGCTAAGGAAGAGGGACTTAAACACGTATATATAGGTAATGTATGGGGTCATCAACTAGAGGATACATACTGTCCTAGATGTGGGTATAAAGTGATTGATAGACAAGGATTCTTCATAAGTAAACTAGATATCACCGATGATAGTAGGTGTCCTAAATGTGGATATAAGTTAAACATCATTTTGAAACCGCCAAAATTATTAAAATAGTAGGGTTATATCGCTAAATTAGATTAAATCAATAGCATATTATATCTAATTTAAATATTGTAGCCATATTTTTACATAAATGTCATTATTTTTTACTTTATAAACTCTAATTTATAAGGAGTTAAGAGTATATTATTAATGTATCAAGTAAGGTTTATTTTCCAATTTCATTAGCAAATGGAGGTGTTTTTAGGTTGAGGAGAGGGCAACTTAACTTAATATCAATTGCGTTGCTGATAATTGGACTTATAATAGGCGGTGTAATAGGCTATTTACTAGCGCCTAGGCCAGCACCGCCTGAGGAGGGTAAGCTCCAGGCGCTTATGCAGGAGAATGAGGAGTTAAGGGCCAAGGTTAATGAATTACTTCAGAAACTTAAGCCTGGTGAGATTAAAGTAACTGTATGGACTATCGGCCCTGATCCTCCATCCGAGTATAGGCTTAAGAACTTCTTTATAGCCGCTGATATGCTCAATTCATGGCTCAAAATGTTAGGTGCAAACGTAACTATCAAGGTTGAAGGAGAGTTCTATGTAAGGCCTGTTGAGTGGGGAGAATATAAGAATAAGTTCTATCTAGCATATAAAGCTGGCGAGGCTCCAGACATATATCTGACTGGCCATGAGGATATAGGGTTCTTAGCTGAGAACGGATACATTATCCCATTAGACGATTATCTGGAGGAATACTGGGATGTAATATACTATGATATATTCCCGACTCTATGGGATGCAGTGAAGTATAAGGGTAAGATCTGGGCCGTACCTCAGGATACTGAGGCAAGACCTATGTACTTTAGAAAAGATGTTTTAAGAGCCTTGGGATGGAGTGAGGAGGAGATTAACGAGTTACCTAAAAAGATCCAGAGTGGAGAATTTACATTATATGATCTGCTTAAGCTTGCCCAGGAGGCTAAGGATGCTGGATTAGTTGAGAGAGGAGTTTTACATAGGGTTAAGGAAGGATATGATTACTTCCAGTTTTACCTTGGCTTCGGGGGTAAGCTATGGAATCCAGAGACTGGTAAGATGGTATTTGTGAAGAGTGCCTGGGAGAAGACGTTGAAATGGTTCTACGATGCAGTATATGAGTATAATGTCATAAGTCCAAATCAATTCAGCGGAGACTGGGATAAGGACTTCCACCTACCATTTACACAGGGTAAGGCATTATTCCTGTCAGGAGGTACGTGGCATAAGGGTGAGTGGATCCAGAAAGGTCTATTGACGGAGGATGAATTCTACGATAACATTGGATATGCACTACATCCAGCTGGAGAACCTAGTATGAAGCCTGTAACATTGAGTCATCCTCTCGTATATACGATAACTGGATTGGCTAAGGATAGGGGTGTTGCAGACGTAGCATTCCTACTAATTACACTTGTAACTGATCCACATATTAACAGCTACCACTCTGTACAGAGTGCCCACCTAGCTATATTAAGGAGTCAGGTCTCTGATACACGTTATATGCAGGATCAGTTCCTACATGATGTGGCATACATGCTTGATTATACGACATTTATACCTAACCACCCGAAGTGGGGAGACTACAGCAGGATCGTATACAATATTCTCAGGGCTGTAGAAACTGGAGACTTAGGTCCTGAGGAGGCATATAATACGCTGCTAGACGAGATCCAAAGTACGTTAGGTGACGCTGTTGAGATTCTCCCCTAAAAAATTTTTTGTAAGTAACTCATTCACTAGGAAGCTTCATAAGGGGTATTTATATGTATTTCTCTTGCCCAGCCTAGGTTTCATAGTAGTCTTCTTCCTAATTCCCGTAATATTGACATTTCTAATCGGATTAACGAAGATGGATTATTCATTTAGATGGGACTGGATTGGATTAGGTAACTATATTTATATATTAAGAGATAAATGGGCTTACAAGATCCTAGGTAATACACTCTTCTATGTATTCACGACATTAGCATTCTTTAATGTTGGTATGGCTCTCTTCATCTCGATAGCCACAACCCATATAAATGATAAGATAGGATCTATATTCAGATCTATATGGCTACTGCCTAGGATCACTCCGTCAACTGTATATGCCCTACTATGGTTATGGGCTGCTAGAGGAGAGGCAAATAGCTTATTTAACTGGCTTACATCCATATTCGGGTTACATCCAATAGACTGGAAACTAACTTATCCATGGCTATTAGTGATACTAGTAAATGGATTTGTTGGGACTAGCTTCGGTATGATCATATTCACCGCAGCCCTAAAAAGTATTCCAGAGGATTATATTAGAGCCGCTAAGGTCGATGGTGCATCTACACTACAGATAATTAGGTATGTTGAACTACCACTTATTAAATGGCCTCTATTATTCGTTACAGCGTATCAGACATTAAGTCTACTAACTAGCTATGAATATATTCTATTAGTTACGGATGGCGGGCCAGGATTATATACGACAGAGGTATGGGCACTATACTCCTATCATCTAGCGTTTGCACAGTATGGTGGGATAGTTAAATTTGGATATGGAGCGGCCTTAGCGACGATATTAGTCATTATAGGATTGATAATGTCGGTGATATACTGGAAAGTCTTCCGTTTCAGGGAGTTGATGGTCGAACCTAAGATCGAGGTGTAAATATGCGGATAGTACCACTTCTAAAGAATTCAATCGTATATATTATATTACTACTCGTTACCCTACCTATAATCTTGTTATATACTCTGCTATTTCTTCAGAGTATAAGCGTTAATTTAAACGGGGTTATACCAAATGGATTTACACTTGATCACTGGAGTATATTAAGTACGGGTAATATACGGGTACCTGGCACGACGACCCAATACTATCCAAATCTCTATCTAGTCGCCTCAAACACATTTATCCTAGCCGTTATTATCGCATTCACCGAGGTTGTTCTATCTTCATTGGCAGGCTACGCATTATCCAGATATAAATTCGCTGGTAGGAGTCAGATCCTTACACTTACGTTAATTTTACATGCCTTTCCTGGAATAACGCTATTGATAGCATTATTCTACGTATTAAATGCACTAGGCCTATATAACTCTTTAATCGGTGTAGTTATAGTTAAAGTGGCTCTTGACCTGCCTCTCGGTATATGGATTATGAAGGGGTTCTTCGATGGGATACCCTGGGATATTGAGATGTCTGCACTGGTAGATGGATGCAGTAGACTGGGTGCATGGTGGAGGGTTATAATGCCTAACGTTAGAAATGGTCTAATGGCTGTACTTATATTCGGCTTCCTATCTGGGTGGAGTGAATTTATTTATGTCCTTACATTTATTGCGTCCCAGGACTATTGGACATTCAGTATGTTTGTATATGCATTAACTACCGGAGAATATTCGTATATCAATCCAGGGATTACAGCCACCGTAGCTATAATCTATATGATTCCAGTGATTATATTCTTCCTATTTGCTCAGAAGTACCTATTGAGGATTCAGATAGCTGGAAAAAGTACCGTATAACTAGTAAAATTTCTAATCAACTTATATTAGCGTATAGATATTATATTATTTGGTCATCGATACATAATTTGTTGCAATCATATTAAATTATCCTTAATCCCTGGAAGTGATTTGTATGGTGAGCGTTAAGCTAGTTAATTTAAGTAAGTACTTCCATAATGTGAAGGCTGTAGACAATTTAAATCTTGAGATTAAAGATGGAGAGTTTGTCGCTTTATTAGGGCCTAGTGGATGTGGGAAGACCACTACCTTGCTTATGATCGCAGGTATCTATAAGCCTACAAATGGTTATATCTATTTTGATAATAGGTTGATGAATGATGTTCCTCCGAAGGATAGGAACGTAGGGATGGTTTTCCAAAGCTATGCATTATATCCACATATGTCTGTGTTCGATAATATAGCTTTCCCACTTAAACTTAAGAAGAGGCCTAAGGATGAGATAAGACGTAAAGTTAAGGAGGTAGCCGATCTACTTGGAATAGGAGAGTTACTAGATAGGAAGCCGAGCCAATTGAGTGGTGGGCAGCAGCAGAGGGTTGCTCTGGCAAGGGCTTTAGTTAAGGAGCCCGATATCTTTCTAATGGACGAGCCTTTATCGAACCTTGATGCGAAGCTTAGGATTCAGATGAGGGCTGAATTGAAGAAGATGCAGAAGACGTTTAAGATCACAACGATATACGTGACTCATGACCAGGTTGAGGCTATGACGATGGCTGATAGGATTGCAGTATTAAATAAAGGAGTCTTACAGCAGTACGGTTCTCCAGACGAATTATATAATAGGCCTAAGAACATATTCGTCGCCGGCTTCATCGGGAGTGTTCCAATGAATTTCATTCGTGGGGCGTTGAAGAGGACTAATGGAGATTATATATTAGAGGGTTTAGATTATCTATTTAAAATCCCTAGAACATACCATGATGTACTAAAGGATATTGAGGTGGGGACTGAAGTTATACTAGGCGTCAGACCGGAGCATGTAGACATTGGATTCGGAGAATATAGTGGTAAAGTCTATGTTGTAGAGCCACTCGGTAGAGATCAAATAATACACATAGATATAGGCGGTGAGATAATTAGAGCTTTAGCACCTGGAGACTATAAGGTTGAGGAAGGTAAGGATATTAAATTTAGTTTTAAAGAGGATAAGATTCATATTTTCGATAAGAAGAGTGGCGAGGCATATATCTAAACTAACATAATTTAAATGTATAACCGCTAGACACTTAATATTTAAATTATATCGAGTATTTATTAGAATCTTGTTATGAGACTAGCTGTCCCAATTGATGAGGATAAAGGTCTGGATAGTATAGTATCTAACGTCTTTGCCAGGGCAAATAAATTTATTATAATCGATTTGGTAGATCATGATATAAAGGATTATGAGATTTTTGACAATGAAGCTAAAACATTTCCACATGGAGCGGGACCTGTTGCAATTAAAATATTAATTGATAGAGGGGTGGATACTATATTAGCACCTGAGATCGGGCTTGGTACCCGAGAGTTGATAAAAGAGAAGGGTTTAAAATTATATCTTATTAAACCTGGGAAAAAGGTTTCGGAGGTTATTAAGGAAGTATTTTAGCTATTTATAGTATAATATTTGGTTTTATCATAATAACCACTATTACTATTTAGGGATATTGGTATGTCGAGATGTATGTGTCTCGAGGATTTAGAGAAGCTTACTTTAGTCTCGGATCCCAAGGTATCTCCTGATGGTATATATACTGTGTTTACAGTTACAAAACCTAGTATTAAGGATAATAGATATTATTCTAGACTATGGATATTGGATAATGAGAGTCTAGAATATGAACAGATTACAACAGGACCCTCGGACCATTCTCCGGAATGGAGTTTAGATGGTAGGAAAATAGCTTTTATCTCGAGGAGAACCTTTAAGGAGGATGAGCCTGGGGCTGAGATATGGCTTTTAGATATTGAGAGGAGGCTTGAGCCTAAGCAGATATTCAAGACGGATCGGCAGGTCTCAAATTTAAGGTGGTCTCCAGATAATAGAAGATTATTATTTATAATGCCTGTAGGGGATATAGAGCAGGATGTTAAGGTCATCGAGGATATACCTGTATGGTTTAATGGAAAGGGTTTTGTATACTCGATTAGAAACCATATCTTCATACTCGATACCTATACAGGAGATACGTGGGGCATCATAAAGGGTGATTACGACGTAAAATATGCTGAGTGGTCTAAAGACGGGGGTTCAATAGCTTATGTAGCGGTGGAGAATCGATTAAAACCATACATCAGCGATATCCATATTTACAACCTGAAGGATGAGGAAGATGTAAAATTAACTGATAGTAAAATGTATATATTTGATTTAGCATGGAGTCCCGATGATAAATTAATTGCATTTAGGGGGAAGGATCTTAAATATGGATTAAGTACCCATAATAAACTCTGGACTATAAATATATCGAGTTGTGAGGTTAGACTACTGACTGATATTGATAGGGATATAAATAATGCTATGAATTCTGATGTCCGAGGCCCATCTTCAGCAAGGTCTATACAGTGGTATAGAGACTATATTTATTTTCCAGTTGCATGGGGTGGTGAGGTTCATTTATATAGAGTGAATTTAGAAGGTGGACCTGAGCCATATATAGCTGGAGAGTTCACAGTAGAAGGTTTCAGTGTATTTAAAGGTTTCACTATACTTACTTTAATGAATTCTGTGAAGCCTCCTGAGATCTACGTATATAGGGATGGGGATTTAAGGCAGGTTACATCCTTTAATAAATATCTACTGGATGAATTGAATCTAGTTAAACATGAGAAGTTCGTATTTAAGGCTAGCGACGGCGTTGAGGTCGAGGGATGGATTCTCAAGCCATGTAAATTTAAAGATAATGAAAGGTATCCAGCTATCCTATATATTCATGGAGGTCCTGCGACAACATACGGGGAGGGATTTATACACGAGTTTCATGTGTTGTCTGGAGAGGGTTACGTAGTTATTTACGTAAATCCAAGAGGTAGCACGGGATATAGTCAAGCCTTTAGAGATATTAGAGGGAGGTATGGTGGGAGAGATTATATGGATTTGATGGAGGCCTTAGATTATGTATTAAGTACATATAATTATATCGATGGCGAGAGGCTGGGTGTTACTGGAGGTAGCTACGGAGGCTTCATGACGAACTGGATTATCGGGCATACAGATAGATTTAAAGCTGCAGTAACACAGAGATCGATTGTAAACTGGATCAGCGACTATGGAACCACAGACATAGGCTTCTATTTCAATGAGGATCAGATTGCAGGTGGATTTGGGAGGCATTACTGGGATAATAAGTGGTTTGAGAAATACTGGAGTCAAAGTCCATTAAAATACGTTGGAAATGTGACTACTCCACTCTTAATCATCCATAGTATGGAGGATTATAGATGCTGGCTAGATCAAGCCCTCCAACTATTTACAGCACTAAAGGTACGTGGTATACCAGCTAAAATGATACTGTTTCCGAAGGAGAATCATGATTTATCGAGGAAGGGTAAGCCTAAGCATAGGATTAGGAGAATTAAGGAGATAGTAGGATGGTTCAATAAGTATTTGAAGGAGCCTCTATAACTCACCCTCGTTGAGCCACCTCTTAATCATACTATCGACAGGCTTCGTTTTCCTTCTTCTCCTTATTCTATATGGATATCCCCCAACGGCTTCATATGCTTTATAGGCTAAATCATCTCCCTCCCCAACCTTATACTCCCTCCACCTCGTATCATGTCTATAGTTGGATGGTTCTGTCCAGCTGATATCAAATATATTTAATTTATCTGGTTTTACACATACTGCCACCCTATCAAGTTCTCTATGTAGGCTTAAAGGAACTGTAAATACTCTCGAAATATCCACCTTATTCTCAACCTTAATTGTGTCTATATTATATTCTCTCCTGATTCTATCAATCGAATCCATAGCTTTTCTCATAATATACTCGACTACTGAGTATGCTATATCAAGTGGATGTATATTCTTTCTGACATCATTAGAAAATATATTCTCATGTAAATGAATATGTGCGCCTTCTCCACTCCATTTTATAAATAATCCATATTTAATTCTATAGTCTCTTAAAATATCGACGATAGATTTCGCTGCTTCGACGGTAGCCCGCCAATATTCAATCCTATTATCTATATCCCAAACTGGTGAGACAGCATATATATTGTCTAGGAGGTATAGATTATCCTTATCACTTATAGAATGATATTTATTGATACTTGCATAAAATGTTCTAGGTCTACAGTCACTAAAAACTTCGAAAATGTATCTAAGGTCATTAATGGAGTTAATTTGAATCGGTACTTTATTAATATATCTATGGAATATTTGCTTATCCTTCTCATCCCTTTCCATACAATGGATTCCAATCCATCTATCACGTGAATATTCTATGATCTCATTAGCAACATCACTCTTTAGATAATGTTCCCTAATTTTATTATAATTCATTTAAAAATCTCCTCAAACATAGGTTAATAAGCTGTCTTCAAGGTATCTCAGAATCCTTCTCTTCTCTAGCCCTAATAATTCTTCTTTTAACGTGTGTAGGTAAAGCATAGTCCTCAGCCCTCTCAATAGCCGGTCTAACAATCTTTAACCCTACTCCATCTACAATCTCAATCTCCCATAGATGAAGGTCGTGAGGTGTCTGCCTCATCTTCTCAATTATTAGATATCTCTTTAAAACACCATTTCTAATCGCCCTCCTAAATCTAATTATACCATCTGCAATATGCTCTACACCAAACCCAAATGCATCGGAGGTAGTTATAGCATATTGGCTTGTAGCCACTATAGTCATGTTCCACCTATTCAATACCTTCTTGATGAAGTAACTATATTTCCTCGCCATGGCAGGCTTATCTAACCAAAAGGCAGATAAAGAATCGATGGCTAATCTACAATGTCCATATCCGAATCTCTTTTTAATCTCTATAACCTTGTTAACGAGTTCTTCAATATCGAGTCTATTTAAACTGTATTCATCCTCGATAGGCCTCATTAAGGCATCTATAATTACTAAGTTACCCTTATTAATAGCGTCTTGAAAATCCCATTTGAATTGGCTGGCCTGCCTAATTATACTTTCTCTACTTTCTTCAGTAGTAATGTATATGCATTTATCGCCTATTTCAATTCCCTTAGCTATAAAGTGTAATAATAGTATGGTTTTACCAGTACCAGGTTCACCAGTTACAGCGACGAAGAAGTTCTTGGGTATACCACCTCTCAATAACTTGTCGAGCTCTGGAACACCTGTAGAGACTCTCTCGATATCCATCCCAAATATATATTTGGTTAATTAGCTAAATAATATCGTTAAATGAATCTATGCATGTATAAGTTAGTTTCTCTATCATGTATCAAGGTTAATGGCTATATATTGGATAAAAAGGGATTATGGGTATAGACTACTTTTCTTTCAATAGTTCGATGAATTTCTTCATAAACGATGGTAAGTCAGGCCAAGCCCTGCTTGTAACTAGGTTCCCATCTACGACAACCTCCTCGTCCAAATACTCTGCCCCACCTGCAATTACATCTGGCTTTATAGCTATATAGCTAGTCATCTTTCTCCCTTTCGCAAGTCCTAAATGTATAAATAGTAGTGGGCCATGGCATATAGCTGCTATAGGCTTATTAGCTTCAAAGAAGTGCTTTATAACTCTCTCAACATTTTCATCAAGTCTAATATATTCTGGCATTCTTCCACCAGGAATTACAAGCCCGTCAAACTCCTCCGGATTAACCTCTTTGAAAGTCATATCTACCCATGGGAATCTATACCCCGGCTTCTCAGTATACGTAGTCCACCCAGGCTCAAAATCGTGTACTACAGTATATAAAGGCTCTTTCTTCGGACCTGCAACTTTAACCTCAAACCCCTCTTCCTTCAGACGATAATATGGATAGAAGATTTCCTGCGCCTCGACAGCGTCTCCAGCCAGAATCAATATCTTCTTCATTTAAACCACATAAATAATTAATCTATTAAGTCATTTATCTAGCATATACCCCTGAAGATAAGTTACTTCATTGTTTTTAAAGTTCGATGAACATTTTATAGTCTATGAAGACATATCCCTTATATCAATATAATTCATATGTTAAGGAGGTTGAGGCTGAGGTCCTGGATGTTTCTGAGAAGGGTGTAGTGTTTGATAAAACGATATTCTACCCGGGTGGAGGTGGGCAGATACATGATACAGGGTATATCGTTAAGAGAGGCGTAGAATACCGTGTGCCCAGGGTGTTTAAGGAGGATGAGATATACCATGTGGTTGAAGGTGTAGAATTGGAGCCGGGAGATAAAGTATTACTTAAATTAGATTGGGAACGAAGGTATCGGATTATGAAGATGCATACAAGTCTACATATTATAGGAGCCGTTATGTATAAGGATTATAACGTGCTCATAACTGGGTCGAATATACAGGAGGATCGTGCGAGGATCGATTTTCCTATGGAGGAGATGAATAAGGAGGTCGCTATGGAGATAGTTGGAAAGGCTAATAGCATCGCATTAGAGGGGCATGAAGTTAAAATATATTTTATGCCTGTTGAGGAGGCTCTGAAGAGGAAGGAATTATTTAGGGTGGCAGACCAAACTAAATATCTAAAGTATTTAAAGGGTGATGTAAGGATTGTTGAGATAGTCGGTGTTGATGTAGAGTTGGATGGGGGTACGCATGTAAATAATACTAAGGAGATTGGAGAGATAATGTTTCTTAAGTACGAGAGTAAGGGTAGGAGAAATAGGAGGATTTATATAACTGTACCTCCATAGAATAATGATTCAAAAGTATATAGTGTTGAAAATATCGAGACTCTACTTTATCAACTCTTTTTTACGAGTTCAACCACCTTATCCGCTATATCTGAGAATATTTTAGCGAGTTCTGATTCAGGGTCGTTGATAAGTATACTATATCCACTGTCTCCAGATTCAGCTACTCTGGGATCGATAGGTATCTTACCGAGTAATGGTATAGAGTGAGTTGTTGAAAGGTATTCCCCACCCTCTCCAGAGAATATTTTATAGACTGTTCCACAGTTCGGGCATTTAAAGTAGCTCATATTCTCTATGACTCCCAATACCCTAGTCTTAGTCTTCTTGGCGAAGTCAATAGCCTTTGCTACAGCAAGTGTAGATACGTCGGAAGGCTGTGTAACAGCTATTAAACCCGTTAAATCCTTGATTGACTGAACTAAATTGAGTTGATCGTCTCCAGTTCCAGGGGGTAGGTCAAACAATATAAAGTCGAGGTCACCCCATATCGTGGATGCCGCGACTTCGTCGAAGAACTTCTTCTTCAATGGTCCTCTCCATATAACTGCAGCGGTTGGATTTGGAAGGAAGAACGCTATACTCATTATTTTAATGCCTAGAGGCCCCTCCACTGGAACCAACTTTTTATCTGGTGTAGCCATTACATACTTCCCCTCTACACCCAACATTTTAGGTATACTCGGGCCATGGAAGTCTGTGTCAAATAATCCGACTTTATAACCTTTTAACACAAGGGCTACAGCTAGATTAGCAGCTACTGTAGACTTGCCTACCCCACCTTTCCCACTTATAATAGCTACCTTATACTTTACATTCTTTAGATTCTCCGCGATCTTCTTCTCAATTTCTATCATCTTTTTAATAGCTTCTCTCCTCTTTAAAGCCTCCTCTCTACTTGTCATCTCGGACACTATAACAATATTATAAAGAGGCTATTTAAAAAGATAGTAAATTACAATAAATAATAGTTATTTATAAATGTATTGCGGAGAGTATTCTCTATATTACTTCAATACCGTATTCTATAAGGAGTTTGGAGTACTCTGTTCTCAACTTCTTCATCGCTGCTGGAAGATACTCCATAATATCTTCAGCCGTAATTCCATCCTCCCCCTTTTCAGAAGCTGCTAAATCCCCTGCCAATCCATGTATAAATACCCCCATTCTAGCGGCTTCTTCAATGTTATACCCTATTCCATACATAGCGGCGATGGCTCCTGATAGTACGTCACCTGAGCCAGCTGTAGCCATTCCTGGATTTCCACTCATATTGATGTAGATTCTCCCATCAGGGTATCCTATTAAACTATGTGCCCCCTTCAATACGATGATAGAATTAAGGTCTCTACACGTCTCTCTCAAGACTTCTATCTTATTATCTAAAACATGTTTTACATCTAATCCCGTTATCCTAGCCATTTCAACTGGGTGTGGAGTTAAAATCGTGTTATCTTTACGCTGTTTTATGATATCAGGGTCTTTCGATAATGCGGTTAATCCATCACCATCGACAATTACAGGTTTAGCTATATCCCTAGCTAAAATCCTTATAAACTCCTGTGTCTCCGGGTTTAAAGACGTCCCTGGACCCAATATAACGATATCTATATCATATCGTTCTATAACATCCATAATTAAATCATAATTCTCCTTTGATATAGATCCTTCTTCAGTCTCCTTCAATGGGATATACACAACTTCACTAGCCTTAGCACCTATAAAGGGTATTATAGATTCCGGAGCAGCTAACCTGGAATATCCTCCTCCAGCCTTATAGAACGATAATGCCGAGTAGTATGGGGCTCCATAATAATTTCTCGCCCCAGCTACAGTCAGTAGTTTACCGAATGTCCCCTTATGACCCCATTTCACCCTCTCCGGTGGAGGGATAGGTGTATTCAACTCGATCTTTAAACTATCATCCTCCAAGTATATTTCAGGTGGATAGGATATATGCGATACATATAACCTTCCATTATAGTAATATCCTGGATATAATATGTTACCGATTTTAGGTAATCCGAATGTTATCGTATAATCCGCTTTCACCGCTACTCCATATACCTTCCCATCATTCCCACCTATACCTGATGGGATATCTATACTAAATACAGTTTTACCAGATTCATTTATCGCCTCTATAACACTCCTATAAATTCCAGATACCTCCCGCGATAAACCTGTTCCAAATAATCCATCGATTATAGCATCACACCAATCTAACCCATATTTCAGGGTTTCAAGATCTTCTCCAGACTTGATATTATATGTCTCAATACCTATCCTACTAATTATATCATAATTTACCTTTGCAGGTCCCTTATACTTCGTCAAATCGCCAACTACATATATCTTTACAAGTCCACCATTAGAATATAATTTCCTCGCTACAACCAGCGCATCTCCACCATTATTACCTATCCCCGCTATAACCGCGAACCTCCTCCGGAATACACCATATTCCCTTAATATAATGAAATATACTGCATGCCCCGCATTCTCCATCAAAAGTTGGTGGTCGATACCCATTTCAACAGCCTTGGAATCCAGTCTTCTTATTTCATCGACTGAAACAACCTTCAAAATAGACACCAAAAATCTATTATATACCTTGTAAGTATAATATGAATATATCTATTGAATATAATCAGAAAAATTTGTTAGGGATATATTACCAGCTCTTCAATATCTCTAGGATACTCTGTTAAAACCTCGTATCCGTCGCTAGTCACTAATATCGTATCTGAGTGTCTAAATCCCCCTAGCTCAGGTACATATATACCCGGCTCTACACTTACTATCATCCCCTCCTCAAGCACCTTATCATACCCTATATCGAGGAAGGGTGCTTCGTGCATCTCTAACCCAAGTCCATGTCCAGTATGGTGTCTCCAATACTTCATCAAGTCATTCTCCTTATAGAATCTCCTTACAGCTTTATCGACGTCACTACATTTAACTCCAGCTTTAATACTATTCATCCCTATCTCCTGAGCCTTCTGCATCAGCCTAAAAAACTTTATTATATTTGAATCAGGCTCTCCAACATATAATGTCCTCTCCAACTCAACACTGTATCCACTTATATTGGCTCCAGCCCCGGTAACTAGCAAATCTCCCTTCTTAATCTTGAAATGTTGTGTGATTGAATGGGGATAATATGAATGTCTACCTATCTGCCCTCTAAATGTGGCGTGTGCACCTGGATAAGCTGTAGTAGGTATATATAATCCCTTTAAAGCCCTGATCATAGCTAAAGTAGCTTCGGTACTTGCGGCTAGTGAGACTTCATCTTCATATATACCCGGCTGGATATAATCTTGAAGCAGTCTATGGGCGTATATCGTCCATTTAGCACTTTCACGCATCAGCCTAATCTCTTCCTCCCTCTTAACCATTCTCAGCTTTTCAATCAAGTCTCTCGCATAAATGAATTTAGCTTCTCTTAAGACTTCGCTTAACCTAGGTCCTCTATATCCATAAATATGTCCATATCCATCAACGTCAAACCCGATCCTCCTATTAGATAACCCGAGTTCCACTAAAGTATCTCTTATCCTATAAATAGGATGAGTTTCATCGGGATACTCCATGTAATATACTATTTTATCTACATAGGCGTATTCCTCTGCATGCTCATACTCCAATCTGGGTACAATAAGGATCTTCTCACCATTCTTTAGTACAGTTAAGGCTAACGGTCTTTCGGTAGGGATGTAGAAGAAGTTAGTTAGATATGCTATATTAGCCCGGGAGACTATATATAGTGCATCTAATCCGTTTCTCTCCATAGAACTGATTACCTTCTCGAGTCTATAGTCTAGCTCCTTCCTAGATATAATAAGCTTCAATCAAACCACCTTAAATAAAGATAAATCTATTAGCCTAGATATAGTATAATTTACGTATATGAAGTTTTATCCAGTCTGGTCTGATTCAATGGGTGCAAAATCCTTCTCCACAGTGGTGGATGCAAGTGGACATAGAATTTTCATCGATCCCGGAGTAGCTATTATGCAGCCATCATATCCCGGTGATAGGCGTTTACATATTAAATGGGCTGATGAAGCATATAATAAGATAATCGAGTATTTAGCCGATTCAGATATTGTAATTATAACACATTATCACCATGATCATTACCTATGGAAGGAGGATGATATCGAATATTATAGTGGGAAAAAGCTTCTGATTAAGGACCCGAATAAGTATATTAATGATAGTCAGTGGGATAGGGTTAGAGAATTTCTTACATTATACTTAAAAATGTTGTATGAAGTTGATCTAGAGTCTATGTACATATCTAAGTCTATGTCAGAGTGTATAGACTATGTTAAGGATTATAAAATCGCCTTATCAAAGGATTTCGGGGAATATAGTGAGAGGAGGAGTGAGCTACTTGAAAAGGGGTTTAAATGGTTCGAAGGTAGGTGTAGAAAATGGAGTTCAAGCCCATGGATTAAAGAGCTAAATGAATTTAACATTATATTCATCGACTCAAAGAGCTTTAAATTCGACGATCTAACACTTAGATTTACCGACCCACTCTATCACGGTATAGAGTATTCTAGAACGGGGTGGGTTATAGGAGTTGTACTGGAGTATTTAAATAAAAAAATTATATACTCATCTGATATACAGGGGCCGACTATAGAGGATTATGCATACTGGATAATTAATGAGGATCCAGACATATTGTTTCTAGATGGTCCACCGACTTATTTAATACCATATATGTTCAACCTAGTAAACTTTAGGAGGACTATAGATAATATTAAATGGATAATTAGAGATACGAATAAACTTAAGATGATAATATATGATCATCATCTAACAAGAGATATAAAGTTTAGGGAGAGGGTTGGAGACATATATAAATATGCCTCGGAATATGGGATAGAGTTACTTGATGTAGCTACATATTTGGGTGTTAAGCCTGCTTATGAGCTGGTAAAGTAACTAGCCTATTATAAACGATACCTTAACATATACCTTATATGTAATCTCAGAGGGAGGCATGATTTCAGTGTAATAAGGGATGCCCGCCGCCTCGGGAATATAGTAATAACGCCATCTAGGGTATGAGCCACTTATCTCTTCAACGCTCGCTACACCGATGATGCTTAGACCTAATGAGTCTGCTATCGTCTCAGCCTTCTTCCGTGCATCCTCCACAGCGTCTTTAAGAGCCTCATCCCTAAGAGTAGCCAGTTTATCCGAAGAAACCGTAAATGTTATGCTAGATATCCTATTTGCCCCAGCTGCAACTGCTTTATCAATTACCTCGCCGACAATATCCAAGTCTCTAACCCTAATTTTAAGCATGTGGTCTACGCAAAAACCTAATAAGATCTCTCCACTGCTGGAATATTTTGGATATAAGTCGTATCGAATGGTTTCTATATCCTCCTCACTAATACCTAACTCAGTCAATACTCGGGTGACGTTATTAATTATCACAGCATTCTCCTGTATCGCCTGTATAGCCTTCTCAGCCTTAGTCGAGGCTCCTAAAATTATGATAGCTAACTCAGGCTCTACACGTATAGTTCCGACACCATAAACCTCGATTATATTTGTATTAGAGTTAAATACCTGTGTATTAATCGCATAAATCTTTATACTCCATACACCATATAGATATCCTAAAAACCCGGCTAATGATATTATAACTATTATTAAAATCACAATTATTTTATCCTTAAAATCCATATATACCACATTAAAGAATTTATTTTCACTACTTAAAAGCTTATTATCAACCTAATATAATTAATCGCCGATATATGTTATATGAGTGGCTCAGGCCCCTTCTTTAGATATGGCGGCTTTACTCTAAATATCACCAGGGAGTATTCAATATAATTTAAGTGATTTAAAACGAGTTTCTTCCCCATTTTCGATAATATGAATACTGGTATTGATAAGCCGATTTGAAGTATCGACTTAGGACCTACAATCTCTCTCACATATTTAGATGCAGACGCCCATACTAAATCTGCGTCAAGCATATTTAACGCCTCTTCCTTAGATACTCCAGTATTACATACGATGAATAATATAGCTTTAACATCACTCTTCGACTCGTATTCCCTGATTAATTTAATGGTTTCTGACTGAAATCCAGCTACAGTCACTGCAATCTTTCTATACCCTAATTCCACAGCCTTTTTAAATGTCTCATAAGGATCAATTTTAGCAGTCTCCCGATCCAAAACAATCCCTCCATTACTCTCGATATATTCAATAGTCTCTTTAATTGGGAATGTCTCGACTATTCCAGTCAACCTTGCTCCGATACCCTGAACTAGATCTGGATTCTCAGTTATAACACTGCCTGCACCATCACATACCGTAATCGACACGTCTAGTAAGCCGTCTCTCAGACTAGTCGAAATTATCTCGCTTGCACCAAACGGAACAAATAATTTTGAGTCGAAGACTCTATTTGGAGTAAATAATCCATATTTCTCGATCTTAAACCTCAAATTCTCTATAGCATTCTCCCTAGTAATCTCTTTCAAGCCATATCCAAATTCAACGGCTGGACAATACTTTATCCTAGGCTCTTCAACAACTTCAATAGATAAATCTTCATAGATCTTAAATAACCCTCCCCTATGCCTAATTAGATGATATTTCATTAATAGATTTAATCTCCATGAACATTATATAAGTCGCATGACCGACTAAATCCTAGATGAACAATTAAATCTAAATAAAAAGAGATTATAGGGAGTAGCTCTCTCTAGTAATGAGCTTTTACAAATCCCTTGAGCTGCTCAGTAAGTTCTTCGTGGTCACATACTGTCTTTAACGTATAGTGAATAATATAGTATGGCTCCACCCTCATATTTTCCTCAGGTAGATCAGCATAATATACAAGTTTAATGTCGTTAATCTGAATACTACAACTATTCAGCGGCGGTAGTATCAATTCACCATGTTTTTCAATCTCTCCATTTAAAAATTTCTCAATGGCTTCTGACGGCGATACATTTACATCTACTTCACCAACTTCTCTAACCCATAGATGATGGATTTCTACATTAATAATTTTGTTACCAGCTATGGAAACTGTATAATCTCCAGATGGCCCCACGATCTCAACGCCATTATACATTAGTTTAAACTCTACCCTCACTGATAATATAGTCTCTGAGGTCTCGTTACCAACGGTCGAATAATAGACATATCCTGGTCTAACATTAGAAACCTTAATCTCCATATTTGGGGGTGGAGGAAAATACTGGTAAAGTTTATTTAGAAAATCTAATGCAATCCTTATAGTCTCATTCTCTGACGGAATACCCATATATCTCTTCGGAATCTCCTCATCATATAATAACATATATTTACCTATAATCAGAAGATACTTCTCTCCCTCGATAATCTCTGTTCTTCCAGTAGGAGAATATTTAATTTGCGAACGATTTAAATTAAATCCGAAGATATCTCGGGCTATTCTATAAACATCCTCCTTAGAAATAGGAGGAATCTCTAATTCCAGTATATTAATTCTATCTGGTACATCTGGATAGGATAAATTCTGTGAAACTATACAGTATCTCATCATATGTTCTATGCTAGATTTATAGTAATTTTTCCCTAAGTCTCTTGAAATACTAATAATTGCAATAATTAATGAGATAGATATTATTAAAACAAATATTACATAATAATTATATCCTTTCTTCAATGCATTATAATAATAAAAATTCTATGGAAATAAATTTTATAATATTAATTGATAGTGTTATATTGTCAAAGTTTGAAGTATTAATATTGCTCCTGTGTAAGGAGATCCCTCCTTATATTTCTTATTTAAATCCTATTTTCTTTAGATGCCATTTTAATGCATTACCCATCCCTATAAACTCTTTTATCGATATGCTGCCTATAGCTGGACATAATTTATCTAATATAAACCCCTTTTTAGGGTCGTATATGACAGGGTATATTCCACACCCTATAGGCCTATACTTGTAGATCTTACACTTTCCACTTGATATATCCAGGAATATGCAGTGTCCATCTATATTCCGTAATCTATAGAATCCGTATTCAAAGACTGTAAATTCTTCTCGTCTATAACCTAATCTCTCAATTCTCTTAATATCATCTTCATCAAGTATCATCTCAGTATTTAAACAACATTTATAGCAGTTTTCTACACATTTCATGATGTCTTATTCGGTGATATTATCTAATACAACTATTAAAGTCATGGGTAGGGCTATCCCATTGAGATTCTCCTTCTCACAATAGTATGCGATTACAAATAATACGAGAGAACGTGGAATGAGTGATAAGATAGATACTGTCATAAGCATTGATTCAGTATATACCAGGTATATAAACCCTAGAATATGTGCTAATAAAAATATTAGTGCTTCCTTTAGAGGCCTGAGTAGCATTATTGATAGAATCATCGCAGGGATTACCAGTCCTTATCCTATCAGGATATTTGGGGGAATTTATCGTTAGAGTTATTGAAAAGAAGTCAAATAGGAATATTAATACCTCTTTGGATGATAATTTAAATATACATTACTTACTAAAATTAGTTTTAAATAATTTAAATCTAATTTAATTTAACCTCTTTAAATCAATATGTTAGACTAAATAGATATTATAAGTCTATTTAAACAGAATATTTTAATAATATTATATTGATGCCTATATACCTCTCCCCCATAGAAGATGTATATGTATATTTTGATGACGGGATAATCCGTAAATTCAGCGATCCATACGTTTATGGTGGGGAATTAAGTACTGTTATGAAGAACGCTGCAAAAGGAGTAATTAACCACCTAAATTTAGATAAATCTGAAGATATTTTAGTTATAAAGATTCTCGAGGGTGGTAAATTCTACTATATGTCGGAGACCTTAAGGGAAGTAGGTTTCAGAAATATTGATGAAGCCGTTATAGATATAAAAAGCAGGATGAGGTATGATCCTAAGGATGTGGTTACTGAGGTTGTAGATTATGGAAATATCTTCGAGAAGCTTGTTAATGCATCTATAGTTGTTTTAGGAGAGACTATCGCAAGTGGAAGTACGATGGAGACGTTTATCAATACGATATCAGATTATATTAGAGGCATTAAGGAGTTTATAATCATTGGCTTCCATACATGGGTTGGGGTTGACAGAGTGATTAGAAAACTGTCTGAATATAATGTGAAGTATAAATTCTATTCATATGGAGGTCTACTTGGATTAGGTCCTAATAAGACTGATATGACGGTAAACTACTCCCCAAGTTATATACCGGATATTGTTAGGGAGAGGGTATATAAGGCTTTAGGTAAGTATATCGCGGATCGTCTATGTGTGATAGGAGATTTCACATATAGTTTTAAGTATATTGACTTCTACCTAGCCGAGAGGATTATCCAGTTGAGGGAGTTATTTGATGATGCTGGGAGTGATGATCGTATCAAAATTGTTTCATTAATTAGGGAAGGCTTATCTAGAATGATGAATTTAGGGCTGTCTATTAATGAGATTAATGAGAGGCTTAATGAGGAGTATAGGAGGAGGATGAAGTTAATAGGCGTTGACGTAGATACCACGATAAGTATAGAATATGTTCTGAATGATGATATGTTGAGAGGTCGAGGGAGAAATGATTAAATACTACTTATGCTAAAGTATTTAAGAATCTCCTCCTTCCTCCAGTATACTAGTAGTAGGAATAACAATATAATTACAAGTAGAATATATAGGTTTTCTGTTACTAACGTGATAAACACAATATTTAATAATGCAATTAGTATGAATCCAATCTCGACATAGTAAATCCATTTTATCCCCTTCCACAACCCATAACCGGTGTAGATCGAGATATAAGAAAATACACTATAAAATAGTATTGATACTATAAATGTATAGTCACTCAATATAACTGGAAATACTTGGGGGATTATATTAAATATAGATATTGATGGTAATACCTTAGATAAGATATATAGTACGATCATCTCAAGTGTAAGATATATAAATATTCCTCCTATAACAAAATGGATTATCGCTAAAAACGTTACTATCACAGGCCTTTTAACTTCACCATACATACGATAAGGATTAGAATATGCTTCCTATATATTTCTTTAAACAACTTTCCTTTAAATTTATATGACCCATACAATAGTAATACATAATAGTTAATATCTTATTGAATAGGTTGAGCTAAATGGTTAAGCTGCTGGAGCCTGTCGATAATATTTATGTAATTAGATCAAGGGTTAACATAGGATATATCTGCATTGATAAAGAATGTTATATGATTGATAGTGGGTTGGATCAGGATCAGGCTAGAAGAGCTTTAAACCTGGCTAGGGATAAAGGATTAAATATAACTACCCTGTTAAATACGCATTCCCACGCTGATCATATAGGTGGAAATAAATTTGTATATGATCGACTCGGAGTACCAATATATAGCAGTAGGATTGAGGCATCAATAGCCATGGAGCCTGTTTTAGAGCCTGTAATGCTATATGGAGGATACCCCCTGCCTATAATGAGGAATAAACTCCTTATGGCTGATCCATCGAATATAGGCGATATCGCCTATATTAAGCTTCCGTTTGAAGTAATCGACTTAAAGGGTCATTCACCTGGGATGATAGGTTTTAAAGGAGACAACTACATTTTTGTAGGCGATTCATACCTAGAGACCAAGTTAATTAAGAAGCATAAGATTCTATATAATTATCACCCTGGGTACGCTGTAGATACCCTAGAGAATCTACTCGATTATATTGGCAAGGGCTTGATATTTATACCTTCACATGGAGACCCAGCAGAGGATCCTCAGGATATTATATATGATAACATCGAGTGTATCCTAAGAGTTAAGGATATCTTATTAAATAATGTTAGCGGTGGAATCGAGTTTAACAAGTTGTTTAACAAAATTCTATTCGAACTTGATTTAAAGCCACAGACTATACCCCACTACATTCTATATAAATCTGCATATAGAGGCTATATCTCATGGCTCTTAGACGAGGATATGATTACCTTGGAATATGATGGTGAGCATATATATGTCAAGAGCGTCAGGAAATAGGGATATAGGCGAGTTATATGACTACTCTGTAGATGCATATGATAAGTTATATTATAGTGAGCAAAATGAAAAATATAAATCTATTAAAGATAGTATCGACGTCGTAGGATATAATCTGATTGACTTGGGTGTTGGAACCGGATTATACTTCGAAAACTTTCTATGTGAGTCGATCTATCTAATTGGTATCGATTTGTCCATTAAATCGCTTTATAAAGCTTATAATAGGGGATTAAACTACTATGTTGACTTAATATACTCTGATGCCGAGTCGCCACCTGTAAGACTTAATTCTATCGATGTCCTAATGTCGGTAACAACGGTTCACCACTTTAAAGATATAGAATTATTTGTTTCTAGAACAATGGACTCGGGAGTCAAATACGTATTCATATCATTTCTAGAGAAAGTCTTTAGCGAGGATTATATAAGGGCTTTGACAAATAGATTTGGATGTAGTTACTGGAAGGCGGCGAACGACTATATGCTATACTGCAGTAAGATATAATATATATTTAATCGATATTATTGTTGTTATGATGATTCTTGTAGTCACGGATATCCATGGAAATATTAGAAAGGCTAGGAGGATTCTTGAGGAGTATGGAGAAAAGTATTTTAAATATATGCTTGTGAACGGAGATATAACACATTTTGGAGACTATAGAGACGCGTTGAATATAATGTCTACCTTAACTACGATAGCTGAAGAATCATTTTTCGTACCTGGTAACTGTGATCCAAGGAATCTACTTGAGGTTGAGGAGCTTGCTACAGCCAAGAATATACATGGTAAGACTGTTAATTTAGATAAATTTAAGTTACATGGGTTGGGTGGATCTAATAGAACGCCGTTTCACACATATATCGAATTCGATGAAGATGAAATCAGGAGGATCCTCGACTGGAATCTTGAAGGAAGCTTTATATTAATGTCTCATGTCCCACCGAAGGATACTAAATTGGATAGGTTATTCACAGGCGGCCATGCAGGGAGTATAATTGTCAGGGATTTTATAATTATGAAGAAGCCGATGCTGGCAATACATGGACATATTCATGAAGCTAGGGGGATAGACAAATTAGGAGATACGATAATAGTTAATCCCGGGCCATTTAGAAGCGGCTACTATGCTACTATAGAATTTAAAAATGATGAACCTGAAATAGGGCTTCATAAACTTATTTAATAATTTTATATTCAATATTTGAGGATCTGATATGTTAGGTAAAGAAATCTTAAATTTACAATATAGCGTTATTCAATGGCCTGTAGATCCGGGGGATGAGAGAGCTAGAGCAAGGTTTAAATGTATTAAAGATACACTCTATAAACTGCTTAAGGAGGATGTATTTAAAGAAGCTATATCCAGGAATAAAGTTAGGATACTCGATGTAATGGCGGCATCTGGAATATGTGGCATCGCATTATCTAAGATATTAGTTGATGAAGGTGTTGATATAGAGTTGACAGTCTCAGATCTTAGGGAAAGTGACCTTAAATATGCGTTTAAATGGGTTGAAGTAGCCGGTTTAAATGAGAGAAAGTTTAAATTAGACATCATAGTCGCAGACGCAGTTAAACTGCCTCTATATTTCAGTGGAAGAAAATTTGATATAATCACTGTATGGGGGGAGCTCCCTACCCCATATAGATGCGTGGAGATTTCCATTGCTAATTTCTGGAATTAGAGAATTACAGCCATCCCATGGAGTAGTTGTAATTGAGCAGGCTGATCTCCTCCCAAGTATACTTGTTAACAATCTATTTAAATATATACTTAGAGAGGGTGGGGCGATAACCATATTCGAATCATATGACTCGATTAGAGGTATACAGAAGAGGCTATTATATAAATTGCCCGAGATGAAGTATCTATGTGAAGTTGAAAGTCGTTTATGGGATATCGCTAATATAGCTGCTTCAACCTGGATCTTCTATAAAGAGATCGGCATCTATGAACATTCAGAATGTTTAGATAGAATCTCTAGAATAACTAAAGTCTTAGTAGCTAAAAACCCGCGTGAAACTGTTCCTAACTGGAGGGAACTAGCATTAAGCTTACCTATATTCATAAAATGATTAACTATTTTGTACCATGATATTTTAATACCGACATTTAGGAGAATAAGCTGTCCCTGAGGGGAAGTTAAAAACTTTCTGGATATTATGTGATCTTCCTATTTCTATATGATATGATGATTTGGGTCTCCATTGGAGTCATTCATCACTGATCAGCACTTAAAGGATCGGTCATCCCCCATATAAATTAATTTTAGTATTGGTATTATTGAAGTTAATCTCTCAATACCTTAAATATAGTCTCTACAGTCGTGATATACTTCTCTTCCATATAGATAAATGCCTTGATATAATACCCTCTCTCATAATCTCCGATATCTAGTGAGGCGCTTAACTTAAACGGTATCTCCCTATATTCTCTAGGTTCCATAATAAGTGTAAATGTATAATTCCTCCCGACCTTATCTAATTCAGAGTCTCCAATATATAGCTTGACATTCGAGTGTGTCTCAAAATATATTGTAATATTTAACCTCCTATCTAAATTGTTTTTAATTCCCAGTATTAACCTGCTATACCCACCGACCTTAAACTTTTCAGGCTCTACCACATATTTCTTAACTACTATCACATGGTTCTCATTCTCTTCCGTCGATTTACTAGATTTAGTTTCATATCCTCCCCTGTTACTGATGTCAATATTAGCTGCTATGCTATAATAGATTAGTGAGCCTAATATAAAGAATAGGATTACTAGTAATAGAGCCAGCTTCAGACTTATAACCCCTCTCTTACTCATTGTCCTTAAAATTATTAGATTTAGTATGTGAATAATCGTCGTGTTACTTCATGTAAAACTACCTTAAATACATATGATTTATTAGAGTAATATTTTTATGGAGGCGATGATAGGGGATTAACAGTCTGATGAGATGATGACTTTTACCCCTATTGAGCCTCATCGAATAGAATATGTACCCGAGTTATTCATCACTTTTAATATATTTCATTATTTCTAGATATACTATTTCCTTCAAAATTATAATTAGATGATATTAAAGTATAGACACTAAGACCTGTAATATATAGTAGCTATAATTAGCATACTATTAAATTATTTTATGGTGAGGCCTGATGTATATTCAGGCATATACAAAGGGAGGTAGAGGATTTACCTTTCCAGAGTATAAGGCTAAGTTTCCTAGGGAGCCTAGATATAAGATAAGGCATTACAAGCTAGAGATATGGATATATTATAGTGAGAAACGTATTGACGGTATAGCAGAGTTAGATGTATATTCGGAGGAGGGAGTTAACTATATTGAACTGGATGCAGTAGATCTAGAGATTAAAGATGTTTACGTGGATGATGTTAAATGTTGGTATGAATATGACGGTAGGATCCTGACGATATTTTTTAAGAGACGTCTTGGTAAGAACGTTAGACATGTTAAGGTAGTATATAGTGTGAAGGAGCCTCAATATGGACTATTCTTTATAGAGGGGGAGCCTGAGATAGTCTATAGTCAAGGCGAGACTGAATGGCATAGATATTGGATGCCGATATATGATTACCCAAATATGAAATTTACTACCGAGATGATTATACATGTTCCCAAAGAGTGGAAGGCATTCTCCAATGGAGATTTAATTGAGAAGCGAGATGAAGGTGAATGGAGTGTATGGCATTATAAATTTGATTATCCACATAGTAGCTATTTAATAGCCTTAGCCGCAGGTAGGTTAAGTGTCGTTGAAGATTATGTGGATGATATAAAGTTGGAGTATATTGTTCCAGAGGGTAAGGAGGATCTTATTAAGACTACTTTTCAGAATACACCTGACATGATTAAATTCTATAGTGAATGGACAGGCGTTAAATACCCATATAAAGTCTATCGTCAAGCCGTTGTAAGGGAGTTTATCGTAGGTGGAATGGAGAATACATCCATCACAATCTTAACAGATAGGGTATTACTCGATGAGCATGCGAGACTGGATCAATGGAGTGAGCCCTTGCTAAGTCATGAGCTTTCGCACCAGTGGTTTGGAGACTTGGTTACATGTAGGGATTGGAGCCATATATGGCTTAATGAGAGCTTCGCTACATTCTTAGAGGCACTATATCTCAGGCACTGGAGGGGGTTAGACGAATATATCTATGAGATATATAACCATCTCAGGAGTTATCTCGGTGAGTATCAGGAATGGTATAGTAGGCCTATAGTATATAGGATATATGAGAATCCTGAGGAGATGTTCGATAGACATAGCTACCCTAAAGGAGGCGTAATCCTACATATGCTGATGAATTTAGTTGGTGAAGATGTATTTAGGAGGGCTGTTAAAACATATTTAAATGGTAAGAAGTTTGATAATGCAGATACAGACGATTTTAGAAAGGCTTTAGAGAAGGTTTATGGTAAGCCTCTAGAATGGTTTTTCGAGCAGTTTTTATATAATGCAGGTCACCCAGTATTAAAGGTGAAGTATGCCTATGATAGAGATTCTAAGATGCTTAAGATTACTATAATGCAGGAGCAGGGTGAAGACGCTCCTGAAGCCTATAAATTACCACTTGATATTAGGGTTGAATACGATGCCGGGAAGAGTATTAGCAGGAGTGTCTGGATTAGTGATAGGGTCGAAAATATATATGTTAAATGCCCTAGGAAGCCGGATTACGTGTATGTAGATCCTGAATTTAAGGTATTTGCAGTAATAGAACCTGAATATCCTACCGAAGATCTGATTAGTATATTATTGAAAGGAAGATATTTATACTGGAAGCTGCTAGCCGTTAAAAAGCTTGGTAAAGAGTCTTCAACTAAAGTTGTAGATGCATTATATCAGGCTGTAGTAGGAGATTATTTCTATGGCGTGGCTAGAGAAGCCGCTAAAGCTTTAGGTAGTATCAAAACCTCTTATGCCTTAGAGAAATTGTTGAACGCTGTAGATAAGGTTGATAATCCAAGGGTTAAGGCGGCTATATTCGAGGCATTAGCAAACTATGAGGATGACCGTGTTGGCGAGAAGGCTGTTAAATATCTGTCTAACAAGGATGAGGCGTACTCGGTTAGAGCTTTAGCTGCATATGCGATAGGAAAGTCGAAATATAGTAAAGCCGTTGAAGTAATAAGTAAGTATATTGATGAACCAAGTTATGCAGATATTATAAGAATATATTGTCTACGTGGATTAGGCGAGTATGGTGGAGATGAAGCATATAATATTATTAAGAGATACTGGTCTAAAGAATATACTCAAGTTGTAAGGATGGTCGCATTGGAACAGCTAGGGAACTTCCCTGAAAAGAAGAAGGAGGTACTCGATGTATTAGGTAAATATGCATATGAGAGGAATAGATTTATACGTAGGGGAGTTATAAATGCAGTAAATAAGCTTATGTTCCCAGAGGGTATTAAGGTTCTCGATATAATTATAGATAGGGAGAAGATGGGCTTTATATGGAAGCCGGCTAGGTTAGTTAAGAGGAAGATCACTGAGGCTATGGAGAAGGGTATTGAGTATAAGAAGTTGAGGGAGGAGCTTGAGAAGATTAGGGAGGAGACTAGGAGGATTAGTGAGAGGATCGAGGCTATAGAGCGTAAGGGATTATAGTCAATTTATAGCGTTATTTAATCTATAGTCTATAATCTTTTTATATGCATCCTCTAGAATTGATATTAAATATTTTTGCAATATATATGCAGGTATTCGCCATCATGGATCCATTTGGTATAGTGCCGATCTATATTGGATTAACGGAGGGATTAGACCATATAGATAGGAGGAGGGTCGTTAATCATATAGCGATAGTATGTACCGCCCTAATACTTATATTCACAGTCAGCGGTAAATGGATTCTAGATTTCTTTGGGATTAGTATACCAGCAGTTAGAATAGGTGGTGGGATACTACTTCTTGCAATTGCAATTGATATGCTGGGTGGACTACCGAAAGCTAAGCAGGTTGAGAGTGAAGAACTTGCTACAGTACCACTTGCAACCCCGTTATTAGTCGGCCCAGGTACAATCACGACATTGATCCTGCTCGTTACAAAATATAGTATCCTAGAAGTATTATCAGGGTCACTTCTAGTTGTTTTAACTACATATCTAATTTTATACTATGCAGATAGGGTATTAGGATATTTAGGTAGAGGCTTTATAAGGACACTGGCTCGTATAATGGCTGTTATTGTAGCTTCAATAGCGGTCGAGATGATTCACTCAGCGATGGTCGAATGGTACTTAGATTTAATTAGATGATGTTTCAAATATAACATTTTAATTATATTTAATACATTTCTACTTATATGAGGCGTAAGTATGGTAATATTTCTAATGCAGTCAAGAGCGTCGTACGTAAATATCCCTATATAATCCCCTGTCTATCCATGGGGATTATAAATTACTCGAAACTAGCTAGTCAGATCAAGGGTGATGTAGATACTTTACTTGATGTAGATGTGAATATAGACTCTATAAAAATGTCGTTAATAAGGTATTCTAGAGAGTTGGAGACATACTATAATCTCAGGGATAGTATCAATGTATTATCTGGAAGTAGTCTACAGTTAATTAGTGATGTAGTACTAGTTACCGTCGAGTTAAGTATGCTATTAAATGTATTCGATAAGATCCTGAGTATATTAAGTGGAAGGCGATTTATACAGATTACACAGGGCAGGAATACGGCTACGCTTGTGATGGAGTATAATGTTTATGAGGACTTGATGGATGAATTTAAGGATGTTATATCAATCATGGATAATAAGGCAGCCATATTAATTGTGAGTCCTGAGGATATAATATATACCCCGGGAGTCATCTATCTGATATCATGCTTATTACATGTTAATAAAATCAATATTACGCAGATTATAAGTAGCTATATCGATACAATCATTATTGTGGATAGGGCCTACGGATCTAAAGCATGTGAGGTTATAGATGAATTTATTAAATGGTATAGAGGCGGTTCCAATGGAGATAGAACCATTTTATGAGGGATTGATATTTAAATGGGATGATGGGAAGGCTTATCATCTCGATATAAGCGAAGATTATATATCGAGCTATGTATTAACCGCTGGGTCACCTTCGAGAATTAAATTAGTCTCAGAGTTTCTGGAAGAGCCTAAGGTATATGAAGCTCCTAGAGGCTTTACGATCGTGAAGGGATATTATAGAGAGATCCTTGTTTCAGGATTCTCAAGTGGTATAGGACCGTCTAGTATGGCTATAACATTATCCGAGTATCTTGAGATGCTACTTAGTAAGTCTAACTTAGGATATGTCATTAGAATAGGTACGGCAGGGCCTATACAAGACTATATTGACCGCTGGTCTATTGTAATAGCTGATTCCGTAGTTAGAGACGAATCTACTTCAGCTAGGGTGATATACCCAGAGTATCCCGCTAAAATGGATCCAATAATATATTTATCGTTATTAGATTCAGCGTATTCGCATGGATATACTCTAGACAAGAATTTATTTATAGGCGCAGTCCAGTCTAAGGATGATCTATATTATTATGAGGGCTTTCACAATAGTCCGTTAGAGTCTAGTAACAGGAGCCGATTCCAAGCTTTGAAGGAGATGGGTGTATTAGCAACTGAGATGGAGGCTAGTATCCTACCTATCATAAGAGATTATTTTAAGTATAGATATAGAAAGATGGGTAGAAGCATCGGATTATACGTCGGGGCTATCCTACTTATTCTTAAGGGAAGGTTTAATAAAGAGGAGTTACTCGGGCATGAGGAGATTCTAGTTAAGATATCACTGAACGCGTTGTATACTATAGACCAGTTTATTAAGGGTAGGAAAAGTCTAGATAATATATTAAGATGGGTTAGTAGCGGCTATTAATTCATATTCAACGATATATAATCTTAATATAATGATTGTATATTAATTAACTAACTGTCTATGAGTCGGTGTGTCAGATGTACGCTGTTGAAGTAAAGGATTTAGTAAAGTATTACGGGAGCTTCATGGCGTTAAAGGGCATTACATTCCATGTAGATGAGGGAGATATATATGGTTTAATCGGCCCGAATGGAGCTGGAAAATCTACTACATTAAGGATCTTAGCTACTTTACTTAAGCCCTCATCTGGTGTAGCTAGGATATTTGGATATGATGTTGATAAGGATGCCGACCGTGTTAGAAGGATAATAAGTTATCTCCCTGAGGAGGCGGGGGGATATAAGTACTTAACCGGATTCGAATACCTATCTATGAATGCTAAAATGTATGACCCTGAGAATTTTAGGGAGTATGTTGAATATGGTATCGAGATCTCTGGATTAGGGGATAGAATATATGACAGGATCGGAAGTTATAGTAAGGGTATGATTAGAAGGCTACTCCTGGCTAGAGCATTGATGATGAAACCGAGATTAGCTATATTAGATGAGCCTACAGCTGGTATGGATGTCGTACATGCTACGGTTATAAGGGATATTATTAAGAATGTGGCTAGGGAGGATGTTACAATATTATTATCGAGTCATAATATGCTTGAAGTACATTATCTATGTAATAAAATCTCTCTAATTAACGAGGGTAGGATAGTGGCGTCAGGATCTCCATCTGAGATTATAGACTCTGTTAATGCATCTAACCTTGAGGAGGCTTTTGTGAGGTTGGTTAGGGGATGATGAGAGGAGTTAGAGACATATTGGTTAAGGAGGTTAAGGAGACATTTAGAAACCCTAGATACCTCATATTCACAATTCTATTTCCTCTCTTGATATACCCGATCATGGGTTATATGTTCGGATTCTCATTCTCAGCAGCACAGGAAACTATATCAAAGGGTACTGTATTAGTAGTCGACTTAGATAAAAGCAGTTTTAGCCACCTACTTACAGACTATTTAAAAGAGAGTGGTTTAAACGTCATCGAATCGGATCCGAATTCATTGAATAATACAGAATATTTAATCGCTATAATAATTCCTAAGGGCTTCTCTGAATCGATATTAAACGGCTCTCAGCCAGTATTGAAGTCTAGGGTGAATGTAGGTAGTATATCATTCATGACTATGGGTATAGTATCGATTCCACAGTCTATACTAGAGGGGTTTAAGAAGTATATAGGTAGTGAGATATTAATTGAAAATAATATTGACCCTCGCATAATCTATGATCCATTTAGAATCGATACTCTAGTCTATGTCAGGGAATGGGGTAGACTAGTTCCCCAGCCACAGTTATCCATGTATATTATGAACATATATATATGGCCGTGGATACTATTTGGCCTAATAATAAGTATACTCCAGATATCAACAGTATTCCTAAGTGAGGAGAAGGAGCAGAAGACTCTAGAAATATTATTGACTCTACCGATTGATAGGAAGGCTATTATACTAGGTAAGATCTTGGGGAGTAGTATAGTAGCTATATCTGCGACGGCCTCATATATCGTCGGTTTCGTATTATATATTGTATTAGGCTCGACATTCTTTAGTATGGTTGATGGATTCACCGAGATCCTAAATACCCCACTACATGCTATAATACTCATGTCTATACTCTTCTTCCTCGAACTCTTATTTACAGCTAGCTTAGGTCTAGGTATAGCCGTATTCGCTCAGGATACTAAGGCTGCAGAAAGTCTTGCAGGCTCCTTTGCAATGCCTCTAATGCTTCTTATACTAGCTGGCTCAATTCTTGATTTAGAGAGTCTACCGCTTATAGTTAAGTACATATATTATGCTATACCATATTCGTATATGATTAAAGCCTTTGAACATATGTTACTAAACGATTACAGCTACTTTATATTCGGCTCCGTCATAACTATTATATGGCTTATTATAATGCTATTCATAGTATCTAAGATATTCTCGAGTGAGAAGCTCTTGACTATGAGGGTTAGACTCTGGAAGAGGAGAAGGGGAGTTAAGGAGTAGCTATGAATGGAGTCAAGTTCATCAACGAGTTTATAAGGGCTTTTATAGAAAATTACCCTAGGTTTAGAGTTAGTAGATGGGTATATGGGGATAAATATCTGGCGATTGAGAATGAGAATTATGGGTTGGGATTTGCACATGTCGACTCTATAGTTAAGATAGTCTGGAGAGACCCGGATAATATATTAGATAGGCTTGACGAGGTCGATCCAAATGATTTAACATACTTGATCCAGCATCCCAATCCCGCGTATAAGTATGTAGGACATGCATATATCAATTCAATAGTAAATAGTAGAGACTTAGTTGAACTTGATATTGGGGATCCTCTAGATAAGATACCGTCTAATGGAGGTACCGCCATCGTAGTAGGTTTCATAGCTCCTATAGTTAGGAAATTAAAGGAACTGAGGTATAGAGTCTATGCTATAGAAGCTTCGCTAGATACCATACCGAGTGATATAAGGTATAAAGATGAAATATATCCATGGTGGTCTTATGAAGATCTAGTTATAGATGCAGATATTTTAGTGTTATCGGGATCTACAATATCAAATAATACAATCGGTTATCTACTTGATAAGGCTAGACATGTGCCTATGAAGATGATTCTAGGCCCGAGCACCACCCTCTTAATAAAATTATTCAAGAAGTATAGAGTGAGGTTTCTAGGTTCTTCAATATCGCTGGATAATGATAAGGTATTTAAAATAGTTAAGGAGGGATACGGCTATCATACCCTTAAGAATATGGGTTTAATAAAGAGTATAACGATCGATCTATCACACCTATGACTTGATTTAAATATTTATCTAAATTTTATTAAGGTATTTACCTAATTATTAATGATATGAGCGTGTTAAACTCTAGAATACCGAAGTTTTATAAGAAGTCTATTGAGGAGAGGCTTAATATCGTTAAGGAGTATACAGAGCTGAGTAGTGAGGAATGTAATCTTCTTCTTAAATTCGGTAATCTAGATCCTAAGATAGCCGATGCTATGATCGAGAATGTAGTCGGTGGTATGTCATATCCATTCGCTATTGCGGTAAACTTTAAGATTAATTACAAGGATTATCTTGTGCCTATGGTTATCGAAGAATCTTCTGTAGTCGCTGCAGCTAGTAATGCAGCTAAAGTTATGAGGAGAGATGGAGGTATACATTCTCATGCAACTGACTCGATTATGATAGGGCAGATTCAATTGGTTAATGTTAGGAATCCATTCTACGCTAAGCATTTAATTCTCGAGTATAGGGAGGAGCTTCTTAAGATTGCTAATGAGCAGGACCCTATCCTAGTTAATTTAGGGGGTGGAGCCAAAGATATTGAGGTCAGGGTAGTTGATAGTAGGATTGGCCCTATGGTCGTCACTCATCTAATAGTTGATGTTAAGGATGCTATGGGTGCAAATGCAGTTAATACCATGGTTGAGGCTCTAGGACCTGTTATAGAGGATTTGACTAGGGGTAAGGTCTATCTAAGGATAATATCTAATCTAGCTGATAAGAGGCTCGTAAGATCGTATGTAAAGGTTTATAAGGAGGATATAGGTAGTGAGGAGGTTGTAGACGGAGTAGTGGCTGCATCAGCATTTGCAGAGGCTGATCCATACAGAGCTGCTACACATAATAAGGGTATTATGAATGGTGTCATAGCAGTTGCATTGGCGACTGGGCAGGATCATAGGGCTTTAGAGGCTGGTGCACATGCTTATGCAGCTAGGTTCGGTAGGTATACAAGTTTATCTAGATGGGAGAAGGACGGTGACGGTAATTTAATAGGTACGTTGGAGATGCCTATGGCCGTCGGAATTATCGGAGGGGCTGTTAAAGTACATCCTATAGCTAAGATAGCATTGAAGATATTAGGTGTAAAGACGGCTAAGGAACTTGCTGAGATTATGGGTGCAGTTGGATTAGCACAGAATTTCGCCGCTTTACGCGCGCTCGCGACTGAAGGTATTCAAAAGGGTCATATGAAGCTTCATGCCAGGAATATAGCTATAATGGCTGGAGCGGAGGGAGAGTTAATTGATATGATTGCTAATCGGATGATTGAAGAAGGTAGAATAAGGTTTGATAGAGCTAAGGAATTACTTGAGGAATACATTAAATCAAGAGATTTAAGTATATAGTCTCCTTCGTTATCATAACATTTTTATTTATCTTTTAATACTCTGGTTTACTGGTTATATTGTTAGAGTGTCTAATAATAGTTTTGATAGGGTTATTATAAAGAGGCTGGGATATATAGATGTAATTGGAGTCTCTATCATTATTATCATATTAACTATATTCTTCTATATCCTCTATAGAATTCTATCGAGTCTATACCCATTTGGATATGCCATATCTAATCCGGTAATATTTTTCATTTTATTCATTATCATAATGGTGATCCACGAGCTGATACACATTTATATAATGAAATTATCTGGAGTAGAGATACTGGATATCAAATTAGTTAAATACCGTGGTTTTCCCATAGCCCTCAATATAGTTTATGATGTAATGAGTATAAAGCAGTATATAGCTTCAGCTCTTTCACCTCAGGTAATTAGTATCAACCTATCTGTACTTATACTGTGTAATAGCCATATGATTAATTTAGATCCCGTGTATATAGGACCTATATGGTTATTCAGCTTCATATTACTTATGTTCCATATATATGTATCGTCAGGGGACTTCTATGGAGTACTTTATATTCTTATTAGGGTGGGTTCGACGAAGGGTTGGATTAAAAGTATTGTCGAGAATGGGAGGCTAATCGGATTCGAGATCCACGCTGAATAAGGTATTCTCCTAAATTAATTTATTAAATATCGTGATATAGAGTATATGATTACGATGAAGTTAAGCCTATTCCTGAAATATAATGAATATATATGTAGGTTGAAGGATCTTGTTAGAACGGGTTGGATCAGATCTAACGTAAGTGGTGGAGAGACTGTGGCCGAGCACATGTATCATACTGCATTAAATACCATAATAATCAGGGAGGTTACTGAAGATATCGATGTAGATTGGAGTAAGATTCTAGTTATGTCGCTAGTCCACGATTTATCTGAATCTATTTTAGGTGATATTCCCACATATGAAAAGACGCGTGAAGATAGAGAGAGGGAGAAGGAGGTTTTGAGAGATATGCTTATGGAGTTGGGATATCCATCTGAGTGGGCTGATGAGATAGTTGAGCTCTCATCTAAAGAGAGTATTATAGTTAAGATTTTAGACTTGATATCAACTGTTTATCAGGGTATTAAATATATTGAAAAGGGATACTGCTCAGATTATCTAGTTAATATAGTATCAAATTCAATAGCTGAATTAGATAAGTTGATTGGGGAGTTGGAGTCCTATCAATTAATTAATTTAATTAGTTTTTTAAAGGGGTATGCGGTCGGGTATATTAGGAGATGTAAATAGAGTTTAATATGGTGAGTCAGATGAAGGTTATGGTTAAGCGTCTCATAATGTGGATCTTAGCAATCTCTTCTGCATTTATACTTGGGATATATTTAGATTACAATGTACTTAAGTTCGTATTTCCTATATATGTTAAGATACTGGGTGTTATCGGAATTATAATATCTTTTAGAATGCTTCAAGTCTCTGGGAGGACACTTAAGAAATATGGCATGGCTGACGAATGGGGTTGGACAACTAAATTGGTTAAAACCGGGATATACTCATGTATTAGGCATCCCCATCATTTTGGTATAGGCATATTTACCTCATCCCTAACCCTAATTATAGGGGGTATTAACACGTTTATAATATCTTCAGTAGTTATATGGATTTTAATTGTATGGTTTTTAAAGAGTGTTGAGGAGCCTGAATTACTAGAGAAGTTCGGTGATGAGTATATTAAATATAGAGGTGAGGTGCCGATGATAGTACCTAGATTAAAATGTTTATTGAAAGAGCTTTATAGAGGGGTTAAATAAATATTTACTTCTCCCTCCAATATGCTACTTTAATACTCAAGCCTATAAACAGGATATTCCAGATTAATATTAATAATCCGAGTATCCATATGCTAAAGCTGGTTTCCGAAATATTGTATAACTGCCTTAGTAACTCTGGTATAGGTGTTGAAGGTAGTATTAGCGTGTATATCCTGTATTCAGGTGGAATTAAATCCATTGGATAATATACTGGTGCTAGGAATCCTAGTACAAGGACTAGTATATTACTTAATCCATTAACTGTAGTTGGATTGTTGGTCAATGTACCTATTAAATATCCTAGGAATGAGAATCCTATCCCACCTATCAATAATATAATTAATGTTATAAGTAGCGACATCACACTTGATATTACTTGTAAGTAATATAGTATAACTAGTGATAACGCTAATGACGGGATCATTATTACATATGTGGATAGTGTAACTCCTGCCACATACTCCCAGCTCTTCATCGGTGATGATACCAGGAAATCCTGTAGTCTAAAGTATATTCTATTATAGACATAGTCCTGAGATGTAAAGATGCCTGATAGTACAGCGGAATTAACTAATACGCCTATTAAACCATGTATAGCGCCAGCGTCTCTAAGGAATATCGCCATGAATATCATTGGAAGGAATATATATCCTACTATTGTAATCATCTGCATAGGCTGTTTAACCATAGGAATTATACTATAGTGTGCATATGCCAGGATCCGCCTTAAACTACTCCTCATACATTTCACCAACCAGACTAATAAATACATCCTCTAAGTCAGGTGGTTTAATCGTTACACGATATCCATATCTCAATGCATCTCTTACGGCATCAATCAACTCCTCCTCATTAGAGACATTTATAATCCACCTTCCATCGACATTCCTCGGACTCCAGTTACCTAGCCTCTCACCTACATCATCTCCATATACATGTATCTTAATTCCATTCCTAACTATAGATAATAACTCCTCTATAGTCCCCTCAGCGACGATCCTTCCAGAATCAATTATAGTAACCCTATCGGAGATTTCCTCAGCCTCATCCATATAATGTGTGGTTAAAATAATGGTTTTACCAAGGTCCCGGATCTCTCTAATGAAGTCCCATATCCTCCTTCTTCCAAGCGGATCCACACCTATGGTAGGCTCATCAAGAATCAGTAACTCTGCATCAGTTACCAGCGCCCTCGCAAGTAAGGTTCTCTGCCTCAATCCGCCACTTAACTGTATACACAATTTATTTCTATGTTCCCAGAGCTCAAGCCTCTTTAAGACTTCTTCAACTTTCTTTCTAGCTTCAACTCTACCGTATCCCCAAATCCTTGCAGCGAGGTATACCTCATGCCATGGTGTAGTGAAGTTATATGTCTTACCCTCCTGGGGTACTACAGCTACCTTAGATCTAATTCTATCCGCATCTTTAACGACGTCATAGCCATATACGTATGCCTCCCCGGATGTAGGTATTAATTGAGTGGCTATTATCCTTATAAACGTTGTTTTACCAGCACCATTCCTCCCTAATAGGGTATGTATCTCACCCACTCTAATCCTTATATTAACACCTTTTAAAGCCTCCACGCCATTTGAATATACTTTGGTTAACCCCCGCGTCTCCACCACGTAATTAACCATACTATTCCCTCCTAACCTCAATTACAGATGCTCCACCATCCAACTCATCAATAACCTCCATCCTACACCCCGACTCATCATATCCCATGTCTTTATAGACTCCCTTGACATTCAATCCATTTATCTTAATTATTGAATACCCGCCTACTATCTTCTCTCTAGACGCCTTAACCTTACAATTACTGGGTATTGTAACGTGATATCTAGCCGCACCACCAGATAGCTTATTAACAATTTTAGACTCGCCACCTTCTATCTTCCTTAGATCTATTATATATTTAATTGCTCCTCCATCTACATTTGAATATATCTCAACCGGCTTTTCAGATATTATCTTAAAATCGCCGGATCCCCCGAAAATAGCGGTATTCAACCTAGGTATATTCATAAGATCCGCTTTAATAGCTCCTCCCGATATATCCACATCTAATGAATTAATATTCCTGGGGATCTCAATCTCAATATATCCATTCATGAGATATAGGCTTGCAGAATCTCCAGATACCTTAAAATCATATTCAGGCTCTCTTAAACCCGTTTTCCAAACCTTTATATATCCCTTGTCTGAGGATTTAACTAGTATAGCTCCACCATTTAACTCTATATTGAATCTAGATATATCACTTAGATTTAACTCCCCTTCATGAATCAATTCTCTCCGTCTCTTTTTACCCATTCCAACGTCAAATACCCAATTTAGGTTCAGGCTTGATAATGCATTTACGATGCTGCTTATGATTGTTGATAAAAACGGGATTCCAGGCACTTTACTCCTATGTTTAGATATATCGCCTTCATAGACGGATATATTAAGTACGTCGTCGGATACCGCTACAACAGAGGGATAGAGCTCTTTAGGTATTTTCACGTTTAGACAATCTGCAATGCTTTCAACCGTATCCTCAAATAGCTCTGTAGGCATCGGATGTATATTGAGGTTTATTATATCGGTAAATGATACTTTAACCCCGTCTCTCCTAAATTTCTCCGCTATCTCTCTAGTATAATCAAAGTTGAGTTTATCATCGATTAAAAGAGTCCTAGCTTTCCTCGCTTCACGAATGGTCTTTATCTCCCCCCTCTCAAGCTCCTTAATCAAATTATATGCTTTAACACCCAATTCATTAAGAATGTATTCGCCTAAGTCATCCCGCTTTAACATTTTATTCATCTTCTTAATATGGAAACCCAATGTCCCAGAATCCTTTATATCAAGTCTCTTCATGAGCTTTGTATATGATATAGGCCCCTCTTCACCGATGATTTTTATAATCTTTCTCCTTAACTCATTACTAATTACTGAAAGAATATAATCTAATTCCTCATTCACCGTATCTACCGTCTTAGAATTAAATAGATTTTACAAGGATATATTTTTTGTCGAGAAGACTCGACAATCATATCAATCATAGTCCAAGCATTATAATATGGAAATTGATTTAGATTGAAATTCCATTATTTATATTGATGGCTAAGTGTAGATTCTGTGGTTATGAGTCTGAGGAGCTGACTAGGTCCATTGGAATATGTAGGGAATGCCTTAGAAAGAATCCTGATTTAGTTAATAAGTTAGATACTCACGTTAAATGGAGGAGGAGAATAGCGTTACCACCGACTCCTCCTAGAGATGAGAAGGGGATTAAATGTCCGATATGCGTGAATGAATGTATTATCTCTGAAGGTTATGTAGGGTTCTGTGGTGTAATGATGAATAAAGGTGGTAGAATTGTAAATATAGCTGGTGATAATCATGCAGTACTCCATTGGTATCTGGATCCACTTCCCACGAACTGTGTAGCTGATCCAGTCTGTTCGGCATCGACTGGAAGAGGATATCCAAGGTATACACGGATAAATGGTCCAGAATATGGATACTACAATCTAGCGGTTTTCTATGGAGGATGTGATCTGGACTGCCTATTCTGCCAAAATATAGAGCATAAATACCTGATAACAGGTTTCAAGGCCGGGGGGTATAGGGAAAACAGGTATTCAATAGATGATCTATATAAGGAGGCATTGAATGAACGTGTCTCATGTATATGCTTCTTCGGAGGCGACCCGACTCCACATATATTATACTCGATAAAATTATCTAATAAAATATTGAGGTATAGTAGGGAGAATGGCGTGATCAAGAGGATATGTTGGGAGACGAATGGACTTGTTAACCCAGTTTTTATGAGGAGGATGGCTGAATTAAGTAGAGATTCTGGAGGTATTGTTAAGATTGATTGGAAGGCCTGGACCCCATCCATCTACCAGGCATTAACTGGTATTGATGGATATAAGGCTTTAAATAGGCTTAAGGAGAATAGTAGACTCGTTTATAGAGTCGGGTATGAACGTGGCGATCCCCCGATTCTAGTAGTCAGTATATTAATTGTGCCTCATTACATCGACTATCATGAGGTATACGGTATAGCATCCTATTTAGCAGGTATCTCTCCAGACATACCTGTCGTCCTACTAGCATTCTACCCTCATCACCTGATGGATGATATACCTACGACTAGCTGGAGTCAGATGAATGAGGCTATATCGGCTGTTAGAGACGCTGGTATAAAAGAATATTATATAGGGAACAAATGGCTTTTAAGACCAGTTTAACATTTATTCTTATTCAAGTGATTATCATGCATAAAATTGCTTTAATTGGTGTAGGCAGGGTAGGTAGACTGGCATTAGACCTATTGGTTAATGATATTAGAGGGATTGAGGTTATGGCGGTTGACTGCAGAGACTTATCTAAATACATTGGTAAATATGATAATGTCAAATTTGTATGTGCATGTAAGCCTAAGGAAGTTATTAGATCAGTTATAGGTAGTGATTTGTTGGCATTAGCCCTACCTTCAGGCGTGGTATATGACATATTGTATGAAGCTTTAAAATCTAGTTTCAATATTGTAGACATTTCATACATTGATTTCGATCCATATATCTTGAGTGAGATTATCCACGAAGAATCCTTCTATATACCAAATGCCGGCTTCTCACCCGGCCTTACAAACCTCATAGCCGGATATGTATATAATAAGCTGGGGGAGTTAGATAAGCTGGTGATATATGTCGGAGGTATTCCTACAGAGCCCATACCACCTGTATCATATCAAATCACGTGGAATCCCGAGGATCTAATTGAAATGTATACGAGGAGTGTTAAGATGGTAGTTGATGGCAAGCTTAAAGAGGTAGATCCATTAGATAATATATTTAATGTAGAGATACCGGGTATCGGGAGTTTCGAGGGTTTCTATAGTGAGGGTCTAGCTACATTAACTAGAAATATTAAGGCTAGAAATCTATATGAAGTAACGTTGAGGCATCCAGGCCATTTAAATTCTATGAAGCTGCTTCGTCAGCTCGGTCTATTTGATAAAGAGCCAGTTGAAGTAGATGGCTATCTTATACAGCCATATAAATTAACTGCAAAGATATTTGAGAAGTATCTGAAGCAGACTATACCTGATCAAGCAATACTATATATAGAGGCATATAAGGGTGATTACTACTACAAATTCAAATCTCATTTAGTTGGAGGAGAAGACTATTCTGCAACAGCATTATATACAGCTCTGGTATTTGCTAGAACAGTTGAACTTGCTTTAAACGAATATATAAAACCGGGAATATATCCACTTGAGACTTTATCCCACTTATATCAGGAATATATAAGTTATTTGAGGAGTAAGGGAGTATATATCGAGATTAATAGCAACTTCTAGAGCTTCTCTAGAGCCTCAATAATCTCATCTTCATACCTATAGTGATTCTCAAAGTGCTCATTCTGATCTTTAGTAACTGCATAGAACCAGTATATCGTGAATATCCCTAGTGTCAGGATGGTTATCAATGCATATAACAATACTTCCCTCTCGGTATAAAGTTCCCTCCACGTAACCTTCTTTAACCCCATCCTCTCTAAGAGTATCGAGAGCTTCGACGCGACTTCCTCCTCAAACTTCCTATGAGTATAGTAGTCTATGTTTAGCATGAACATCACATACGTCCCTAGGGAGAATATCCCGGCTAATATAGCCCATACAACTGGACCTACCTCGCTCCTCTTGAATCCCCAATACGCGTCTACACTACCCTTAAACTCATTATAATACTCCCTAACATCTTCAGGGATTCTCTCACCTAAATACTCGGACACTGCCTTAAAGAACTCTCTCGAGCGATTGAAATGCTTATTCCTGGCATCTAGCCACCTGTACATTACATATATTTCTATGATGATAAATGCTATACCTACTGCCAATATAACTCCTATGATACCTAGTATAACAGGTATAATCCCAGGTATCTGATATGTATTTGAGTAGATTATTTCATGTGTGATCGAGTCGTTAGAATACCATGTACTTACTATGGGTTGAGGTGGTGGAGCCATTCCAGCCGCATAGAACATGAAGACCCCGATTAATATCGCTATAACCATAATGATACTTGATAAGGGCGCCAAAACAGCTAATGCGATGCTTAGTCTCCTATCGGTCCTGTCTCTCTCACCTCTAATTCTTCTAATATCATCTATTGTAACCATCTAATCACCTCCGGGGGGCCTCAAAAAGCATACCGCTCATCATTAATCAGCTGATGCAGGCATTATCATCGGCCAAATAATTTAATTATTAGATAATCTATTTTTATCTTAATTCTCCTTTATATATTTATAATATTCTTGGTGAGAAGATGAAGATTAGATACATTAGTAAAAATACAATTGATTTAATCAGTGAGATGGAGAGTGACTTGATGAATGTGGAGAGGATTAAGGCTTTAGCGAGGCTTCCCGAACCTAGTAGAGATAGGAGGTATAGGGATGTATTGATTAATATCTATAAGGAGACTGGATTTATATATGCTCTAGTCGTGATCGAGTTTAAAGACGGATTTAAGAAGATATATGTTTTCACTGGTAAAGCTTTGTTAGATTCGGGTTTAAGGGATTATATAGATGCATCTATATATACTGAGGGAAGCCTAGTTATAAAATCTCCTGAAGGAATAGAGCATATTGTATATAGCCCGTATGTTTTTGAATCGGCTAGAGAATTGTTTAAGAAGATTGGTGAGTTAGGTGATAAATATCGTTTAAGCGATTATGAGGTTTATCTGGAGAGGATTATGGAGTATATAGACTTTGATACAATAATTTAATCTAATCTAAACCAGGTTCCGAGACCGACAGCTGATATCTTATTTTCCGCATCATATATCTTAACGATCGTAACTATAGTCCTACTTCCACTTCTAAGTACCTCGGCCTCCGCGATATATGGTTCATTATCCTTCGTCAAAGGCCTAAGGAAATTTATCTTCAGTTCCATAGTTACTTGATTAGGGCTTTCATGCGCCGTCATAGATGCGATTCCACCCACCTGGTCTATTACAGAAGCTATAATACCACCGTGAATCATTCCGCCAATCCTGGTAATCTCCCTCTTATAACGGAATTTAAATTTAGCATACCCCCTCCTAATATCGAGTAGCTCTAACCCGATATACCTGTGTACAGGGCTATTATGTAGATAGAATTCATTTATCTCTCTAATTAAATCCCTCTCTCCAGACTCGATTCTCCTTACTACCTCTCTAAATAAATCGAGCATATTAACCACGCTTAAATACCGACTTATTTCATAAAATTCAATATTTTAAATCATTAATAATAGATGATTTAATTATATCCTCGAACAATATTTACATGCCTTAAAATCATTTTTCCTCTAGATTCAAACCTAATATCCATTCATAAAGACCTTTCATATATGTCGTCAACTCTCTAAATGTATTTAATAATGAAATTATGCAACGTCTATATTTTTCGGAGGCGTCTTTATATACTTCATCGATAAGTTTATTTAATACCTCGGGATCCCCCCTATACTCATATAATGGGTAAAGATCTATATAGTCTGGCAGCACATTTTTAGCCCAATAATCATCCTCTAAAATCCTTAGATAGATCCACTCGTATGTCTCTCTGCTAAAGAATCTAGCCCATTTAATGAATCCTAATTCACTTATATAATTCTCTATCTTCCCCATATCTCCCTTGTTTACCGCGAATTTAATTAACTTGAGTTTATTCAGTATAGACTGCAGATATTCATGTCTATATGATGGATCTCTAACCGTAGGGTATTCTATACCTAGTCTAAATATCTCCCTATATAATATTCTTCTAATTTGATTCAATAGTCTTATAGCCCCCCTCTTCCTAGCATTTGATATGTAGTGACCATATATATTCACGGATCTTATCGCATCGTCAAGCCTTGATCCATATATTCTCACCATATCAATAATCTTATCATATTCAATTTCAAGTTGATGCATCAGCTTCATATCCATCTTACCTATTACATCATCAATCAAGCATTTACCACAGTACATCGGGATTTCTAGATCATTTATATAGTATAGGATTGTGTATCCGAGCGCTACACTTCTTTTAAACTTTTCCTTAGATAATATATTTAAGTCATCCTTCTGTGTGTGATAATACTTATCATAATAGTCGACGCCCATTGCATCGGTAAAACTTATACTTCCCACGCCTCTAACTATCGCTGGCCACATATCCAGCCATATGCTAGCCTTCTTTACTATATATACCCCCTCTGGTATCGATCCACCAACTTCAGTAATCACGTCATATATTAGGTTAAAGTAGTCTGGAGTCGCAAGGATACTTATCGGGCCATTTAAATATCCTGTTACATCGGAGTTTAAGAATAGTATAATTCTATCGACTTCGTTAATGTCGAGCTTACTAAAGTAATAGTGGCTTCCAATTAAATAATCGTATAGCGTATTTGTATGTCCATATTCCTCCGCCGTAAATGATATAAATCTAATTCTGTATTTCAAGCTAGGCTTTAACTCCTTGATTAACTTAGCTATACCTATCATGAATGCTACTCCAGATGCATTATCTAATACCCCCTTAAAATATGCATCGTGATGTGCACCCACAATCAGTTCATAATCATATTCTCCATCATAAGATCCGATGACATTATATCCATAACCCTTCTTCAACTCAACATCTATAACTAACCTATATACCCTCTGATCTTCAATCAGTTTCTTCGCATATTTAGCAGGTATATATCCAATTAACCCGAGTTCGTCTTCACAGTCTCCATCGCATGTAAAGAATGTATCGTCATATACATATGACAATCCACTTCTACCTAGATGTGTGAATAAAACTGCTTTAGCGCCTCTATTAAAAGCCTCTTTAGCCGGTATAACTTGGGTAGGTATTCTATTATAATCCATATCTATCAATACTATAGCATCCCTTACATCCCTCCCCTCATATGAAGAGGTGAAGCCTCTACCTACATAGACCACTTTACCCTCAGCGGTACCGCCCCTGCATCCAGCATATGAAACTACCGGATACCTTAATTCACCTTTAACATCCTCGATATAACCGTCTTTAAATATCCACTTATCAATAGGGACTCTTTGTATAGTAATATTATCCATCTCTAAATCTTCATACAAAGATTTAATATATTTGACAGCCTCCCTTTCACCACTTGTTCCAGCGAGTCTAAATCCAGTTCCACTACTATATTCAACTAGATTTTCAATAATATCCACATAATATTTCTCGTCTATCGTGTCTAGAGCCTTCTTAAATATATCACGTAGACTCGTCATTAATAATTATATAACCTTTGGATAGGTATATTTGTGAATCGATTTAATTTAATGTCTCCCCCTAAGTAGATGCAGATATTAACCTAATATTTTATAAGGAATAAAATATTTATTAGATTTTTAATAATTTAATCAAATATAATTTACGTAGCAATTAAAATTCAACTATATTAAATCGGTGGATAGCACAATGCATGTGAATAAAGGTGATAAGATTCTAATATATGCTGGAGGCGGTGGAGGGGATATTGCATCAGCTGGATACCTATACATGAAGTTATCTAAATTTGTTAGGGGGGTGTATCTAGCTGCTCTGCCGTGGGAGAGGTTTGTAATCGACCCTATCCCCGGTCCTATATCATCTAGTGAGTTGAAGAATGTGAGTAGACTAGGCGACTACTCATATATTATTTATAGGGATTCGTATGCGATGAGAGGGGATAAGAAAGTAATCTTCCAGGCCGTAAACTTATCTAAGATATTGATGGCCCCGATATATGTGGTGACTGCTGAATATGGTGTAAAGGGTATTTACAATGGTTTGAAGGAGATCATCGAGTATCTAAATCCAACATATATTATCGGGCTCGATGTAGGTGGAGATATATTGGCAATTGGGACTGAAGACGATCTATGGAGTCCATTAGCCGATCAGATGGGTCTCGCAGCCTTATATAAACTTGATTCAGATGGATATAAAACTATGGTAGCAGTATTCTCCCCAGGCTCAGATGGTGAGTTAGATAGTGAGTATGTATTAAATAGAATTAGGAATATAATGAAGAGAGGCGGATTATATGGTGTGTTGGGATATGGATATGATGATCTGACGTATATTAATCAAATCTTAAATAGTGTATATACTGAGGCGGGTTCAAATATCAAATATGCATTAGAGGGATATGTCGGTGAGAGAAGCATTAGGAATGGGACGAGAAAAGTTAGTATAGATATCTATACTACAATGGTCTTCTTCCTTAAAACCGAGTTAGTCTATAAGGACTCGATACTCGCTAAGAAGATAATTAACTCGGACTCGATCAAGGACGCAAATGATATTATTATCAGGATGGGTATACCTACTGAATACTTGTTTGAGAAAAGACTGTATGAGATTATGTCTAGAGGGGTCGAGATAAACTCTAAGGTAGTTTTAGATACATGGGTTAAGTTAAAGAATGATTTAAGGAGGTATTAAAGAATTTATTTAGGTATATCCTAAATAATCTACGTGAACCTGAGTACGAGAGATGTAAAATACTTGTATCTGATATATAGATATGAAGTTGAGTTAGGATCTAAGAGGATTACTAGCGGTGGATTATCTAAAATCTTGAATGTATCACAGCCTACTGTAGTAGAAGTTTTAGAACGTTTAAATGAGAAGGGGCTTGTAGAATACAGGAAGAGATATGGTGTTTCTCTAACTAAATATGGTTTAAGAGTTGCGAGGGAGATTATATGGAGGCATAGAGTACTGGAGAGCTTCCTATCTAAGATACTGAAGCTAGATCCTGACTATGTATGTAAGGTTATCCAAGGTATTGAGCATAAGATTGATAAGGAGATCATTATAAGGATGTATGAATACCTTGATAAGCCTAGTAAATGCCCGCATGGAGGTGAGATTCCATGTATATAAAGAGGATTGTAATCTTATACGTCTTTATTATAATACTGCTTATAAATTCAGTTGTATACGCAGCTCCTTATCAGAGGAGGTTTAAAGTAGGTGTATCTATCCAGAGTCTAGGTGGGATAATTAGGGATGCATATGAAGGTGTTGTTGAGATAATATATATCCTTCCAGAGGGAGCCGAGCCACATTCCTATCAAGTTACTCCAGATGTAATTCAGTCATTGGGTGATGTAGATATATTTGTATTTACAGGGCATTTCAGCTTTGAGTATAAGATTCTTGAATCATATCCTAATAAGCCTCATATAACGTTGGATATCGAGGATAAGACTTATAATGGATATAAGGTCCATTTACTTAAGTATCCCTCGGGAGAGGGTTATAATCCACATGGTTACTGGCTATATCCAGATAATGCATATCTTATTGCGAAGGCATTTAGAGATATATTAGTAGAGTTGGATCCAAGTAATATAGAATATTATAATAGGCTATTGAATGAATTTAAGATGAGGATCGAAGAATTAAAAGATCTGTACCGCGAGGTTTCCATCAAATATAATCTGAATAGCTCTCTAATATTAATTGGTTTTCCAGCCGAGGAATATATTGTAGAGCCTTTTAATGCAAGTATCGTTGGAGTTATTGTAAAAGGTCCTGGGCAGATAATTACACCCGAGGAAACTAATAAGATCGTCAGTATACTCTCTAAATCCCCTAATAAATATATAATATCATCTGATATAGCTTCTAAAATGGGGGTATTTAAGTTATTAAATGATATTTCGAGAATGTCTGAATCTAAAGTCATCTATGTAAATGTCGTGGGAGCAGGTTTTGATAGTTATATAGAGCTAATGTATTTTAACTTAGGCATGATTGTAGGTGGGATCGAGTCTAATCCATATATTCTCTCAGATGGATCTGGAGGTGGGTTAAATATAATCCTACTGACTTTTGTAGTTCTATTAATTATAGTTGTTATTGTCGAAGCAGTCTATATCTATTTACTGTCTAGGGTGTATTAAAATGGATAGGGATATTATAATAAGGGGTTTAAATATAGTGTTGGACGGGTATAGGGTTTTAGAGGATGTTTCTATAGATATCAGGGGTAATGAATTGACTGTTATACTAGGTCCTAATGGAGCTGGCAAAACCACTTTAATAAAGGCTATTTTAGGATTAGTAAAGCCTAGTAGTGGCAGCATAAAGGTATTTGGGTATGATCCATTTAAAGAGGGCGAGAAGATTAGGAAGCTAATCGGCTATCTACCTCAGCTTGAAAAGTATAGTTATGAGATTGCGATACCGTCTATCGAAGTAGTTTTAATGGGTTTGATGGCTAGCAGACGCTTTCCTAGGATCCCCTCGAAAGATGATGTTAGGAAGGCTTTAGAGTGTTTGGGGAGGGCTGGAGTCAGGGACATTGCATATAAACCATTTAATGAGTTGAGTGGTGGGCAGAGGCAGAGGGTGTTGCTTGCGAGGGCATTAGTGAAGGAACCTAGGTACATTATATTGGATGAACCGTTTACTGGTGTTGATGTGAGGGGGCAACGGGAGATTATAGAATGCTTAATCGATCTGAAGGATGATATCGGGATCCTAATGATTCTCCATGATATAGCTCCGATAGCGGAGCATATCGATAACCTAATTTTATTAAATAGAAGGGTGATTGCATGGGGTCCTCCGATTGAAGTATTAACTCCGGAGAATCTTAAGAGAGCTTATGGAACGGAGATCCCGATAATTATACAGGAGAATATATGTTATCCTCTCCTGGGTGATAGGCATGCTTGATGATGTTATATCTATATTAATGAATCCCTTCTTCATCAAGGCATTTATAGGCATATTTATCAGTGCGTTAGTAGCAGGTAATATAGGTCCTATACTGACGACACGCGGCATTTCATTCCTTACAGCCGAGGTGGCTCATGCAGTATTGGGTGGAGCCGCCCTAGGGATATTTATAAGGAGCTTCATACTTTCAAATGTAGATCCACTGATTATAGCCCTGTTATTCGGTATATTATCAGGGTTAATAGCCGCATATCTCGGTGAAGGTGGTAGGGGGAGGTTTGAAGCCGCCATAGGGATGTCACTAGCATTGAGCATGGCCATCGCCGTATTATTCCTAGCGATTATACCGAGTGAGGATATCCCTCTTGTATGGGGGTATCTATTGGGGGATATCCTATTTCTATCATTAAATGACATTATACTATTAAGTACCTCGACCATCCTAATTCTAATTATATCTCTTCTTTTCAATAGAGAATTCTTATATATTGCGTTTGACGAAGATGGGGCTAAGGCTATGGGTCTGAATACCAGGTTATATCATTATATAAGTGTATTTATATCTTCATTAGGAATAGTGGTTCTAACTAAGGCTTTGGGATCGATTATAATATATGCGATTTTAATAGTTCCTCCTATGATGGCGTCTATGCTTACGAATTCATATACTAGAATTAGGGTATTGAGTTTCCTAAGTGTATTAATATATGGAATTATAGGATTATACATAAGTTTCTTAGTCAACGTTGCTCCAAGTGGGTTGATAGCATTGCTTCTAGTATCTACATATATTATAATTAGATTAAGGCGTGGATAGCTTCTTAAACTCTATCCAAGGCTGATACGGCATATATTTTCTAAGTAATTCATTATAATATAATTCTCCAATATCTGAAGTAGCCTCCTTAAATCCTATAATCACCTGTGTAATATCTTTATATGGGGTTAACAATATAATATCGATTAATGGATAGTTTGGAGGGTATCTCCTCCCACCTTTCCATAGCAGTACCTTCAATGCGTCTTTAAAGAGGCCTTTACTACTGCTATATATTCTCAGGTGGTTCTCACTATATATCTTGATAACATATCCATTTTCATCCGTTATTCTCTTAATGAATTCTATAATATTTTCCTTCTTACTCCTCAGATATAACTCCTTAAAATACATCTAATCACCATAGAAATACGTCATGGGGATAGCTTTCTTTAATGCTGTTCTCTGTAATCCTGATAAATATCGCGTTTTCCCTTAGCTCTCTAATATCCCTAGCTCCTAGGTAGCTCATCCCAGCCTTTAAGCCTGCCACCAGCCTTTTAACGAGCTCCTCTACACTCCCCCTATATTCAACATATGCCTCGACACCCTCCGCAGTATAGCTATAGTCTTCAATCTCCTCTGCAATCTCGATCTCACCCTTCTCTCTAGCTTCACGGGCTAATTTAGCATAGAAGCTAGCCATGCCTCTATATATCTTAAATCTCTTTCCATTCCTCAATATGATCTGCCCCGGACTCTCATCGGTGCCTGCAAACAGTCTTCCAATCATGACGGTCGAAGCCCCAGCTGCTAATGCCTTAACTATATCGCCTGGGTTCCTTATTCCGCCGTCAGCTATAATCGGTACATCATACTCTGACGCAGCCTTGAAACTCTCTATAATCGCGGTTAACTGAGGGACTCCAACGCCTGCAACAACTCTAGTTGTACATACTGAGCCGGGTCCAATGCCTACTCTAACGGCATCTGCGCCAGCCTCAATAAGGTCTCGAGTACCCTCATATGTCGCGACATTCCCTGCTACGATATCAAGATCGTCTCCATATATCTTCTTCAACTCCTTAGTAACCTCTAATACCCTCTCCATATGTCCATGTGCGACATCGATTACCAGTGCATCGACCTCAGCATCATATAGCTGTCTACTCCTCTCCAAGTAATCTCCTCTAATACCTATTGCAGCTGCAACGAGTAGCCGTCCCTTTCTATCTCTAGCAGCATCTGGATACCTCATCTTCTTCACGATGTCACTTGCAGTAATTAATCCCTTAACCCTATCCTCCTCATCGACAATCGGAAGCTTCTCAATCCTATTCCTCCATAATAATTCCTTAGCCTCTTCAATAGAGACCTCTCCTCTAGCCACGATCATCCTATCTCTAGGCGTCATAACCTCCCTAACACTCTTGTCATTAGGCTGAAACAGTATGTCTCTAGCCGTTACAATTCCCCTCAACTTCTTTGAACCGTCTATAACAAGTAATCCACTAACTCCCTTCTCCTCCATAATCCTCCTTACATCCCCTATAGTAGCATCTAATCCAACTGAATAAGGCTCTTCAATAACGATGTTCTCCGCCCTCTTAACCTTAATAACCTCAGAAACCTGCTGCTCAATCGAGTTGAATCTATGTATAACTCCGATTCCACCTAACCTAGCTAATGTTATAGCCATTGTATGTTCAGTCACGGTATCCATAGGGGCTGAGACTAAAGGTATATTAAGTCTTATCCCCCTGCTAAATAAAGTCGATGTATTAACCTCCCTTCTACTGCTGAGTCTACTTCTCCTAGGCTTTAGGAGTACGTCGTCAAATGTGATTCCAACGTCACTCTCGATCCTCAATATATCCCTTAAATAACTAGATTAGAAAATTATTTAAATATATTACTTGTATGATACGTGATTTCAAAATAATATTACCTCGCTGTATACTACGTCCTAAGTTGATTATTCCAGATATTTCTTGGGAACATTACATAAGCCTAATAATATTAGAGGGGAGGATAAAAGCTTTTAATTAACAATATATTTTTAATGATTCTATTTTTTCTATATCATCTTAAGGTGATTACATTGCCTAGAGGGAAGTATATAGTGATTGACACCAGCTAAATAGATTTTAATATTTAAATAGAAGGGGGGATATTTTGATTATATCACTTATTAGGCGCGGGCCTACAAGTAAATAATTTGCCCGCTGGGACTATGTGTAGAGATGAAGAGGGAAAAAGGTATTCACATACTATTGGATCTATATGGAGTGGACCCCAGAAAACTAGATGATGCTATATACCTCAATAAACTCATTTCTAAGGCGGTCTCGGAAAGCGGTTTAAAATCCTTTGGAACCCTATACCATAAGTTCCAGCCCACTGGGTTCACGTCAGTTACACTACTGGAAGCTAGCCACATATCAATTCATACGTGGCCTGAGTATAAGCATGCTGCAATAGATATCTTTGCATGTGATAAGTGGGATAAGGCTTTGAAGGCGGCTGACATTATAATAAGGGAGTTAAATCCGAGGAGGTTGAAGAAGATCATCAAATCCAGGGGCTATATATTTAACCCAGAATTAATTACAGAGAAATGAATAGACGTGTAACCAAGTATATTTTTGAGGAGCATGTTAAGATAGGAGATAGTTTCAATTATATAGCTACCCCCATAAATAAAATCCTGTACCATAGGAAAAGTAGGTATCAAGATATTCTAGTCGCCGAGACCCCATTTGGAAGAACGCTTTTCCTAGATAATATACTTCAGTTTACCGAATACGATTATGAAATATATCATAAGGCGCTTATAATACCTAGCTTTAAGAAAGAATTCAATAATATCCTAATACTAGGTGGCGGGGACCTTCTAGCCGCCCAAGAAATTATAGATATTAATCCACATGCAAAAATATCGATAGTAGATATAGATCCAGCCGTCACTAGAGTCGTAAAGAAATATTTTAACCATCTATTTAGATATGATTTCAGGAGACTGAAGAATATTAAACTGATCAACCAAGATGCATATGAATATGTATCATCTAGTAACGAAGTATATCACTATATAGTTAATGATCTAACGGACTTGCGGGAGATGGATAGGCCTGGGAGTCAAGTAAATAGGTTTTACCAGAAGGATTTCCTCGAGATAGTTAGAGGGAAATTAAGTGATGACGGCGTTGCTGTATATCATCTCGAATTATATCCGGTGGAGGAGAATAATATCCTTAAGTTCATTAACTATGCTGAGTCAGTCTTTGAATATGTTGAGCCATACCTAGTTTATATTCCATCCTTCGGGGGGTTATGGACATTCACGGTATTATCATCCAATAGAATTAAAATTAAGGAAAATATAGAGTTATCTAGAGATAATAGGATAATTAAAATCATTAGTTTAAGAAAATTTTACTGATATATTCAAAAACTAAGAAATTAAATGAAAAACTTTAGAATCACTAAATAAATATTATGTAACCATCATATCAAATATCCATTAAATATAGTACTTAATATATATTATACGCTATAATATATATCATAATGAAAGAATCTATAGTATTATGTATTATACGTCTTTTTAAAATTCGTAAAAATTAATAAGGAGGTTTGCGTAAATTTAAAATAATAGTGATACATATGAACGCAAAGGTAATGTTCTTAATCGCCTTGATCCTGACGGCTTTTTTGTATCCAGTCGTATCTAATGTAGTATATAATGTTGTATTACCATCAGTCGATGTAAATGCATTCCTCAACGTAGTAGGCGGCGTATCACCCTGCGGCGACGACGGAGACCCCATGCCTGGTGAATGGTTCCCGACCTAATCCGTAAAATATAAATAACCCATTAAAAATCTTTTTATTTAGGTCAAAAATGAATATTAAAAATTTAGAGTCTTTAAAATATAAGAGAGGGCTATATACATATCTCGATTTATTAATAATAGAAGCACTAGGTAAATATGGTCCTCGAAACCTTAATAAAATAGCTAAATCGCTAAAGATACCTGAATCGACAGTACGTTATAGAATTAAAAAAATGAAAGAGAAGGGTCTGCTATTCCTATCAACGAGTATCTACCATACTAATATAGGATTGAAGAAGAATCTTGTGTTTGCAGATATTAATCCTATATTCTATGAGTATATGCCTAAATTCTTCCGTAGCTTAGGCTACTGGTCATATGTTAGGCATGTACATGGTGATCATGAAGGATATGTTACATTGTACATCGCTCCGGCTAAGAATGTTAATGAGGTTAGGAGATTTGTTAGAGAGATGAAGAAACTTGATTTAATATACAATTATAACATTTATTACTCTACATGTCTATATGGTGTTAAGCCTTCTACGAAATGGTATGATCTAAAGTCTAATAGATGGGAGTTTGAGTGGGATACTTTGAAAGATTCTATAGAGAATGCGGATACTGAGCTTCCATTCAATTTGAAGGATCCCGATGACTATCCTATACTAGCTGATTACATGGATATAGTTATTCTTAAGGAGTTGGAGCTTGATCCAATGATTACATATAATGAGCTGGCTGAGAAACTGAATACTACTCCACAGAACATTTATTACCATTATCATAAGCATATTATAAAGAATAATCTTATAGAAGGGTTTGAGATCTCGTTTAGAAAATTTAATCCAAACAGATCTCTCGTAATATACTTTATAACTCGGTTCCTATCATACGATTACTTTGCTAAGACAGCTAACGTGTTTAGGGAGCTTCCAATCGTCCATTCAATGGGTAAGATAATTGGTTCCAATGGGTTATTCTATGTGGTATATCTGCCTGTGGAAGAGGTTCCAAGGCTCTTCAATACCATGAATGAGTTGGTTGAACTCGGATTTATTAAAGACTATGAATATAGACATGCTCATTATAAGGACTATGCGGCTAGGCAGACCCTAGCCTATAAGAAGTTTAAGAATGGTGAGTGGGAGTTCCCATTTGAAGAGTATATGAATGAACTCTACCAGCACCATGAAGAGGCTTCGAGGAAGATCCGTATTAACTCATAGTCACTGTTTTTATTATATATAACATTCTCTTTAGCTAATTTAATTATCTCTTACTCCTGATATCTAGCTTCTCTAAGTATTTCATATGTATTTTTCCCAAAGGTTGGTGGCGGAGCAGATGGTTCTGGCTTTGAGCCGTTGATATAGGCGGGGTATGGCGAGATTTTAAGTTCCCCTATCTCATCGTGCTCTATATTCTGAACTAACTTTATCTCCTCAACATAAGGATCTTTAAATACTTCATCTAAGTTGTAAACAGGTCCATATGGTACATTAACCCTCTAATATCCTCATCCAATTCTCCCGATCCCTTGTTGAGGGACTAGTTTTCAAGAATTGGGATAAGTACATCTCTATTTTTAACCCTAGCTGTAATTAGATACTTTCCATCTTTACACTTAAATGCTTGGTAAGACACTATAGATGGATGTCCAGATCCATATCTCTTCTGAATTCTCCCAGTGGCTAGATACATCATCGGTACATAGCTCATCGCAAATACCATGCTATCCAATAGATTAACCTCTATATATCCCCCCTCACCTGTAGCCAGTATATATTGTAAGGATATTGCTCACCGCGTTATATGCTGTAAATATATCAGTTAATGCGAATGATGCTTTGACTGGAGGCCCCCTCACCAGTTGTGGACATCCATTCATAGCCTGGATTATAATGTCATACGATGGTTTATACGCATATCTACTCCAAAAACCTTTTATACTGTATAGATTGTCCAGGAAAATAGGTTAATATAATCCACTGGAAACTAATAAGGGTCTTATAGACAAATATATTCTAGGATATGAAGGGTGGATTAATCGGAGTAGGCTATATAGGGGTTCATCACCTCCGTAACCTGAGTAGACTTATGAATGAGGGTTATATAGATAAGTTATATGCGTCGGATGTAGATGAGAGTAAGAAGGTCTATGCAGATAAATATAATGCAGTATTCTTCAAAGACTATATAAAAATGCTTGAGCATGACTTAGACTTTATAATCCTAGCCGTCCCAACCAAATTACATTATAATATTGGGTATGAAGTTCTGAAGAATAATATTAACTTGTTAATTGAAAAGCCTATGTGTATGAAGCCTGCTGAATGTCTTGATCTAATTAAGTTGGCTGAAGATAATAAACTTATACTCACAGTAGGTCATGTAGAGCGCTTTAACCCTGTTATACAGAAATTGATTGATGATATCCATAAGGGTGTGATTGGCGATATAATCTCTATGTCTGCGAGAAGACATGGTGGGCCTCGGAAGGTGGATACGGGTATTCTCCTGGATATAGGTATTCATGACGTGGATATCATGAATTATATATGTAAAAGGGATATTGCGAAGGTGTATGCATATACGCTTAAGAAACTATCTGATGTAGTGAATGAGGATTATGGAGTTATTCTGATGGAGTTCCAGGGGGATGTAGTGGGTACGGTGGAGGTTGGGAGGCTGACATCAGTTAAGGTGAGGGAGTTGCATATTATAGGTACTAAAAACTGTGTATCCCTGGATTATATAAAGAAGGAGTATTCGATAATCGAAAATTATATAACGGGAGGAGGATGGAGGGACTACATGGATTTCATTAAAAAATATACCCCTGTTAAGAAGGTTATCAAAGTTGAGGGTGAAGAGCCGTTGTATATAGAGTTGAAAACATTTATTAAATGTATTGAAGGGAATGAGCCTCCTCCAGTTGATCCATATGACGCATATAAAGCTGTAAAAATTATTGATGCTGCATTGGAATCTAGTAGGGTTGGGAGGCCTATATCTCTATGAAATACGAGGTCATTGTACTAGGGGGAGGTATCGCAGGTTCCTCTCTTGTATATCATCTATGTAAGAAAGGTGTAAGGTCCGTATTAATAGATAGATCGGTAGATCCAGATGGTGCTACGGCGGTCTCAGGCGGTATGGTAACGAGGTTACAGGATCATCCAGATGATATTAAATATGCTATCTATGCAACAAGATTTTATCGTGAGGTAGATTCTTCCAGAGAGTCTATTAGTGATGGTTTATTAAGTATTGAGGATGAGGAGTATGCGATTAACGACTATGATCGATATAGAGGTATATTAGGTGATATAGAGCTTTATGAACCTACTGAAATAATAGATCGATGGCCTTATCTAAATATACATGAGGATGAACTAGGGATCTACAGTAAAAATGATTTGACAATCAACCCTAGAAAGTTTCTAGAGATAATTTGGAGTAGAGTAGAGGATTTTGGATGTGAGATATTAAGGGGATATACCGCTACGCATATAATTTGTAAGGAGGATTATGCTAAGGCTGTAATGCTATCGAATTATGACTTGGTTCATGGAGATCTAATAGTATCATGTCTAGGTGCTTGGAATAAGTCTTTCCTACGCTCAAATGGTGTGAAGGTGAAGACGTACCTAATCTCGATACCTATATTCAAGTTCAGGGTTGAAGAGAATCTCGATGTCGGTATATGGGATGATGAGGTATATGGATACTGGAGGCCAGATGAGAACCATATTATAGGCGGTGGCTATGACGGATATATAGTTAAATACCCTCATGAAGGCTTTGGAGAGCCCCTGGGATATTCATATGATCTAGCCCTTGATATATTTAAATTTAGATTTAATTTTAGGTACTTTAAACTGGTTGGTGCATGGACTGGTGTAGCTAGTTTTACATATAACTACAAGCCTATAGCCAATGTATCCAAGAAATTTAAGAATTTATATGTTATCGATGGATTGGGTGGGGAGGGGTTAGTGAGGGCGCCTGCATTATCTTTAAACCTAGCTAAAGAGATTGTAGATAAATGGATTTAACGCTAAGAATTATTTTTAATATTTGCTATATGTAAGAATATATGGGTGTCTCTATGAGGATACTTAAGACTTACATAAGGATTATAAGAAATTTAATCAGATATAGAGGCTTCAGCTATTCAATTAGATACACGATTTATTTGATTCGAGAGGCGATTATCAGCCTGCTTTAACTTTAAATCTACTCCGGTTTAATACTATTAATCCTAATGTAATGAGCATCAATACGCCGTTTGAGAAGTATGCATATTGATACCCTATTATATCACATAATACTCCTACTACTATAGGAGATACTGTAATACCTAGGCTCAGCATCATATTATAAAACCCCGAGTAGATATTCTCCATACCCTCAGGCGCTATTAAACCAACTAGGGCATTTGATGCAGGAAATATAAATCCTCCTAAAACCCCGAATAGAGTCATTAATATAGTAATAGAGTATATGTCATATGCATATCCGAATAGTGATGATATTATCAGGAACGGGACTCCGGCAACAACTATAATTAATCTGTTATCAAATTTATCGGAAAGCTTACCGCCTAATGGCTGTAGGAACGTGTATGTTAGGCTTGAAGCAGCCATCGCGATCGCAACCGCTTTTACATCCAGGCCAAGGTAGTTTCTGATGTACCTAGGATATATAACTACTATGGAGCCGAGGGTGTATAATAATGTGAAAGCTACAAGCGATATGATGATTAGATTGGGGTCATATATAAACCGTTTCTCCGTCCGCCGAATCTCCCGTCTATCCTCTGGTAATCGAATCGCAATGAATGTGGCTATAAATGCCAGGATACCCGCTAATATAAAAGGTGTATAGATATTTGATAATCCGACTAAAACAGGTCCTATGACGGGTCCTAGTGACATACCTAAGCCGAATGATGCGCCGAATATCCCCATCGCATACCCGATTTCATCCCTAAAATACACCGCTATTAAAGCCATTAAAATAGGCCATGTAGCTGCAGCGAATAAACCCTGTAGAAACCTCGATATTGATAGGATAATAAGTTTACCACTAACTCCAGATATACTAGGTATGAAAATACCTAAGACCCCCGAATATCCTATGGCGATAGTCGATACCCCCAATAATATAGAGCCGATTATAACCACAGGTTTTCTCCCCACTTTAGTAGCAAGAATAGCAAATGGGATCTGGAATAGGGCTAATGAAATAGTTCCAAGTGAAAAGACGATCCCCAGCGTGAAGTTAGGACTTGGGCCAAGCGGTATATCCTCTCGAATAGTAAGCTCATTCAATAGAGGACCTACTATAGAAATTGAGAACATCACTGAAAATGTAACTACTCCTATAATCATTAACAGTCTTTTCATACTAAATTAATTTATATAGAGATATAGTTTTTAAGAATAACCATATAAAATATTATTAAAACAATTTAATCAGCTAATCATATTTTTTTAATTAATTTTAAATAAATAAATCGTTAATATATCGATATCTTAATTGTTTTTACTTAATCAATAAATCAAAATCGAGTTATATGGATATTTAATAAAATTTAAGTTAACTAAAAATTAAAATAAACCACATAAAATCATGTTTTATTATATATTATTTAATCGATATTAAAGAAACTATATTTAACAGCCTTAACTCCACCAATCTTTTCAAGATTAATAATTTACCATATATTACTGGATAATAGATTTTATGTTCTAAAATCCAATGATCAACTATTCAACCCAACGGTATATGATGAGTTAGCGATGCGGAGATGCCTACCATCTACCAGCTTTCACAGTTTTTAGGAATTAAGGAGAAAATAATATTACTCGAAGATTTTATAAGATACCCTGATGAAGGCAGATAATCTACTTTTTATCTAATAGATAATATATCCTATATTACGTGTCGAGCCTCATCGAGAAAATATATTCACTGGTTATAAGAAATATCCTCAGCTTTTACACGAAAAACATTATACAATATTCTAAAAAATACGGTATATGGAAGTTTAAAGGAGTATTCCCATACCGATATACCATATCTGGAGAACTCTTATCAAAGATACTTTCTATATTGAAGAGGCTTATTATTGAGAGAGGACTAAGGCTTAATGTAATTGAGATAGGGGCTGGGTCAGGCATTCTACTTAAATCGATTTACAATCCAAATACCTATCTAGTAGCAATAGATATATCATGGTTATCATGTGTAAATACGTTATTGAATTTAGGGTATAAAATAGATGTAATCTGTGGAGACTCGGCAGAAATGATAAAGCAGGGTAAATTTGATATAGCCTATAGTAACCCCCCTTATATGAGATGTAGGCCGAGAGGTATAGTTGAGTACTCTTACTGCGGTGGAGTAGATCTAGAGATCTATAGAAGGATTATATTATCATGTTTTAAAACTGCTAAAAATGGTATTATAATATTTACAAATAGCAAGTGTCTCAGCGGTATCGAATTCTCTTCAAAAATTTTTCCAAATATAATATGTAAGCCGATACTAACATCCAATATTATTGGTATTGAGGAGGTTAAAGTCCACGTATGTAGGTATATAGGTAAATACTTCTAAGAATATTGGGTATAAGAGGAAGTACGGTAGCGTTTAGCCTTCAATGCTCCTCCCTATACGACCTATCTACCTCATTAATCGTGTAGTGCTGGGGTTTCAGGTTATGGACAATGAACATGAAGCCCTTTTTAGGGTCAGTGTGCTTCCCGCAGGTGTAGACGTCTAGGGTAGCGTACTGGTACTCGGGCCACGTGTGGATGGCTATATGACTCTCTAAGACTAGGGCGATCACTGATACGCCACCCTTAGGGCCTCTTACTTTCCAGGATTTTAAGTCTAGGAGTTTAGCGTTAGACACCTTAACCGCCTGCCTCACAAGTCTCCTTAGGTACTCCTCATCTTCAAGTATTTCCTTTGAGCATCCGTAAAGCTCCCCAAACACGTGCTTGTTCACAATCTTCATTTATCGACCCCGATAAAATAAAGTTGTGATGGGAGGATTTATGCTTTCTCCTCACACAGCCCAATCTCATTACCAGAACATTTTAGAACACCAGCCCTATTGTCATCCTATCCGATCTCTTACAGTATTTGACGCTATCACCGATGACATCGAATCCATTGCACATATCATAGTCGTCTTCTATACTCTTCCAGTATATCTATAGACTAAATTATCTAGGAGAGATTTCTCGCTAGAGATAAATGCATTAAGCACTCTAATAGTAGGTATTTCACTACTGTTTACATATGTAAGGATGAAGGTGTTAGGTGAGTAATAATTATCTACACATCTTAATCTAGTTAATTAAACTAATATTCTATTTGAGAAATGGATTTGGCACACATAGTAAATGAATTGATGAATAGATATAGAGATTTGAAGGGAGTAACTAGCTATATCGACCGAGCTACCGAGTCCACTACATACTATGAGGATTCAAAGGGATATGATGAGATTGAGTTAGAAGACTTTAAATTAAATATCAAGAGTTTTAGAGAGCCGTCTCATCCACCTGAGTTAGAGGGTATAGTAGCTATAGACTCTTCTTCATATAGAATAGGTGATACCAATGAAGGATATATATCAGTCTTTAGGGGCACGATTATTGAAGAAGGGTCTAAAAATATCATCATGAGATTCGGCCCGTATATTATCCACGTGACGAACCAGTCTTCTCTCGATATATTAAATAGATTTAGAAGTATATTTGGGCTAGAGCCTATTTCCACTAGACAGCTACCATCACTAAATAAGGTTTCCGATAGAATTAGGAATTATTTTGAGAGGATTCTACAGTTACATGCAGCTTCAACCTTTAAAAACCACATGATATTTATAGATGGATCGCTGATGGGTGGAACTATAGATACTCCATATAAGGTTATGGATAGGATAATCTCAGTAGGGTTGAGGAATAGGAATCATTTTATCGGGTTAAGCAAGTCATCTAGTCTTAGACTAAAGGATGGTAGGCCTATAACGGCGTTGATCCCAAATTACATTATAGGCTATATAGAGATCTCAGGCTATATCTCATATAGTGTACGAAGTAAAGTATTTGGAAATGTATATGTTGCAAGGTTTACGATGGACGGTGAAGTATTTAGGGTCGATGTTAAGCCGTTTAATATTAGCGGCGACGATATATTATCTATCGTATATTCTAAGATGGATTTTGTGAGAGGGTATCCATATTTACTGTATCTCTCCCACGTATATTCAGTATTTAGACGTAGAGATATCATAGCTATAAAATCCTATATTTTCTCACGAGGAGTATCGACATATGGTAGCGTCGATAGATCTTATCTACTGCCAAAATACTAGTAGATCATATCTTTAAGATATAGAGGGAATATACTGAGCCATGATATAATAGTTTGGCGTGGGGAGGTCCTATCCCATCATTCCTAACTATTATATATATCGTACTTAGACCCGGTATATGGGGAATTCTAGAGTAGATCTCGTGGTTAAGTATATATTCAGCCCAGTATCTCTTAATTAAACTCTCTTTAAACACTATGATTGAATTAGACTCTATTATATTACCTATAGCGGTAAAATCATTATATTCCAGCATATTAATCGTTGGGTGTAAATGATTTATAGTCATGAGTGTATTTGAAATCGGCATTGTAAAAATTACCAGAGATATTAGGAGCATATTAAACCTATTTTCCACTAGGGATACGATATATCCTAGGATAAGGCTAGATGGTAGAAATGTCATTATTAGGAATCTATAAACCCAGTTACTATTCCAAGGTATTATAAGAAATAGGTCGAGAATCGCTATTGAAAATAAGAATTTTATATTATAATCATTCTTATACAGCTTATATCCAATTAAAATGATTGATAAGAAGAGTGCCGTTATCCCGGGGATATACATAGTTATACTAGGAGTCCTCCTTATATTCTCCTCACTACTCGTGATATCACTTATAAATCCAAATCCTCTATTTAAATCTCCAAAATAGAATGGATTTAACAGATACCCTACATAGTAAATCGTAATCGATACTATAGCTATCAGTAACACCATTCTCCATTCTCTATCTCTACCTAGTAAGGAAGTTAGGGTATATCCTCCTAAGATGATGAGAATTAATGCGAAATCTAATATATGTGTAAGCCCAGCAAGTAATGTGAATAGGAATATAAGAATGTAGTCTCTTAAAGTTTGGCCGTCTTTAAATAAATAGATCATTGCCAAGCCTATGAACATTACTCCAAACTGATTCTTAACGAAGTCTGCAAGCATCCTTAGGTATAGAGGCGAGTATAAAATTAGTAGAATCGTGGTTATAGCAGGGATATACTTCCCTGTAACCTCCTTAATCAATATATAAAATGGGATTGAGGCGGATGCAGCTAATATCGACGCCCCAATTATAAATCCTAGTCTGACGTCATTAACTACATATGCTATAGCATACAGTATATAGAATGTAAGTGGAGGATCCCCATATTTCATGGATCCACTTCTCAATATCTCCCTAACTTGAATCATATAGTATGGGGCATCGACCCCAATTACCAACGGGTCCCGGTCTATCAAATGATAGTAGATGTAAATTGCTGAAACTAATATAATAGTTATAATTAAAAAATCAATTTTCTTGAGCCGCAGACCACTATACATCATAAATCCTATCTTAATACATGTATTTATCTAGAGAGTTAGGAAATATTCAACTATTATTGATACACTATATATTATAGAAATGAAATTATATAACAAGGTTGGAGATGAATTATATATTCTATATCATTATAAAGAGGGTCTTGAGACCGGGGACTCACTTTTAATATGGGATGGGGAGGCTAGGAGAGGATTATTATCGTATGTAATCGGGCATGAATTCATTACTGTAAGTGGTATATTGGATGAACTTATTAAGAGGGAGATTGTAGAGAAGGAATATAATATTATGGAGTATTCTAGTGAGGAGTTGTCAAAGCTCTTATCTGGAGTATCTAGTTTGAAGATTGCTAAGGCGAAGATCATTATGGAGGTTAAAGACGGTGAAGTCACTTTCTGGAGTGGATGGATCCCGACCAGGGAGGTCTCTATTAAAAGGCTTTCACATAACGACTTAACAAGGATATTAATGCTTGATAAGCGGAACGTAGATATTTTAATTGGGGAGTCGTTAGATGAGTCTGAAGTATATATAGACGGTGCTGATCTACAAGGAATTAATATTATAACTGGGGAGAAGGGTAGCGGGAAGTCTCACCTCGCCAAGACACTTCTCACAAATATAATTAAGGCTGGTGGAAAGGCTATTGTAATAGACTTAAATAATGAGTACTCTGGATTAAGAGTGTATGAGAATGGGAATAAAAGTGATTTATTTGATAAAATAATAGTATTGAGACCCGGTACTGATGAATTCTGTTTTAAGACTAGTGAAGTCGGGTTAAAGGTTATGCAAGTTATATTAGGCAGTATATTAAATTTACCGGATAGATCTACCCAAGTATTTACCACGGTATGGAAATGGCTTGAATCAAGAGGTATGGAACCCACATTAAAAAATATCACAGATACTGTAAACCGCCTTAATATCCATGAGAGCATTAAAGACGCTATAATATCTAGGTTATCACTACTAGAAAGTATGGGCTTAATTCGTGATATCGAGGAGACTACAGACTTATATAACCTGATATTCGATAGACTTAGGGAAGGAGGTGCATTGATAATAAACTTGAGGGGTCTCGACTACCAGACTATGCTTGTGGCCATCCAGATCCTAATTTCTAAAATCGCCGAGATTTTGGAGCGTAGTAGTGAGGGCATATTCATATTTATTGAGGAGGCCCAATTATATATGAGGAGGACTGAATGGCTTAATCTAATAACTAGGGTAAGGCATCTTGGGCTCTATCAATTCTATATAACTAATACACCTAAAAGCATCCCGCCTGAGGCGATTGAACAGGCTGACAATCTATTTCTATATAGACTATCTGACGAAGATGATGTAAGATATGTCACGTCTATAGCGAGGATGGATGCACGAAGCTTAAGAGAACTTGCAAACTCAATTCCATATAGAAGGTTTATACTATTCGGGAAAGCATCTAAATACTATCCAATCACCGTAAATAACATAAAGATCCCATATATTACCGCTGGCATGACTAAGAGAATATGGTGACACTGATTTAATCCCTGGATTAATATTAGAGGTTTATTATATTAAATGTAACCTTAATTTTAATTGGTTTCATAGTTTATTGGATATTGGGTGTTTATCTTGGTTGATAGGAGTAGAGATTGGATTAGACAAGCGGAGAGAGATTTAGAGAACGCGAAGTACGAATTTAAAGGCGGATATTTTGAATGGGCGTGTTTTCTTGCTCAGCAAGCATCTGAAAAGGCTGTTAAAGCAGTCTTCAATAGGCTTGGATTAGAAGCCTTCGGCCATTCGGTAGCGGGTCTACTGTCTAAACTACCTAATGAGTATAGGCCTGAAGAGGATCTAATTGACCTAGCGAAAGAACTCGATAAAGCATATATCCCTACTAGATATCCGAATGCCCATCCAGAGGGGGCTCCATACGAGTTATATACACGTTCTGAGGCTGAGAGGTTGATTAATTATGCAGAGGAGATCATCAGATACTGTAAAAATATTTTATCCAAGATATAGTAAGGACGAAGTCGTTAGGATTTTACGAGAGAGGGCTGGAGTATTAAGCAAGATTAAAAATATTAAAAAGGTAGTTTTATTCGGATCTTATGCGGAGGGGAGATATACTGCAGCGAGCGATATCGATGTATTAATTATTTATGAAGATGAAGACTGGAGGGACGTATATAATACCGCATGGGATATATTTAATATTTCTGAGATCGAGATCCATCTAATGAGTTTAAATAGATATACCATACTTAAGAGGGAAGGAGATCCATTTATAAAGTATATTGAGGAGAAAGGAATAATAGTATGGAGTAGTCTAGAGTGATTTCTTCGTTTAATCACTTTATATAGTCTCTATATTCAAGAAGTATCTTGCTATATCTAATCTTCCGGCTTGAGCTCCTCCAAGCCAGATCTGGGTCTCTTTAATATCTCTCCAATACTTCTCTACAAGCCCCTCCCTTACATATCCATATGAACCCATTAACTCCATAGCCTTGTTAGTGATGTAGATGCCTATCTCAGCTGCATATATCTTCGCAATCCTACTCTTAGCTAGGAGTTCATCTGACCATCTGGGGCCATATTTCTCAGGGTGGTCGAACATATATGCCACCTGAATCGTATATGCCCCCGCCGTCTCTAAGTATATAGCCATATCAGCGAGTATACCTGCGTTTATAGAATGTTCTTTAATAGGTTTCCCAGCCACAACCCTCTCACTAGTGTATTTACTCACCATTTCAAACACGGCTTCAGCAGCTCCTATAGACATCGCGGCGCTCCCAATATTCCCAATTATAATATTCTGCTGTAATAGTCTGGCATCTTCCCCCGGCCCAGCCACCCTATATCTCTTCGGAACACGTACGTTTTCAAGATATACTGTACAGTTTCTATCTGCATTTAAACCAGCTTTATCAAAGAACTCGCTATACGATATTCCATCTACATTCGAGGGGACATAGATTAACGCGATCCCATCTCTACCTACTGTAGGGTCTGTAGATGCTACGATCAAATATAGAGAAGCTACACCACTATTACTAGCCCATTGCTTAACACCATTTATAACCCATTCATTACCATCTAACTTGGCTATGGTACGGATGGTCCTTCCCTCCATCCTAGGATTCTCAATATCACATCCTCCCTGAGGCTCGGTCATTGCAAAGCATCCTAAGTTGAGTTCGTCTCTAAAGAACATCTCCCTAAACTCTTCAAGTAGATCCATTCTTCTATAAGGCTCATATATAATGGGTATTAAAGGCCATAATGTACATGCTACCGCCGTCGCTATACCTAAATCTCCCCTCGCAATCTCCTCAAGTATCTGGACGAATGAGACTATAGATGTTATCTCCGCTCCACCCAACTCCTCAGGAAATATCGCTTTTACAATACCCATATCCACCAAAAGCTTCTTTAAAATACCGTCTACAATCTTATGCTCCCTATCCCTATCTATCTCGATCCTTCTAGGTATTATCTCATCCTCTACAAACCCTCTTATAGCCGTTCTAAGTAATTCGTCATCTTCATTCAAAAGCTCATAAATGTATTTATGCATAATAACCACCTAAAGAAGATAATAGGCGTTACACAATATTTTGCATATTATCTATAGAGCGCTGTAATAAATTTTAATTAAATATTTTAGTTATATAGGTTTATTTCTATTTTTTAAAATTATTTTTATCTACAGTTCAACCTATATTTTATTTCACGGGTATCAAGAAAGTTTCAAAATCGTTAGCTTCACCTCATATCCCGCCGAGATCCTCAAGGCTATGTTCCTACCATATACTGAAGAGATGGGGTTTAAGGACAAGATTGAGATCACGGTAATTAGAGACTTGAGTGATAAGGATAAGCC
>Ga0190367_1000068_pt1 | contig 79952 bp, 77 predicted proteins | sample 4872181011_MG_FD_171838 | JGI IMG/M metagenome (GOLD analysis project Ga0190367, IMG submission 171838) | Hydrothermal vent microbial mat bacterial communities from Southern Trench, Guaymas Basin, Mexico - 4872-18-10-11_MG | ecosystem: Environmental > Aquatic > Marine > Hydrothermal vents >...
GTATACTATTACCGTATATCCACCCTTATCCTCGAATAACTCTATATAAGTATCTCTATATTTCTTACCTAGTCTGATGAACTCGTTTATCAACGAAGCCTTGGTCAGCATGCTGACTATCCAGTCTCGCATCAATAAAATAGTCTTTATAAATGATTTGATATGTCGTACTGTGACAATTTAACTATGTAAAACTGTCGTAGTAGGACACCCTCTATCCTTTATAAAAGGCATCGTGAAACATCTTAAAACCCTTTAAATATCTATATTTTATTGGATGAAGGTGTGTATCGAATTAAGATGGTACACACCTGATTGGTTCACGGTAAGCCAGGTGTTTACCGTGGGCCACCCTAACCCCCTGCATGAGAGCCAGGTGTTCTCATGTGGGAGGCTCTCCAGAAAATCTATGGAGCCAGGTGTTCCATAGACTGTCTGGAGGGGGAGTAGGGGATAGGAAGCTTAGGGATAGAGAATACAGTATACATAGCTATGGGGTGGCTACCCAGAAGCCCGTGGAAGCCCCTGAGCCTCCCCCTGAAGTTGGATGTGGGGGGGGGAATGGCTCTGCAAAAGTATACGATACTTTTCGAGGGGGGCTTTTTCACGGGCTATCCACTTGTAAATAAAAACAAAATATAAAATTTTGTGGGTAGCCGCCCCTCAGGAATATGGTATACAAGTATACTCATCCCTCCTATCTCTAGAAGGGGGTGAGACATGAAGATTTTTGTGGATTATCAAAGTAGGATTCCTCATAGGGTATACATTCCTAGCAAGGATAAGGTATATAAAGTTAAGGATAGCGACTTTATAGACTTCCTTAAGGTCGCTGGAGTCGATAAAGTATATATTGAAGGTGCACCTAGAGAATGGATATACAGACTATTAAACAATAATATACAAGTATACATACTTAGAAACCATAACCAGAATATTCTAAGAAGGAAACATAATCTTAAGAAGAGCCATGAGAATGACGCTAAGTTACTTTACATTATTTATAGAGAATACCCAGAATACTTCAGAAGATACTGCAGGAGACAGTTGGATAACGATCCAGATATACGGAGATATATCTTAATTCTTAGGGAGATCAAAAGGATTAGACAGAAGATAAAGGTAAATAAGAGAATTGGACTACCTACAAAAGAACTAGAGAAGTATCTTAGGGGGTTGATAAGTAAGCAGAAGAGAATATCATATCATCTTAAGAAGAGATACAGCGATATTCTAGATAAATTTAGTGATATTAAAGGATTAGGCGGAGGTAATTTATTATATTTCTTGACATTAATACCGAAAATAGATAGCTTCAAGAGCACAAGGAGCTTCCTGATATATCTAGGTTTGAGAGCTACGAATAGAGGTTTGTGGAATAGAGAAGCTAGAGACGTTTTGATAAAGATTGCTATTAAAGTATCGCAGTACAATAATATAAAGTTTAACCCTAGGAAACCTAATTGGAGATTTATCAGGAAACTAGCGATAACCATCTATACAAGGCTTAGGGACTGTGAGGATATCTAAATTTTGCCACCATCTAGTAGATGAGGATTATATCTATCTGTCACCACATCCCTAAGCCTTCTAACCCCTTACTCTCTTTTTTTATCCTATCTTAAAATAAACAGATCATTTTAAGATAGATATATGGATATTACATTAAATATATTGAGGTTTATATGGTGGAAACCTTTTATCCAGCTCGCTGAATATATTCTCAACCTTTCTTATCCACGGCATAAGACCCTCGATGGATGTTGGATACTCTAAATAGATGTTTTTAACAAGCCTCATGACATCAATAACATATTTTAGATCCTTGACGATCTTTAATTTACCATGTAACGTCGCCTTAATAACTCTTACAGCCTTATCGAATGAACTTAAAAACGAGTCTTCGTCTCTAGCTTTAATCATGTCACTACTAGTTAATATCCTATGTTTAATTACGAATTCATAGTCTAGATCGCTATAAGCCTGTAGGATATACTTAAATACATCTAATCTAGCTTGTCTAATGCCATATGAGCTTGTCACATACTCTCTCTGGTAGCCCCATAAAGCGTCTCTACTATAGTCTCCAGCCTCTAAAGCCTTTTTAATATGTTTCGACGCGACCCATGCACCATATAATCCGTATCCGATACCCTCTGCAGTCGCTGGATTAATCATTATTGCAGAGTCGCCGACGGCGAGGAAACCGTTTCCAACAAAGTTATATCTAGGCCTTCTATTAGGTATATTCCACGACCCCTTCTTTAATATCCTTCTATTAGCTAGATACTCGGGTATTACTTCATTTGCATACATATTAAGTAGTTCATGAGGCTTATAGCTACTTACACCCGGAATCATCCCATTTCCAAAATTAAGTTTCTTACCATCCTTATCCCACGGGAAGATCCATACATATCCTGTTGGAGCATATCTACTTATAAAGTGTAGATGCAGATTTTCTATATCCCAAATAGGTTTATCTACCTCGACGATCTCCCTATATGCAATTATAATATCCCTGGACCGAACCCTCTTATCTATGAGCCACTTATCAGGAGTCTTCATCAGCAGAGTAGCAGGGTATCCAGTAGCATCTACGATTATCTTACCATATACTTTAATGACGTCATTAGACCCTACCTTATACCCGACTATTCCCTTTGCATAGTCGTCATCTATAATCAAGTTATTAGCTATTATACCGTCATACAAGTCGGCACCCTCTTTAATAGCACGGTACAATAACTCTTGTCCATACCTATGCCGATCTACAATATACCCGCCATCCTCAGCCACTATCTTCAGATAATAATCTATACTCCTCGGATATACTTTAAAGCCTTCGACCCACATTCTAATAACATCTTTACTAGGTTTGGGAACATTAGCTGATTTAAAGTGATGTGCTGCTATTGCATCACCACATATCTTATCACCTATCAGTTCCTTATACCGCCTATCAATCAGTGCGACTTCAAATCCATCTTTAGCAAGCAGGTATGCGAGGGTTGTACCAGTAGTCCCGGCTCCAGCTATTACGACGTCATAAGATTTTCTATTCATTGTATAAATAAATATCTAAAGGGGCTTAAAGAAGAATTCTAAATAATTTTAATGATTAATAATATTCTTTACTATCTTCCCTTCTTTAATCACGATCCTAACATTCCTTTTATCTAGTAGGATCCCTATATCCTTCCTAGGATCCTCTCCAATTACGATTATATCAGCTATAGCCCCCTTCTTCAATACCCCGATTCTATCACCTAGCCCAGCGGCGAACCCCCCATGGTAGGTAGCTGCCTTCAGCGCCTCAATAGGCTTCATACCCACCTCCTTCACAAGTAGCATGATCTCATATGAGTTCATTCCATATAGATCCATCCCCTTCACACCTACGAATAAGTCGGTTCCTACAGCTATTTTAACACCAGACTTATATGCGTTTCTAATATTAAGTTTATGTATCTCATGTACCTCAGTCATCTTTTTATAGGCCCACTCGGGAATACCTTGCTCAGCTCCGAATTTAACTATTAAATCAGCTATAGTTAGAGTTGGGATTAAAACAGCATCCTTCTCCAGCATTAGATTGATTCCATCCTCGTCAATATATATTCCATGAGCAATGATCTTCACCCCACCGTTTAAGGCGTTTATAATCCCATCTCTACCCTCAGCATGGGCGTGGACAAACTTACCTACACTCTCAGCCTCCCCTACAATAGCCTTAATCTCATTAACCGTCATCTGGGGGTATTCTGGTCTATCGCGTTGTGAGGCTACGCCTCCTGAGGTGAAGATCTTTATAAAGTCGGCGCCCTCCCTTAATGCATATCTAGCAGCCTTCCTACATTCATCCACTCCATCACAGATTAGAGATGATAGTGGCATATGTAGCTTGGTAGTCCTGGCGTCGACGTACTCGATCGGTAAGAAGTGGATATCGCCATGTCCAAACGTCTGGCTAATTGGATATCCAGATGCAATTATCCTAGGCGAGTTTATCACCCCTTCCTCTACAGCTTCCTTGAGATATAGGGAGATTCTACTCCCAGCGTCACATATGGTGGTATATCCTGCTTCCAAGACACTTTCTAAATCCCTCATCGCACGGGCTATAAATACTTCATATGGAGTAATTAATGATTCCTTGATATAATCCATAGACCTTAAACCTGTAATATGGATATGTGCATCTACCATACCAGGCATTATAAAACCATTTTTGACGTCGATTATCTGGGCATCCTCAGGTATAGATACTTCACTAGATCTACCTACATCAATAATCATAGAATCCTTAATTACCACGACTCCATCGCTCAATACCTCCTCATCAACACCATTAAATAATTTACCATTCACCAAGGCCATTACAGTCATTAAAATCACCAGAAAAATACCATAATAATTTAATATATGTTAATTAGGTAAAATTAAGGATTGGTCTACTCCTCTCCAAATATATTATTCAGAACCTCGTCCAACTTTTTCCATCCACTTAAATACTTAACGATAAGAATATCTTCTGGCAAGAGTGAAAAATATTTTCCCTTGTACAATCCCCTAACTATAACTCCATCATCATACGTAATAATCTCGAGAAACTTACGTAACTTTTCTATTGCAGTATTAATAATATTTTCATTTAATATAACCATATATGCATCTTCTAAATCGCATAATTCTTGTGTAGCGCGTATATACTTATCTTTCACATTCTATTTTTTCTTGATAAGATTTTTAAGGTTTCAACAAAAATATCGACCTCCTCTTTAGTATTATAGAGGTAGAAGCTTGCCCTCACACTCGCTTTAATTCCAAGCCTCATATGAAGAGGCTGAGCACAGTGTAATCCGCTTCTTACCATCACATTATTTAACTGATCTAATAAAATAGCTAGTTCATGTGGCTCGAAGCCCTCTAAATTAAATGCTATAACACCTCCCTTATGAGCAGGATCCTTAGGCCCATATATCTCTATACCACTTACCTCAGATAATTTATCTAATGTATATTTCGTTAGATCGATCTCATGCCTCCTTACATTATCCATCCCTACTCTCTTCAAGTATCTTACAGCCTCCATTAATCCGACTGCCCCCGCTATGTTCGGAGTCCCCGCTTCATACCTCCTAGGAGGATATTCAAATGAGATTCTGCACCCCCCACCTATACTACACTCGACGCTCTTGATCATATCCCCTCCACCCATAAATGGATTGAGGGATTGTAGAAGGCTGTGTTTACCATATAAGACACCTATTCCAGTAGGTCCAAGCATCTTATGACCTGAGAAGGCTAGGAAGTCTACATCCAACTTATTAACATTTACAGGTATATGTGGAACTGACTGAGCCCCATCAACTATTATTAAAGCATTATATTCATGTGCTAACTTCGCAATATATTCCACATCATTTATCGTACCTAATACATTTGATACATGGGGCACCGATATAATTCGAGTTTTAGGATTTAATAAATCCTCTAGATGGCTTAGATTTAAATACCCATCGTCGGTTATATCAGCAAATTTTATTCTACATTTCTTTATGCTACATATTAAATACCATGGGACTATATTGCTATGATGATCCATTATAGTAAGTATGATTTCATCCCCATTATGCAGATTATTTAGACCCCAGGAATATGCAATTAAATTCAATGCTTCAGTAGTATTCCTAACAAATACGACTTCATCTTCGTCGCACCCGATGAAATTAGCGACTTCACGGCGGGCCTCATCATATATCTGAGTAGCCTCCCGCGCAAGTAGATAAGCCGATCGATGTATATTGGCATTATACTCTCTATAATATCTCGAAATTGCTTCGACCACCTGAACAGGCTTTTGGCTAGTCGCAGCATTATCTAAATATATTATATTCTTTCCTCTAAGCTTCTTCCTTAGGATCGGGAAGTCCTCCCTTATTTTATAGACGTCGTACATCAATAACATTAAATATTTAATAGAATTTAACTTATTCTCTTCCAACCATATTTAGACGTATCATAAAATGGCATATTAACTACTTTACCAAGTACTTTACGTCCTCTAATGTCTATAAACACCTCAGTATCCACCTCAGAATACTCTAATGGAACGTACCCCATCCCAATACCCTTCTTCAATATTGGAGAGAATGTTCCACTAGTTACCCTGCCTATCTCGTCTCCCTCCCTAGAGTAAATTTTATATCCCTCCCTAGGAATACCTCTTTCAACTAATGTAATACCTACTCTCACACGTTTAATACCAGTCTTCAAAACCCCCTCCAATACCGACTTACCTATAAAATTCTCTTTATCCATAGATACTGTGATGTCTAGTCTGGCTTCAAAGGGATTAGTCTCCTCATTAATATCATGGTCATATAGACACATGCCTGCTTCAAGCCTTAAAGTATCTCTAGCACCTAATCCACAGGGTTTTATGCTATATTCCGCCCCAGCGTCTAAGATCATCTTCCATATCTTAAATGCAGTATCAAAATCATCTAGTGAAGTATCCCAGATATATAATTCAAATCCATCTTCACCCGTGTAGCCTGTACGAGTAGCATATATCTCAATATCATCAACACTAAATGATTCACCCCAATATCTTTTAATATCCCTTATAGACTCTCCTAGTACTTTAGATAGAGTATCAACAGCCTTAGGCCCCTGCACTGCATACATCGGCGTATAATCCGAGACGTCTTCAATAGATACTCTATAGTATCTGGAATGCCTATCAATCCATTTTATATCCTTCTCCCTATTCGAAGCATTATATACTATAAGAAATTTTTCTTCAGCTAATCTAAAGACAGTTAGATCGTCCACGATCCCACCATTATAATTGAGCATGACAGCGTATCTACCTTGGTTAATCTTCATATCTGAAACCCTTCTAGCGAGGATATAATCGAGGAAATCGGCTGCATCAATACCTGAGATAATAGCCCTACCCATATGGGTAATATCAAATATACCTACACTATTTCTAACTGCCATATGCTCCTCTATAATCCCCTCATACCATAGAGGCATTTCAAAACCAGCAAACTCCGTTAACCTCGCATTTTCCTTATGATATCTATATAAATGCGTTCTAAGCACCATATTAAACACCTTGATAATAAAATAATCCTGGATACTCTTATAACGTATCATAATTATATATTATTTAAATATAATTTAATTACCACTAAGTTAATTGCCTATGTAAACTATATTCTAATTGGAGGTGTCAGAATGTTTTATAAGGTAGTTAAGCCAGAGTATCCGATATCACTAATTAAAGACGACTCTGTAATCGCTATATCAGGCTTCAACATGTCAACCACGCCAGAGTACCTAATTATAAAATTATATGAGTATTATGAAAAGACTGGGCATCCAAAAAATCTATTTATTATATCAGATACATTTCCAGGCGCCCCCGGTAGGGGGATCGATCTTGTAGCTAAGAAGATGTATGAGAATGATGACTTCAAGTTTGTAAGAGGGATGCTAATGCCTTTCCTAGGCTGGTCACCGTATCTACAGAAACTGACTCTAGAGAATAGAATTGAGATATACTCATGGTCGATAGGGATAGTGGCATACTGGTTTAGAGAGGTGGCGTCAGGTAGACCTGGTCTCTTATCATACATAGGATTATATACGTTTATGGATCCTAGATATGGTGGAGGAGCCTTAAATAAGCTTGCTGAGGAGAGGAGAACATGTAGGGTAGATATAATCTCGACGAAAGGACTATGTATGTCGAGTGCATGCGTAGGTGAGGAAATACTTCTCTATCAGGCGCCTAAGCCTAATGTCGCATTTATAAGAGGTACTACAGCAGATGAAATAGGTAATATTACGATGGAGAAGGAGGGTATGTATGGAACTGTACTGAACATTGCCCAGGCGACGAAGGCACAGCCTAACCCTGGCTTCGTCGTTGCACAGGTGGAGAGAATAGCTAGATTCGGGTCTCTAAATCCCACTGATGTCCAGGTACCTGGTCCGCTGGTAGACTATATTGTGATATCCCCTCCAGAGTATCATTATCAGACTACTAATATACAGTATGACCCGAGGGTATGTGGAAGAATAATCCCTCCATTGGAGCCGGAGTTTATTCCAGACTTATTCCCTAAAAGTGGGTTGGATATAAAGAAGGTTGTTGCAAGGCGAGTACTATTGTACTTCGCTGATTTGATTATGAAGCTTAAGAGGCCGATAGTGGTGAACCTCGGTATAGGGATCCCAGATATGGTATCTCGACTTGCATATGAAGAGGGTGTATCCGACTTTATATATACTACAATAGAATCGGGGCCATGGGGCGGGATCGCATTGACAGGCGTTGATTTCGGCGTATCGATCGGGCCATTCGCCATAATATCAATGCCCGATATGTTCACAAATTATGAGGGGGGAGTAGTCGATGCTGCATCACTTGGATTCCTTCAGGTAGATAAAGAAGGGAACGTAAATCCAAGTATGCTGCCTAACAGGATTAATGGTCCAGGAGGATTCCCTGTTATAGCTGCAGGCGTCCCACGAGTATTCTTCGCAGGATTATTTACAGCTGGGAAGAGAGATACTAGAGTCGTTGACGGAAGGTTAGAGATTGTTAAAGACGGGGAGATCGTGAAGTTCGTTGATGAGGTATATAGAATCGTATTTAGCGGGAGATTCGCTAAGAAGCAGAAGAAAGACATATATTATGTAACTGAAAGAGCCGTATTCAAGTTAGTTGACGATGGATTAGAGTTGATTGAATATGCTCCGGGAGTAGATATCGATAGGGATATTATAGGTAAAATGGAGTTTGAACCTAAGATATCTAGGAATCTCAGGATGATGGATAGAAGACTGTTCATCGAGGGTAGAATGGGTATTAAGGAGAAGTTGATTAGCTATTTCCGTAAGGTAGGTAAGTGGATAGACTAGTCACTCTACATGCCTGATATATAAGGAGTATAGGATGATGAATGTTAATAACCATACAAGGATCCCAATTAAATATATTTTTACATAGTTACTGAAGCCCCCAAAATAGTTTACCACACTTGTGATACCCCATAATGCATTGATCGCCTCGTGGAGAGAGATAGCCGGCAATATTGTATTACCCCATACCCTCATTACATTCATTACTAACGCAACTGGAATTATCCAGATAATATAAAGAGCCAATACCCCTAGAGCCATCAGCATATCTTTCGCAGGTAATAAAATAATAGGAGTATGCCAGAAGCCCAGATCAATCCTATAATAACTCCAGAGTAAATTATATTCGAGCCATCATACAACTCTTCAAATAGGAAACCCCTCCACCCGACCTCCTCACCCAATGCATATATCGAGTTTATGCTTAACGCCGCTATATACCCACCTATAAGTGTTATCAATATAAGAATATCTGGAGATATCGGAAGCTCCTCGGCAGGCTTCAAAATATATTGCAATAAATCAATATTTAGTAAGTATTTCGACGAGATAATCGTGATTACTAGAGGTATATAAATTAATATGGGTGCCGCTAAAAACCAGATTATAGCTTTACCCCCCAATTAATATACTCCTTAAACTTCATCTTGAACGAATACGGCGTATATAAACTTATTACTATATACGATGCTAGAAATGGAATATACATTCTAATGAAGCCCCATACCATCTGAAGCATCACTACCTCATAACTCGAGTATATAGAATAGAGTGGGTATGAGATAAAATCCAGAATATATGATAAAGAATATGATATGAGAATATATAGAATTATCTTCCTATACCTCATCCCAGTTAAATGAAAATGTTATATAATATAGATTAATCTAATTTATGTCTGTATATCCAATATATCTATGGAGATGCATAGATATAGACGTGGATATGGTAGAGGAAGAGGTAGGGGAGGTAGATTAGGACCATCTGGATTCTGCATTTGCCTTAGATGCGGATATAGAGAGCCTAAAAGACCCGGTATAAGATGCATGGAATTAAGATGCCCCAGATGCGGAGCAGTTTTAATTAGAGAAGGCTCATATCACCATCAACTATATTTAGATAGATTAAAAAGAAAGGGAGAATGACATATTCAAGTTATTATGATATTATTCTAAGCTCTATAATTTGATTATCACTCCACCCTCCATTATCACATTTCAACGTACTCCAAGGTAATCCGATATTTATATATCCATTTAAATCATGACAACCGCAATCAAAGTCAAATACATATATTAGAACTAAGTATACGGACTCACCTGGTGCTAGCGAGATACAGTCTGGAGATATGTCGTTCCATCCTTGATGAAGATTTAAGGGATAGGACTCTGGGTCAAAGAACATATCCTCCTCATGTCTAAAGAACATTCCATAAATTCTTACTTTATCTCCAATCTCTAAATCAGATTCTAGGTAAATCGAGTTTAAATATCCGTATTCTGTTCCGTCATTGGATATTCCAATAATTGATACAACAGCATAATGAGACGGCGAGTCCGATACTTCAATATAGACATTATCTCTATCCCAGGTATATGATAATACACCATGACACCCACAATGGAGACAATCAGCACAAACGTTATTAAAATCTATGCTTAGCTCACCAGTATATACTACACCCGATACATCTAATCTATTAATCCAGAGAGAATATCCAATAGATATAGATAGCATAATTACAACAATTAATGTAGGATATAAAAACATAGAAACTCTATTTCTCATAGTAATCTCCACTTTTTTAATAAAATAATAACAAATATTAAGAGAAGTACGATAATTAGCATGGCCATGTGCTCAAGACCAGATAATGTACTGATGTACTTTATACCGACAGCAACTGCATCTTTTAAGTATATTGATAACATGCCCAAATAGGGTATAACTCCTATTACAACTCCTCTAATTTGAATAGGATAGATATATCCATCGTCGCCTGAGTTGGCATCACCCTTGGTGATAAATACTTTAAAATCACTATAATCCAGTTTATTTATAACTCTATGAATAATGACTCGGTCATCGCGACTAATATACTCCACAATATCCCCTATATTAATCCGATTAACATAAATATCCTTCACAATCACGATATCACCACGATTTAAAGAAGGAACCATACTGCTACTTACTATAACCCTGGGATGTGCAGGGAAAAAGCCATTTACAAACCATATTAGTATAATTGATAATATAAGTGTGAATAAGAGCCATGTACTCCTACCTGATTTATGATCAGCTGGTTTAAAGACTTTAAAAAACCTATTTAGTCTATTAGGGAAAAATTCATCAATGAAGATTATTCCAATTAATGGGATAATAGTGAATATTAATGATTCTACAGTCCATGTAATATCGGGTAGGATCGGACTTAACAATTGAGTGTATATTATTGACAGTGAATATATTAATGCAGGATAAATTCCACCCAAAATGATAAAATACGATAGAAGTAGGTTTTGCGAGATACTTGGGAGAATACCATTTAATACGAAAACTATCGATTTCCTATCCAAAAAATTTAGTAATAGGTTATACTTGAATAAAGGTATTGAAATGAAACTTAGATATAAGGTTATAAAGATAATATAGCTATTTAAATTCCTCTTAAAGTTAACAGTATATAAAGAATAAAATCTATACAACTCCCTAGCAATAATTGGAACTATAATGTATAAAGTATTAAACGTAATTCCATATAATGTATGACTATATGGCGAATATCCGAAACCATATAATAAGCCTGAAACATAATATATTAGCAACTGCGTAATCACAAGTAGAAACGAATACTGAATAACATTAATATTGTATCTCCAACTAAGGGAATAATCATTCTTATAAATTTGATAGAATAAATAGCCTAAATAGATACACCAGTACAATATTGCTAAGTAATAGGATAATACATTTTTTAGTAGGTGAATTGTTAGATAGCTTAAAACATAAACCGATAAAAGAAGCATTGAATTTATAACTAATTCTCTTTTAATCATTTCTAATCATAAAAAGAGAAATGTGAGGAATAGTTTAAGATGGCGTTGAATATTCATTCCACTGAACCGCCATAAATGAAATCGTTAATGTTAAAGTAGCTCCCTGCGGTGCATTCTGAAGAATTACGATCTGAAAACTAATCTCTGGAGATGATTCGCCTGGTTCAAGCTGAACACCAAAATTATCTCCCCAGCATATTTTAACGTCATCGTAACCATCTTCATTTAAATCTAAATAAACGGGTCCTGTCAACTCATAGTATTCATTTCCACCTATAATAACCTTCCATATTTTAAGTGGAATAGTCCCTGTATTCACGACGTGAAATCCGATATTTTCTGTATACCATGGATATACATTATTAAGTGTAACTAATAAAGTATCGTAATCATCATCTCCATCTGTATCTTGAAGCTGATAACTAGATGAACCCACATCCTTATCAACTAGGTGCCAAAAATTACATTGGTCACTAGGATAACTATTGAAATCAGGACCATAGTCTAGTGTGCTTACACCTGTTGTAAATCCCCAGTCTAAGATACCTGTATCAGCCTGGCCACTAATAGTTAAAGTCTCAGACCATAATGCATATCCTACTCCAAACACAATTAGTGCTAGTATTATGCTTGATGTCAAGAACACTGTGCTAATAGCTCTCACTTAAATCACCGTATAGCACTACAATAAATGCTAGATCCCTGGATACTCGTTCCACTGTCCAGCAGTTAATTCAATCGTAAATGAATATGAAGCATCCTGATCACAATTATTTGATAAATGGATTGTCAGAACAACATGAACTGAGTCCCCGTCAGATTCTATCTGTTCATAGTCATTAAATAAATCTGGATTCATAGTAAAGGTCATGCAATCTGGCAAGTCGTCGAAAGATACCATTACATGGACGGGTATGGAACCATAGTTAACTATATCAAACTCAAGTATATAGTCGATACACGGATATGCATTATCTATAGTGACAGTTATACTCTTACCATCAGCACCGAGCTCCGCTGTAATACTTGATACATCCTTATCACATGGTTCGGAATCACTAGTCACAACATTTTCAAACACTGTATCAATATCTCCTGTATCAATCGTACCATCGATGGTTAAAGTCTCAGACCATAATGCGTATGCTGTACCAACTATTAGCATTGTCATGATCATAACTACAGGAAGTAATAATCGGGTTCTCATTAAAAGACACCACATTTATACCCTTCTATTTGACGATATTTAAGGTCTATGAATAAAGAATACTTATATTAAATTAGTATTTTTAATATCTAACTAGAATAAAAAAGTTTATTTAGAAAAAATATTACATAATATTATTATGTAAATTTAATACGTATCTTAGATCCAGAATATTCTTTCATAAGACCTTTAAAATCATATGTAAATCTAATTCGTGAGATGAACGACAGACTAGTTCTGAAATTAGCAATTTTAATTGTATTATTAATATTAGTCACATCACTATCAATGTTTATCTACAATTTAGGAAGACCCTTTAGTTATACGGAGGAAAAAATAAAAGTATTAGGGGAGGAAAAAAGCATTTACAACTATAAAGTATATTTAAGGCCAAACACTATATATAACGCTACAAAGCTAGATAACGTTAAATTTGTATATAGGAAACTCGTTAAGTCACTTGGTATAAGATACAATTACGTTATCAACATGTTAGATGAAGGAGAAATAAAGTTAAAATATAACTACTTAATTAAAATAGTTGTACCCGATAAAATAGAAAAGCTTCTATATCAGAGTAAATACTTTAGGCTCGAGAATTATAATAGGAGGCTAACACTTGAAATAAATGATATCTCAATAAACCTAAGTAAGATTGACTTGCTAATAGGGAAAATTGAGACTGAATCCAGACTAAGGATACAAGATTATAATATTGAATTTGTTGTTAAGTTAGATCTCTTATACAGAAGGAATGTTACATTATCAGATAATATAGAAACAAAATTAGTCATGAATATACTTAAAAGAAGTGAGTTTGGCGATATAATTAGGTTTTCAGCAGATAATTTAAGTAAGACATTATCCATAAAAAATACTAATACCATATATACAGACAAGATCAAGAAGAGTTATTTGTACGGAGGGGCATTTACACTATCTACAATAGGCTTTATAGGAATATCTATGTTCTACAGTAAGAGATACGGATGGTTTACAATTAGATTGTTTAGAAATAAGAACATTTTAAGTAAATTAAGGAAATATAAAGACATAATAATCGAATTAAATAACGATATTGAAAACAGCCCTAATACTCAATTTATTAAGGTGAACAGCTTTAAAGATCTAATTAAGCTATCAGACATTCTATCGAAGCCGATTTATCTATATACTGATGATACAATAGTTAGACTCTACGTCATAGATATGGATAGGATTTATCTATACAATGAGTTGATTCATGATGGGCAGGAGGAGAAGAAGTAGATATGAAATAATTTACTTAATATTAGAAAAATGCATTGAGAAGAGTACAGTAACACAAATTTCTTATTATATACATTCAAACTTTAAGCAAGCAAGGAAATATATAGATAATTTGGCCTCTAACGGATATTTAAATTTAGTAGTTGATGACAATGGGAATCGGTATTACACGACAGAAAAGGGATTACTGCTAATGAACAAGATAAAAAATCTATTATCAGATATTAAGTAAAGGTCAGTAGGAAGAAAGTAAATCAAACAATTTATTAAAATGTTCTATTGCAGAGAATCCCTTCCTAGTCAAGAAAAATTTAGAAGATCCATTCAAACATCTCTCCTCGATTAATCCTACATCTAGTAAGTAATTCATATATTCCTCTAACTGCTTCCAATTCAAATTCGAGGAGTACATTATACTTGTTTTACCAATCCCATCCGTATCCGATTTATATATTGATTCAAGGATATTAAAAATGATTTCAATAGGTCCTCTTTTTTTAATTCTAATAATATTACTACGCATATTTTCACTATTAATTAAATATAAGTCGTCTTTAATAAACTTTTAATAAAAATATTTTTATTATCCATAAAAAACTTTATATTAAATTGCATTTTTTTAAAAAGAGAATAATATTTTAATTCTTGCAATTTCATTAATATAATTTCCTTATACTGTTAATATAACAGTTACATTATAAGACTTAAAAATGGAGTTTTTATATCTGGAGATCGGATCTTTATGTGAATTTTTTATAACGTTCTTTAAGAATGATACTAGAACCATCTTCAGATAGGGATACTAGATCTAATATGATCAGCAAATTAATTAGGGTGTTACTCAGATCTCTGTCATTTTTCAACAGTGCATTCAATTCATTTATAGAAATAATTCCCCCTTTCACATATATTTCATGTAGTAACTTATCTATTATATCCAGAAACTTCATTTTGACCATTCTAATCTTTCTACTTTCGTCAAATATAAGGGTTATGTAGGTAAATTTCTAAATTATAATAATACATTTTTATACTGAAAAAATGCAGGTATTACATTTTATAACGAAGTTATTCTCAATTAGCTCCTGCTATATTTATTTTAAAAAAGGTATAGTGTGAATTAAGCCCTCGATAAAATACTTTCTAATGAATTAATAATTTTTTCTATTATCCTCCGATCTTCATTGCTTAATTCCTGGCCCTCAGTGTAGTATACTGTTAACAGTCTATTTCTGAAATCTTTGAACATCGCTTTTATGTTATCCATAGGTATACACCTAAAAAATTTTTAGGCTTACACCTAATATATAAACTTTTATATCCACTCAACCTTAAATCCAAGTGACGTTAGAACCTTCGGTAATATTTTAGTATGATCCCCTCGAATCATTATATAATGATTCCCGATACTATCGTCGAGGATGCTTCGCGCATTATTTAAATATATTTTAACCTGGGTTCTACACAGCCACTCATAATTAACGTTCTCACCAATAACCCCAAACCCTATCCTAGCCCTGAATCTATTAAAATCTAGTCTTAATAGTGTTACTGGAGTCCATGATCCATATATTCTTGATACTGCGACTCCTTTATTCGACTCGAAATGCGTATATAGTTTATATGGCTTATATAATGGGGCTGTACAGTGACTTAAGACTATATAATCTTCATCTATAATTGAAGGATTACCCATAAATACATCCATACCAGTAACTTTATACCCTAGTAACATCCCTAGGAGACTAGGTATATCACCTTCGCATCCCGCGACAATCCCGTTCCTATTTAAAATTGATAGTGGAAGGCATGGTGTTAATCCATGTGACTCCAGAAGTTTGAAGCAGTCTATCGTAAATGTATCTAAATTATACTTCTCGATTATCTTTACTAATCTTCTATATAACTTGACTGCTTTAGCTATATCTGATTCATTTACATATATGTCAACTGCGTTCTTAATGATATAACCCATTAAAACTTGGTCTAGGTCTTCATCTGAATAGTCGTCTAACTCATTCATATTGATCTTAACTAATTTAATGCCATATTTTGATTCCAATAGATCTGGGTCTACCTTACTATATACTAGCCATTTACTTACATTACCTATTAAACCTATTTTACTACTAAGGAAACTATACAATCCTTGTATAGCTTTAATTAATTTCATATCTAACCTACTTAGATCCTCATACAAATATACTCCTTTAAGAAGTGGCAACGCCTCTAATAATGCTGGGAGACTATTATTTGAACTATGATATATTATTAATCCGACTTTAGACCTATTTACAGACTCTATAATTAACTCTTCAGTACCTCCACCACCTATTAAAAATATCGATACGTCACACTCTGGAATATCTTCATCTTCATTAATTACTCCATACCACGTGGATGATATATTATAGTTAACTAGAGTTTTCCTAAAATTATCGGCGAGCCTACCTACTATATTATATATATCTAATCCGCTTGATAATACATAGCTACATATCTTCACAAGATAATTTATTTATCTATTGTAGAAATTAATATAAGACAGTAGCTAAAACTATGATAAATATAGATATGCTTGAGGTGATAGACCATTGATTTCCCTAGAATGAGACTCACCGAGATCGAGGAGAGGATCAAGAAGTATTGGATCGAGAGGAGGATACCTGAGAAATGGAGAGGTTGGGTCGATGGTAGACCTGTCTTCTCATTCCTAGAGGGCCCACCTACAGCAAATGGATATCCACATGTTGGTCATTTAAGAGGGAGGACATATAAGGATACAGTATTGAGATACTATAGGATTCTGGGATATAATGTATGGGCTCAAGGCGGTTGGGATGAGCAGGGACTCCCTGTCGAGGTAGAGGTTGAGAAGAAGTTGGGGATAAAGAATAAAAAGGAGATTTATGAGAAGGTTGGGCTGGAAAAGTTTATTGAAGAATGTAATAAGTTAGTTGATCATTACCTGAGTTACTGGGAGGATTATGCGACTTGGAGGCTCGGCCTGTGGCTGGATCTGGAAGGTGCATATGAAACTAGGAAGGCCCACTATATTGAACACGTCTGGAACTTTATATATAAGGCGTATGAGAAGGGCCTTCTTTACAAGGGTTATAGGGTGCTCCCATTCTGCCCAAGATGTGAGACAGCGTTGAGTGATATGGAGGTTGATCAGGGGTATAAGGATAAGGTATCTCCATCGATCTATGTGAAGTTTAGATTGGAGGGTGATGAGGATACTTACCTAATAATCTGGACTACGACCCCATGGACCCTCATCGATAATGAGGCTGTTGCAGTACATCCCGATGGTGATTATGTTAAAGTTAGAGTGGGTGATGAGTATTGGATAATCGCTAAAAACCTGGTTGATGAAGTAATTAAGTTGTCTAGAATCGGTGGATATGAGGTTATTGAAGAGTTTAAAGGCATTAAACTAGAGAAGTTAAAGTATATTCATCCATTATTAGATGAGGTACCTATACATAGAGAGCACTCCAACGCACACTATATTACACTAGCTGATTATGTCTCGCTGGATGAGGGTACTGGACTTGTACATACCGCGCCAGGCCATGGACCTGAGGACTACGAGACTGGTATGAGGTATGGACTCCCAATCACAAGTAGTGTTGAGATCAACGGGGTATTCAATGAATACAGTGGAGTATTTAAAGGTCTTGATGTAGATGAAGCCTCTAAATTGGTTATAGAGATCCTAAGGAATAAGGACCTATTAATATACAGTGGAAAGATCGTACATAGCTATCCACACTGCTGGAGATGTGGCACACCCCTAATCTATAGGGCAGATGTACAGTGGTTTATAAAGACTACGGAGATAAGAGATAAGTTCTTAGATGCTTTAAGTAAAGTTGAGATCTACCCCGAAAAGCTAAGGAATAGGTTTGAGGATTGGCTTAAGAACCTAAGAGACTGGACGATATCCAGGTCTAGAATCTGGGGTACACCCCTACCCATTTGGATATGTAAAGATGAACCAGATAAAATCTTGATTATAAAAAGTGTTGATGAACTTAAGAAATATGCGAAGAAACTTCCTGACGTTGATGATGATAAGCTGGTTCATAGACCTTGGATAGATATGATCGAAATCGAGTATGATGGATGTGATAAATGGGTTAGAGAGCCGTATGTAGTTGATGTATGGATAGATAGTGGTATGGCATGGATAGCCTCAGTAGACGGCTTAAGAAATAAGGATTTATTTAACAAGCTCTATCCATATGACTTTATCACAGAAGCAGTAGACCAGACTAGAGGCTGGTTCTATAGTCTCTTAGCTACATCAGTAATCTATAATGATATAGCACCATATAGAAGGATCTTGATACAAGGTCATGTACTCGATAAATATGGTAAGAAGATGAGTAAACACTTAGGTAATGTTATATGGGCTACAGATTTATTTAAGAATAATAGCATCGATGCCAGTAGGCTATATATACTGAGTAGATATGCACCCGGCGATCCATTTAACTTTGATCCAGAGGAGATCAAGGATATCGTAGGTATTTTAAATATAGTCTGGAATATATTCAGATTCGCATATACCTATATGGACTTAGACAACTTCGATCCATCGACTCATAACATCGATAGGTATGGAGATAGATTGAGGATTGAGGATAGGTGGATTATAAGTAGGATTAATACGGTGCTTAAAGACTTTAAGGAATATATGGGTGAATATGAGATTCATAGAGCGTCTAAAGAGCTAATAGACTTCTTGGTCAACGACGTCAGCCGGGTTTATATAAGGCTTGTGAGACCTAGGGTATGGATTGAGGAGGGCGAGGATAAGTATATCGTATATTCAACATTATATTATGTATTAATCCGGGCTATGAAGCTAATGAGTATATTAACACCACACTATGCTGAGGAGATTTGGCTTAGATTCTTTAGAAGGTTCGATAAGAATTTGGAGGAAAGTATACATTTATCTAAGATCGAGGATGTAGAACATAGTAGAATCGATTCTAAGTTAGAGAAGAATATGAGGAAGGCGCTTGAAATAGTCTCGGTAATATCTTCATTAAGGAATAAATTAGGTATTAAATTGAGGTGGCCTGTAAGGGTTGCGTATGTTGAAGGCGAAGATTATAGAGAGTCTGTTACAGTACTTGCAGATATAATTAAGTTCTTGGCTAATCTCAAGGAGCTGAAGTATACTGAGGATATATCATCAGCTGTAGATAAAGATATGGAGTTACATGAGGAGGAGGGTATAAAGGTCGCGATGCCTAGGAAGTTAGACTTGGACTTATATTATGAGGCTATGGCGAGGGAGTTGATTAGAAGGATACAGGTTATGAGGAATGAGATGGATCTTAAGGTGGATGAGTTTATCAAGGTATCTATAGAGACTAGGGATAACGATATTTTAGAGAGTATTAATAGACATAGAAAATATATAATGAATGAGGTTAGAGCGACTGAGATAGGGGATTATATTGAGTCAGATATGTATGTAAAGAACTGGAGGATAGAGGATTATAATGTCAGGATAGGAGTAAAAAGGTTATTGGGTCAATAGATAAAATCTAGTTGAGATAGCATTTTAAGACGCTGCCAATTTCTCTCAATCTCTTCTTTAAGCGCATCTACTATATGCTTATTCTCTGGTTCCAGGAGGTGTCTGAACCTTCCCTGCAACTTGAGGTATTCTTCCAGAGGCTTAGGCTTCTTAATATCCACTGTGATTCTAAGCTTCCCCCTCTCGATTTCATATAATGGGAAAAACCTCGTTTGAACAGCGAGTCTAGCTATCTTAATTGAATGGGAAGTATCGAAACGCCATCCAGTGGGGCATGGAGTATAGTAATGTAGGAATTTAGGTCCCTCGATCTGACTAGCTTTGACAAGTTTATTATACATATCCTGCATGAAAGCCGGATTTAACGTGGCTACATACGGTATCTTATGGAAGGCTGCTATGAAGACTAGATCCTTCTTCCCCTGAGGCTTACCTGGAATCACTCTACCAGCAGGGCTTGTAGTGGTTGCAGCACCCATTGGAGTAGCGCCGCTCCTCTGTATACCAGTATTCATATAAGCCTCATTATCATAGCATATGTAGGTAAAATTATGTCCCCTCTCAAGTGCACCGCTCAACGCCTGTATACCGATATCAAACGTACCTCCATCGCCACCAAATGCAATGACATGAACCTTCTTATTATATCCATATTTCCTATTTAATATCTTGAAAGCAGCCTCTATCCCAGCTGCAGTCGCTGCTGCATTCTCGAATGCACTATGTATCCACGGGACCTTCCATGCTGTACGAGGATATAATGTTGACGCGACCTCCATACATCCAGTTGCGTTAACTATAATTTTAGGGCCTTCATAAGCCTTTAAAACCATCCTAATAATCGATGTTATACCGCATCCAGCACAGAATGCATGTCCCGGAGCGAAATACTCCTCACGTGGTATATCATTTAATCTACGGATAAACCCCATTTTAATCACCTCTTACTCCAACCCAAATCTTCTTAACACCCGGACGGTTAATCTTCTCCCACATCTCCTCAGCAGTATACTCATTGAAGTCCCTACCTCCCAAGCCATAGATTACATTAATTAAATCAGGTTTTTCCGGCTCGTCATATAACGTCGCTGCTACATCCATATATAGCTGTGCATACGGGCTTCCAAAGCTATAGCTTCTATCCATTATAACAAGCTTCTTCAAACCCTTTACAGCATCCCTAAAATCATCGACTGGGAAGGGTCTATATAGAGTTAGGCTTATCAACCCTACCTTCCTCCCCTTCTCCCTCCACTTCCTAACTACATGCCTCATAGTACCAGCAGTAGATCCCAGTACAAGAAAACCTATATCCGCGTCATCAATCATATATTTCTTTATAAAATCGTATTTCCTTCCAGAGAACTCACTATACTCCCTTAAAATCTTTCTAATGTATGGTGGAGTAGCTTCGAAGGCCTCGGCTTGAGCCCTCTTAAGCTCTATATAATAATTCTGTAATGCTAATGCACCTATTGTAATGGGTTTATCTGGGTCCAACTTCACTATAGGCTCCCTTCTAGGTAGAAACTCCCTAACGACATCCTGACCCTCATAGATATATAGAGGCTCTATACTGTGACTTAATATAAAGCCGTCTAAATTCACTATAGCTGGAAATGAGATATTCTTATCTTCAGCCACCCTGAAGGCCGCTATAACCAGGTCATAAGCCTCCTGAACATTCTCAGCGAAGAACTCTATCCAACCTGAGTCCCTAGCAGCATATGCATCATCATGGCTACAGTGTATATTTATTAATGCAGATAACGCCCTATCAGCTAAAGCCATTACAATAGGTAGCCTAAGTGATGATGCAATATATAATATCTCATACATTAAAGCAAGGCCCTGGCTCGCAGTAGCTGTGAATGTCCTAACCCCTGATGCAGCGGCCCCGACGACGGCAGACAATGCACTATGTTCGGATTCCACGGGAATAAACTCTGCATCTAAAAGCCCATCATGTACAAACTCACTGAGCCTTTCTACTATTATAGTCTGTGGCGTTATCGGATAGGCTGCTATAACATCTACGTCTGCATGATAGGCGGCGTACGCTACAGCCTCATCCCCATTCAAACCGGTTCTAATTTGTCTTTCAACTTTAACCTCCATCAAACCCCCTCCTCAACCATTTGAATAGCCTTTGTAGGACACTCCTCTGCACATATCCCACATCCCTTACAGTAATAGTAGTTTATCTTTACAGAATCGTCTTCAAGTCTTTCTATAGCTAGATCGGGGCAGTATACCCAGCAGATAAGGCATTTAATACATTTACTTGGATCTAGGACTGGTCTTAAAGCCCTCCATGTACCCGTCTCGACCTCAACCGTATTACCGGGCTGATCCACGATCATAGCTACAGGTAGTTCACGCCAAGTCTTTAAATCATCAGCCAATCTTCTTCACCTCCTCATAACCTCTTTTAACTGCCTCTATATTAAGCTTACCAATCTTCTCACCGAATCTCTCGATCAAAGCATCATATACTGTATCTAAGCTAACAATCTTAGCGACACCTATCAAAGCCCCCAGCATTGCAGTATTATATATAGGTCTTTTAATTACCTCGAGTGCTATGTGATAGGCGTCGACAACATATGTCTCAAACCCCTCGAATACCTCAGCCTTAGATGGATCAGGAATGTTGTAAATAACCTTACCACCCTTCTTAAGACCATCAGTAATCATCTCCCTATATTTAACTAGGCCAGGGTCAATTACGACTACGATATCCGGATTTAATACACTAGATCTAATATCAATAACCTTATCATCTATCCTTGTATACGCTCTAACTGGAGCGCCTCTACGCTCGGGCCCGAACTCTGGGATATGAATAGCATACTTACCCTCTTTAATAGCTGATAACGCGAGAAGCTGGCTACTTGTAACTACACCCTGTCCACCTCTACCATGCCATCTAACCTCTAACACTTCCAACACCCACGATCTTTATAATATAAATTTGTATACCGTGGATATAGAGGAGAATAAAGATTTTATAACTTTAATTATAAAAAATATATTAAAATAATTATCGTCTCCTAACAATGTAAAATACGGCTACTCCAATCGCTATAATAACTACGACCTCGAGTAAGAGATTATAGTAGTTTAAAGCTTTGAAGGACTCGGTATAAGCTGGAAAACCTTCAACCTTAACAGATACAGTAATTGTATCATAGGGTAAATACGATTTTTTCTCAAAACTATATATACCTCTGAATTCATGTGATACTCCGTCTATATTTATCAATCCACTTACATTCTCTCCACTATATAAATACGATACTTTAATAATATACTCATACACCCCTAAATTAGTCGTACATGATATGCTGATATTGAGACTATCAAAGAAGATCTTCAGAGTATTCGACTCAAAACTTGTTAATCCATATAAGTCGTCTTCAATCGATGATACGGTGAACTCTACTTCACCTGGTTCGTCACTCGTATATGGATATGGCGTGATATATACTTTTCCAATAAACTCCTTACCATCGAAAGCATAGTACGCATTATACTGAATATCTACTGTAGATCCCACTTTAACGACACGTGGACCCCTTGTAAATAGATTAACAATCACTTTATCAAATATTACGTCTATCTTATCGAAGGTACTCTTGAAGACGGTTATATTATATACTGGATCTTTTATTGAATATGGATATAATTCAACTAACCCTATTACATCATGCGTAATAGTAAGGTTGTACACCCCATTATTAGATGTTATAGAGTAATACTCTCCATTAGACTTGAATACGATTGTTCCATTGAAGGGAGTTTTATCATATTTATAATATGCATATACTGGTATCGAGAACTCCTTAGACACATCTACACGATATGAAGTTTTGTCGGCTCCTACAATCACTGTATCAAAGATTATATTATAATATTCATGTTCTACACTATAGATACTTACTTTACTATAGTCACTATCTGTATATACTCCGTCGATTCTAAACGAGACCTTCCCCACGTCACTACGATATAATTCAAATTTAACGTATCCATCTTCATCAGCCTGATATAATGTTCCATTTACGATAGCATATGCATATGAGGCTGGAGACATATCATATTCATGTAGGATTCTGAAGCCTGCGGTAACATAGGTTGCTACGTTAACACGATTATACTTGGGGAGATAATCTTTTACAATTAATATAGTTGAAATTAATGTATCATTCAATGTTATCGAATCACCGTAGATAAATGGTTTTGAAACCGCCTTTATATTATATGAGCCATATGTCTTCGGATTCAGTATCAAGCCTGGGAAACTTTCTAAATCCCTATCCGCGTACATTCCTCCCACTACAGAATCATTTATATAAATTAAGAATCCATATAGATTCTGATCCCCAGGGATTATCGATATCGTACTATTAACCTTAGGCTCAATATACTTTGGAGATATATTAATATTGAAGCCAGGTGTGGATACTTCGATATCAGATGATGCAGATGATTTATAATACGAAGAGTATCTATTTCCATACTCATCTGAAACTGTTATGTTTAGGTCCATCACATTACCTAAGACAGGTATAGAGAAACTATATACATACATTCTATATACCCCGATTATACCCTCTCTAACAAGCTCTAGATCAGCGTCCACACCATATTTATCATCCCATTTAACATGGATAGATACACTGGACAGCTTACTCGAGTCTAATATGGTGATACTACCATGTATTTCATCCCTCGATACAATTGGATCGTAGTTAAGGTTATATATTAAGGGAGGTTCATAATCCGTTAAATTAGTATTAAAATCTACTATAACTCTAAATGACTCTGTAAATATCCAGTCTGAGTCTCCTCTGATGATATATCTATATTCTCCACCTAAATCCCTAATGTAGAATAGGTATGGAGCGACTATTCCCCTGTCCCTTGTATGGTTAATTAAAGTGTTATTGTAATATAGATCGCTTTCAAACCGATATAAGCCTCGCAAGGTGGGAGGATCTAGGTTAGAGACCAGCATACCAGATACATTTATATATCTGAACTCTCTAACACCCCTTGAGACACGTGTATACATGTAGAATGGTGGTTTAGTAGGATTAATATCCCTCCCTGTATACAATGGGTCTAAAACAGTTAATGACGAGATAGATATATCTTTGGTGAGGGTTAGGAAGTATCTATCCTCATATCTGCTATTATTTTCTGGAACTATCGGCTTGAGGAGGCTTGCATATACATTATATTTAACCCCCTGATAGAATGGTAGGAGGATGATGTAGGTATAGTTTCTACCTGGTGGAAAGACTGCAAATCCACTGAAGGCATTTATACCGGGTAATGTTGATGAAGAATCGAATTCATATCGAGACATCATATTAAATTGGATTATATCAGGTGTATCGAATATAACCCAACTATCTATAAATAATTCTGTTGAAAAGTCTATGCCTCTATATCTATTACTCCATAATAGAGGGTCTGGAATCGCTAGGTACTGTATGCTGAAATAGATGGGATCCCCTGTAGAATGCTTGACATATAGTTTATAGTCACTTAGATTCCATACACCATAATGATATATAATGATTGGGGAATACTTCTCCGTATAGAATCCATATATATGTGCCACAGGCTGGAGTGTATACCCTCCATAAATATAAGGTAGATTCACCTCCTTAAACTCCTTATAATCCATGCTGATATATCTATTCCCAACGAGATATAGGATATTGCTGTATATGAAGACTGGACCGGGGATATATTTTCTACCCATCAGTGGATTTAATGAGACTCCATACAACTTATACTTACCTGGTATTAGGTTAAACCATTCAGTATAGTTGTATTCACCGGTTTCATTATTGTAACTCCATTTGAACCCATGTGGGAGAATCCATTTCTTAGGATAATCCACATTATAAACCATGAATAAGGTATCAAAATATTCTCCACCATATGTCGCATTAACTTCTAGAACAATAGTTTTTGCAACGGTAAATAGTATCGTATAATTATATAGGTTATCTACGGATATGATGCATCTTCCATAATACATTCCATACGGTATCGACGGCGATGCCTGTAGCGTCAATTGATTCCCATCGTATGAGACTGATAAGTAACCATCTATATCCATCGACTCATTAAAGAACTCTTTAGATATGAGTTTAACCGACGTTATTGAGTGGCTACCCCCAATTAAGTTATATATTCCAATAGTTTTTGAATCGGATCCATCATAAAATTTATTTAGCATTATAGCGGTATTTACGTCGGTAAAACCGACTACAGCCTCAACCGATTTAACCGCGTTAACTAAACCTACACCCTCTGAATATACATCGTACCCGAGTGAATCTGCCGATGATATTACCACACTTCTAATTACACTAGCATTCCAGTCTGGATGCACCTGCTTTATCAGTGCAGCTAATCCAGCTACATGGGGTGCCGCCATACTAGTACCACTTAACGGTATATAATCCCCGCCATCTCCATATAATATGTAATCTTCTAAGGATTTTGACAATGTACTGTTTCTAGCTAATGGAGCTATAATATCCACTCCAGGAGCCACAACCTCGGGTTTAGGCCTCCCATCTCCAGTGGGTCCTCTACTACTAAATTCAGCTAATTTATAATCCTTTGTAATAGCCCCTACAGTGATCGCCTTCTTCGCTACAGCGGGAGTACCTAATGAACTATAATGTGGGCCTTCATTTCCAGCCGCGACTACAACGACTACATTATTATCTACAGCCCAGTCTACAGCCATGCTAAGCGGATCACTGCCATCTCCATTCATCCCTCCCCCTAGACTCAAATTAATTATATCGACACCATCCTCCACAGCCTCCTCAATACCCGCTATAATCCAGCTATCATATCCAATACCCTCTTTATTAATTACTTTAATATTTGCTAGTAGCGCCCCAGGTGCTACACCCGTAAATTTCCCATGGCTTGCGACCCCTGTTCCAGCTGCAATACCAGCTACATGAGTACCATGTCCATAATAATCTATTGGAGGCTCGTCTGGAACCATAGACACGTTGATAATGATTTTACATGTACCATTCGGGAAATAGAAATCGGGATGATGCCCATCTATACCCGTATCTAATATACCTATTATAACCCCACTTCCATTAATAGAATACCCATATTCACGTTCCAACTCACTCCATAGAGTGGGATCCTTAATCATAGGGACGGACTCATTTAGTAATACATGAACCCTATAATCAACCGATACATCTACATTTAACCCTAGATAGATAGGTAATGTAGAATTCTCGATAGGTAGTTCAACCGATATAAATGGGAGGCATTTATATATGTGAAGTACATTGCCTCCAATCTTATGAATAAATGTAATTATAGAATTTAGATTATCTTTATACTGTAATATGAAGCGTAGTCTAACTTCGTTTAAAAACTCACTCGATAATATTTTTACAGACTTTCCATCAGTTATGTTTATGTTAGGTATATCCTTAACAGGATATAGTAGATTAGGTGTCAGCACTATATAATCTGTATCATTAATCGATATAATCGATATCTTAGGTTGAATAGACTTTGAATCTACACCTAATACCACATCCCATTTTCTAAAATCATCGATGTATGTACCCTCAACAATATTGTAATTTAATGTGGATGATAATATTGATAGAATGATTATAAACACCAAAACTCCATAAAATGGCCTCATTACTATAAATAGAGAAGATTTGAATGTAATATAAGTTATAGAGGATTACTTAATAAGGAGTAATATAATATAGAAAAATTTTATTTGGTTATACCCAGGTATAACTTAGCGAATTGTGGATGCTCCATCAACTCCTGAGGGCTCCCTTCATACCTCATTGTACCGCTGACTAATAGATATGCATAGTCACCAATTTCAAGCGCCTTCTTCGCATTCTGCTCGACTAGAACAATCGTTAAACCCAGCTTATCCCTCAACTCAACTACCTTATCCATAACCATCTTAACTAATATTGGAGCCAAGTCTGTAGACATTTCATCAAGTAGGAGGATCTTAGGCCTCCTCATTAAAGCCATTCCGATCGCTAGCATCCTCCTCTCTCCACCGCTCAATGTTCCAGCCTTCCTATGGAGGAACTCTTTTAGCCTAGGGAATAGATCCAGTATCTCATCAATCCGGTCTTTAATCTCATTCTTAGGTAATAGATATCCCGCTATCCTCAGATTCTCCTCGACAGTCAATCCAGATATAATATTAAACATTTGGAGCAGATATGATATACCCATTCTAGCTATTTTATAAGCTGGCTTCCTTGTGATATCCTCTCCTTCAAATATAACCTGTCCATCATGTATTGTAGCTAATCCAGTTATACTATTTAGTAATGTAGTCTTACCAGCACCGTTAGGTCCAACTACGACTGTAATCTTCTTTGGATAGGCTTTAAAATTGATATCGAATAAAACCTTGAGTTTACCATATCCAGAGTATAGGTTTTTGGTTTCTAACATAGGCATAGACATATTCTCACTCTCCAATATATATCTCAATAACCTTCGGATTATTAGCTACCTCATCAGGTAGACCCTCTGCAATCACCTTACCCCTATCCATAACATATACATAGTCGGCGAATGGAAGGGCTATATCAATTCTATGCTCGATTAATAGAAATGATACATCCCATATCTTTAATAATCCCTTTACATATGACAATATGTCATTTGCATAGGCGGGATCAGTTCCGCCAATAGGCTCATCCAATGCAATTAACTTAGCTCCAGTAGCTAGTGCCCTCGCGATCTCAAGCATCTTAAGCTGTCCAGCACCCAATGTAAATGCCTGTCTATCCCACAAGTCTGCAAGCCCGACTGCATCTAATATCTTGAATGCCTTCTCAATATTCTCCTTCTCCTCCCTAATCCAGAGCCATTTAATAGCCCCTCTAAATGGATTCTCACCCTTATTACCTATGGCTACAAGTACATTATCAAGTACAGTTAGCTTGAGGAACGGCTCAGGGACTTGGAAAGTCCTTACAAACCCTGCTTTATAAACGTCGTGAGGAGGCCATCCAGTAATATCTCTACCATCGAATATAACCTCCCCCTCATCAGGTTTCAATACACCAGTACATACGTTTACGAATGTTGTTTTACCCGCTCCATTAGGCCCCATCAACATCGTCATCTTATTCCTCTCAACCTTTATATTAACATGATTTACAGCAACCAATCCTCCGAACGCCTTAGTTAAATCTTTAGTCTCTAGGATATATCTCCTCCTCTCACTACTCACAGAAACCACCGATTAAAAATATTTTTGTATTGATTGGACTTAAATATTAAGAATTAAACTATAAAAACAAAAAGAGGGGTTGGGGACGTCTAACCTCCCATTCCAGTGAATTCTAGCCACCAACTCTCCCAAGTAATACTATCTGTTGCGGCGTGCCATACACCAGCTATAGCCCACTCATATCCTCCATCTGTCTTCTTAGGTATCCATAGCTCATAGTCTGCAGTGGCTCTATCACCATTCTCATCTAATACGAATGAACCGGATGCACCTACATACCTCTGGACTAAATCAGGCATTAATGCCTTAACCTTCTGTGGATTGTAATCGTTCAATATCATAAATGCTAATGCATATATCCATGCAGCGTCATAAGCTGCATATGCATAGCTGTCTGGAGTCCTACCAAGCTTCTCCTCTACATAAGACTTAACCTTTTCTAGATGTGGTGATGCAGCTGGAGCGAATATCGGGCTTAGGAACCATGTCTTTATCGAGAACTCTGCAGCAGTAGCGTCTTTTACTAAGTCAGCTAGACCAGCTGTACCATCGCTACCTACCCATTTAACCTGCATTAAGATATCATACTTACTTGCCGCCGTGAATACAGCTACAGCCTCCTCGAATCCAACATAACCGACACCAACCTTATCGACACCATACTGGTTAACTAGGTTTGTTACAATGTCATTCAACTGTGCAACCTGTGAAGAGAACTCTGTTGTATCTGGATCATATCTAATACCCTCTACAACACCTCCTTCCTCGCCAGTCTCCTTTAAGAGCTTTTCAAATGCCTCTCTCTGGGCCTCTGCTAAACCATCACCCCATGTATCTCCTCTCCAGAATGGTACTACCCACCTAACACCTAAGTCATACAGGACCCTAGCAGCAGCTGGACCCTGTACCACGTCGGTTGGACAGAACCTATATAGAGAATCACCTGGTATAGCTAGTGCAGGTGATGTTGAAGATTGTGAAATTACTAATAGACCGTTTGAATCAGCATAGCTCTTAACTTCACTGACCTCCGCACTGGTCATAGGACCTATGAAGAATAGGATACCCTGTCCGTGTAGCGTCTGCATCTTATCCAAAGCGGTCTTAGGCTGTGTAGCGGTATCCTCTACAACGATCTTAAAGTCCCATGCCGCTCCAATAGCATCTAACCACTCATTAATCTCCTTCTCAGCGAGCTCTAAAGCGACTTCACTATTCTCACCATAGGTTGATAGGACACCTGTCAGTGAAAGAAGGGCGCCTACCTTAACCTCGCCAGATAACCCCCCTGCCCCCGCTGTAACAGTTTGGGTAACTGTCTTCTCAACAGTTTTAGTAACGGTAGCAGTTGCGCCTGCACCAGCGGTCACTGTAGTTGTTACAGTAGTAACACCTCCTCCAGGAGCAGTGTAAAAGCCTACAGCATACCCGATAATTAGCCCGATTATTAACAGTGCTATCGCTATACCCAATGCCTTAGAAGTAGTCATCGACATATATTACACACCTCAATTTACCTATAATATAAATTGAGCCCTTCGAATAATATATATCTTTCCCTATAGTTTAAAAATAGAATTAAGATTATTTAAAGGAGAATGGTTAAATATCTATTATATCCCTAAGGGGTTGGAGTATGATCGACGTATTACTGACTGCAATAGCATATTCAAGTGGATTGGCGTTGGCGGCGGCTGGGATAACTATCATATACATGTCCACAGGGACGTTCAACTTCGCTCACGCCTCCTTCACTGCATGGGGATTCTATGTCGTATTCTCATTATTCTCCTTAATGAAGGGTTCGCCATACTATTACATGATACTGGGTGGATTATTTGGAGGTGTATTAGGGATCGCTACATACTACATAGTTAACCGATGGCTCTTAAGAGCTGGTGCAGATATGGTGACTCTCATGATGTCTACATTAGGTGTCGATCTAGTTCTATTCGCCGCTATCAACATATTTGCAGATTATTTAACATATACTTATCACTTTAATCCACGTCTATTCGTACTCTCAAGCTACGACTTTAAATTAGGTAGTCTCTATGGAATACCTGTATCTGGAATAGTTCTAGTATCTATAATTATAGTTGTCATCATCATCGCAATACTTCAACTCTTCTTAACCCGTACTAAGATGGGTATTGCAATGAGAGCTACAATCGAGAATGCCATGTTAGCCACAGTATTAGGTATAAACCCCGAATTAATTTACGTCTTGTCATGGTTCTTAGGCGGATTCCTAGGTGGACTAGGAGGCGCGATATTGTCACTACTATTCACCGGCACACCGAATATAGGTATGCTGCTTATAGTCCCAGAGTTCGCCGCATCTATAGTAGGTGGATTATATAGTGTATTTGGAAGTCTTCTAGGCGGGTTCTTAATTGGAATAAGCCAGAAAGTCGGTATCGCATTACTAGGAAAGTGGCTTGGAGGATGGATAATAGTATATGAGCCTCTAATCCCACTGCTGATAATGGCGGTAACACTATTGATATATCCAAAGGGATTAGGAGGACTTCCATGGGGCAAGATTTATAAGAGGTTATTTAAGGGAGGTGAGTAAAAAATGTTACCACCATATGTCTATCTAATACTAAATATTCTAGTAAACTTTGCAGTATTCCTTATAGTTACATTAAGCCTAAACTTAGAGACTGGCTATGCTGGCATACCACAGTTCGGTAGAGTATTAGCCGTCCTGGCTGGGGCGATTGTGGCTGGTGCAGTACCAGGTAGATTAATCGCATATTATATTGGTGAGAAATGGGGCGCTGAATACGCAAACCACCTATATAACTTCCCTATAGTTGATAGGATTAATAGGGAGATCCTAGCACCTAACCCCTTGCTATCAATTGGGATATTATTATTCACATTGGTTGTAGCTGCTATATTCGGTGGAATATTGGGATACCTATCTTCATACCCTGCACTAAGGTTAAAGGAAGCCTACCTAGGCATTACGTTATTAGCGTTTGGAGACGCCCTACAGATAATAGGTAAATATTGGCAGCCTCTAGTAGGAGCTACCATGGGTGTAACCGTACCGGATCCATATAGGTGTATCGGGATAGGAGCTGAAAAGACTATTGGAGCCACCCTAATATTCCTAGGATTCGCGATATTAATCTATCTTTTCGTAGAGTCATTAGGCCGGTCGCCGTTTGGAAGGGCCTTAAAGGCCATGAGAGACTCTGAAGTCGCTGCTGAAGTATATGGCAAGAATATAGTTAGGCTAAGGGGTTGGGCATTAATCATAGGCGGAGCTATCGCGGCTGTGGGTGGCGCGTTATGGGCATTCTACGCCGGTAGTATGAAGGCTTTAACATATGATAGACTGACGTGGACGTTCTGGCCATGGGCATTCATGATGCTAGGAGGTACTGGAAATAACTTCGGTGTATTCGTAGGTGTATTAATATTCTCGACGGTTAGATCACTAATATATGTATATAAGCATGCACTGGCTACTATAATACCTATAAAACCAGCATGGCTCGAATACATTCTAGTTGGGCTAGTTATCGTCCTAATATCATTATTCAGGCCACAAGGATTCATACCAGAGAAGCCGGCATTATCAGTAAAGAGAAAGGAGATTGAAAGGATTAAGGAAGCTATAACATCTAAGAAAGCTGAGGCCTAAAAAACCTTTTTCCAATTTTATAAATTCCTTTTATATATTTAATTCCAGATTTATTAAAAAATATTTATAATGCCATTTCATCTAACTTACGGGTGTAACTTGAAGAAGAGAACTTAAAGGTTCTAAAATATGCAGAATTTGAATCTTATAAGAGAAAACAGATATAGTAGGATTAGTTGGTTAGTTACAGTAACTTGGATTAGCACTGGAGAATAATTCCAATGACACTATGTATTATATAATCCTATTCCTTTTTAGAATATCCTCTTAATTTTACTTCTCCTTCCAATTTACCTTCAAAGAAATGAGAGATTAGCTTATTGATACATCTACATAATATATCTTATCAGCTACGCCTCTCGCATCTTCTGGTTTTAAATCTGCTATAATAACATAGGATTCAAATTCTTCCAGCCCCTCTACAATAGCTTTTCCAATCCCAGAAACGCTACCAACTACTAGAGCTGTTTTGTTATCCAAAATTATTATATTATATATATTTTAGTAGAAGGCGATAAAGCAATGATATAAAAATTTCAAGAAAGAAACTTTAATGTGACGGAAGAGAGCATGTATGCATTCAACGACAAGATTCTAGTTGTTGACTTAGATGATAAAACATTTGAAACTTTAAAACCACCCATAGGATACTATAAAAAATATATAGGTGGCTCTGGGCTTGGCGCCAGACTTTTCATAGACTATGGAGGATTAGAAGCCTCCCCACTATCAAAGAATAATCCACTAATTTTTATGGTTGGTCCTCTTACAGGTCTTACATATCCCTTGGCCGGAAGACACTTTGCGTGTGCACGTTCCCCTCTAACAACCTTTTGGGGACAGGGAAGTTCCGGTGGTTATTGGGGGGCTAAGCTCAAGAAAGCAGGATATGATGGATTAATACTTTTAGGCGGGAGTGATAAGCCAGTCTATATTGTAATATCAAATAATGACATAGAGATTAGAGACGCTCAAGGAGTTTGGGGGCTTGACTCCTTCAAAGCTGAGGAAGAGATTAAGAAAGACATAGGGGATAAGAAATTTAGCGTCGCAACAATCGGGCAGGCGGGAGAGAATAGGGTTCTATTTGCAGCTATACAAAATGATAGGGGAAGAGTTGTAGGTAGGACTGGTTTAGGTGCAGTTATGGGTGTAAAAAAGGTGAAGGGTATTGCAGTATATGGTGATAGAGAGGTAAGTGTATATGATGAGGATATGTTTAAAAGAAGATATTATGAATCTATTAAGAAAGTCCGGAAGGCACCAGCTACAAAGATTCTACGTACGCATGGTACAAATGCGTTATTTGAACAAATATATGAATATGGAGATCTACCGGTAAAATATTGGAGCTTAGGAGTATGGGATATTGAGAAAATAAGAAAGTTATCTGGTCCTTCTATGACTCAAGCTATTCTACGGGGAGTAAAAGCCTGCTATCTCTGCCCTATAGCATGTGGCAGAGAGTTTGAGATAAAGGAGGGACCTTGTAAAGGAGTATCAGGCCATGGCCCTGAGTATGAAACAGTAGCCGCCTTTGGCCCTCTAATGTTGATTGACGATATTAACTTTATAGCATATGCAGGAGACCTATGTAATCGATATGGCATAGATACTATATCCGCAGGATCAGTTATAGCCTTTGCAATGGAGCTATATGAGAAAAATATAATTGATAAGAATGAGACGGATGGAATTGAGATTAGATGGGGTGATAAGGAGGTGGTTATCAAACTTATAAGAATGATTACTTTTAGGGAAGGATTTGGAAATTATTTAGCGGATGGTGTAAGGAGATTAGCTGAAAGATACGGTGAACAAGCTAAAAAGCTAGCGGTTCATGTAAAAGGATTAGAGTTCCCGATGCATGATCCTCGTGCCTTCGAGAGCTGGACATTAGCCTACGCTACATCAAATAGAGGAGCATGTCATACATATGCCTCTACATATTATATAGAAAAAGGATTGACATTCCCAGAGATAGGGTATGATAAACCTTTAGATAGATTTGACTATAAGAGTAAACCTTTAGCTGTCAAGAAGTTGCAAGATATCTATGAATTCCTAGATAGTATGGTGATGTGTAGATTCCATCTATATGGGGGATTACCCATTAGAGACGTATTAGACACGTTTAACTTAGCGACAGGATGGAATCTAACTGTAGATGATGCATTACTTATAGGTGAGAGAATATTTAACTTGAAAAGATGGATAAACAATAAATTTGGTGTAGATATAGAGGAGGATAGACTTCCTGAAAAGATATTTATACCCTTATCAGAAGGAGGTACAAAAGGCCATATTCCTCATTGGAATGAACAAATATATGAATATTATAGGTTAAGGGGATGGGATGAGAGAGGGATCGTAAAGAAGGAAACACTAGAAAGATTAGACATTCCATAAATTAAAGTTATTGAAAAACTTAGCATCATTTCCTGAAGCTGGAGAAAACAAAGCGGTAGTAACACCTCGAATATCAGATGTGCTCGCATATGAAAGCTTCGGTCATACGAGATAGAGAGACCATATCATCGCTAGTGTATTGCCTCTAAAAGATAGATTAGGAGAAGAGTTAGGGAGTGAATATGCATCTATAGTAGATGATGGTCAGTAAAGCTAGGGCCGGTCATGTGGTCCCTGATCACCTCCTTCATCATCCCAATAATATTTTATAGTTAGGTTACTATTGTAATTTCTCTTTTATCGCTGCGTGTGCAGCCGCTAATCTAGCTATTAATACTCTATATGGCGATGCACTTACGTAGTCTAGACCTACTCTATGTAGGAAGTGTATACTCCTCGGGTCTCCTCCATGCTCACCACAAATACCTATCTCAATATCTGGATTGGCTTTACGCGCCTTCTCAACACATATTTTGATTAACTCACCTACTCCCTTAATGTCAAGTGTCTGGAATGGATTATCCTGAAGTAATCCAAGTGTCAGATAGTCGGGTAGGAACTTGTTTTCAGCGTCGTCCCTACTAAAGCTGAATGTAGCTTGGGTTAAGTCGTTTGTACCGAAGCTGAAGAACTCAGCCTCCTTAGCTATCTCGTCAGCTGTTAGAGCGGCTCTGACCGTCTCTATCATAGTACCTACTTTAAATGGAATCTTAAATCCATATTTCTCCTCAACCTCCCTCGCAGCGGGATATATTGCATTTTCCTTTACATATCTAAGCTCCTCAGCCATTGACACTTGTGGAACCATAATCTCTAGAATCGGGTTCTTACCCTCTTTAATAAGCTCTGCAGTGGCTTCTAACATTGCCTTCGTCAATCCAACGTAGATCTCGGGATATGTCACTCCAACTCTGACCCCCCTGTGACCCATCATTGGATTAGCCTCGGTCAATGCTAATACCCTCTTATATAAAGCCTCTTTCTCTCTAATCAGCTCTTCAGACGCGTTACTCATCTTCAACTCATATATCTCCTTAAGAATCTCATCTGGTCTGGGTAGGAACTCATGTAATGGCGGGTCGATCAACCTAATTATCACTGGATATCCATCCATAATCTCTAGAATCTCCTTGAAATCGTGTTTAATCATCTCAGCAAGCTCCTCCATAGCCTCTAAACGCTCTTCCCTAGACTCACTTAGTATAACCTTCCTAAGCTTTTCAAGCCTCTTAGGCTTCCTGAACATCCTCTCTATACGGAGTAAGCCTATTCCCTCGGCTCCAAACTTCCTGGCTATCATAGCATCTTCAGGTAAGTCTGCATTAGCCCTTACGCCTAGCTTCCTAACATCGTCAGCCCACTTCATCAGGGTATCCAACTCTTCTATCAACTCAGGCATCTTCGTGGGAATCTTACCAATATATACACAGCCTGTTGATCCATCTATAGTTATCCAGTCACCCTCCTTAACTATATGCCCATTCACTTTAAACATCTTCCTCTCATAGTCTATTTTAATCATCTCCGCACCTACTACAGCAGGTTTCCCGATTCCCCTGGCTACGACAGCAGCATGTGATGTTAACCCACCCCTCGACGTTAACACCCCTTTAGACGCATAGAAGCCATGTACGTCATCCGGCTTGGTTTCAACCCTAACTAGTATTACCTCCTCACCTTTATTGGCCCATTCAACCGCGGTATCGGGGTGGAATACTACACGCCCACTCACCGCGCCAGGTGAAGCTGCTAACCCCTTCGCCACGGGTTTTACATCGACATTAGGATCTATAGTTGGGTATAATAATTGTAGCACATGCTCGGGAGATACCTTTAGTAACGCCTCTTCACGCGTAATTATCCCTTCTAAGGCCATATCTACAGCGGTCTTTACACGCGCTAAGGGAGTCATCTTACCTGCTCTAGTCTGGAGGAAATATAGCTTCCCCCTCTCAACCGTAAACTCCACATCCTGAACCTCTTTATTAACCCTCTCCAATTGCTTAACCTTCTCATATAGCTCATCATATAACCTAGGAAACCTGGTTTTAAGTTCGTCTATCGATAGTGGAGTTCTAATTCCAGCTACTACATCCTCACCCTGTGCATTAGGTAGGAACTCGCCATATAATTTATTTTCTCCTGTAGCTGGATTCCTAGAGAATACTACTCCTGTACCGCTATCTTCACCCATATTACCGAATACCATAGTCTGAATATTAACTGCAGTGGCATTAGCCATATCCTCTGTAATGTTATTAGCGATTCTATAGAATATTGCACGTGGATTCATCCAGCTTCTAAACACTGCTTTGATAGCGATCTCAAGCTGCCCCCACGGATCATCGATGAATTTACCATACTTATCTCTAATAATATTCTTGTACCTCTCGACAAGTTTCTTCAGACCTTCTACAGGAATCTCTACGTCGTACTTAGCATTATACTCCCTCTTAATTTCCTCGAGCGCTTCGTCGAATAGCTTCTCATCGATCTCAAGCGCTATCCTACCGAACATCTGTAGGAATCTCCTATATGCATCATAGGCGAATCTCTCGTCACTAGTCTGCTTAGCTAAACCCTTAACTGTATCGTCGTTCAACCCTAAGTTTAATATCGTATCCATCATACCAGGCATTGACACAGCTGCTCCACTTCTAACCGAGACTAACAAGGGATTATCCTTATCACCGAATCTCCTACCCATCTTCTCGGCTAATCTATCCATATGAAGTCTTACTTCATCCATAAGGCCGTCAGGGAGATCTAATTTATTTATTAAATCCCATATCTCTCTAATGATCTTATCCCTCTTCTCTGGAGGCGGGTTTCTAGCCAATTCTCTAATCAAATTATCGATTTTATCCTTAACAGGCTTATAGAAATCTATACATGCATCCGTTGATATCGTGAAACCTGGTGGAACAGGAAAATTCAACTGGGTCATTTGGGCTAGGCTAGACCCTTTCCCACCGAGTAACTTCTTATTCCTCCAATCACCCTCCTCAAAATCATATACGTATTTCCTCGACATAATTACACCTACGTACCCTAAACATCTACATAATAGGTCATATTCAGTAATTAAATATATAATTAAATATTAGAACCGATTCTTCCATAAGAATATTAACTATTATTATTCAAGCCCACTAGGTAGAATGAATATACGCCGTGTATATATTATCCTAGTCCATATAAGTCCTTAAAACTATATTTCATCCTACATTTCTTACATAGCCTAACGTATTTAATGAAATCTTCAGATACGCCTTTACTCCTCAATCTAGACTCTATTAATTGGATACTTTTCTCTGGAGCTATGGGAGAACCGCATTCAATGCATCTTACAATTTTATCCATAGTTAACTCACGGTATCTAGTCATATCAAGGCCTATCCTTCTAACCACCTTAACCGCATCCTCTGGACATACAGCCTCACAACCTATGCATCCTATACATTTCACCTGGCTGAATAACAATTTAATTAAATCTCCATCAGACTCCATCTTCAAAGCATTAGATGGACAATAATGTGTACATGCCTCACATAATGTACATTTACTAGGATCTAATTCAACGTCATATACCGGGACTCTATCCAGGGTCTTGTTAAGAGAGTCTTCATCGATATAACTAGAGAAATATATTAAAATATCTTCATAGCTTCTAGATAATACTTTACCTGGGTATCTAACCTCATCTTCATACTGGGTAAAATCCTTCTTCATGAACTCATCTAGAGAATCGAGTATTATGACGTCGACTTTAGATACCGAGTTAAACTCACCAATTAATTTATTATACTCTATAAAGCCTTCTCTATTAAAATCGACATATATAACGGGTGTATACCCATATATAATTGAAATCATTAGATGGTAGACAGATAGATATAGGGGATTATACATGTGTATAGGGGTTAAATACTTCCTCATACCAACCGCATCATAATAATCAATCTTCCTCAATTCATCAATTATGAGAAGATATTTATTTAAGTCTCCCTCCGACCTCAAAGTCCTGAGAAGTAATTCAAATGAGCTAAGAGGATATTCAGGAGATACATATAGAAGACTTGGACATGAGTTTATACAGTATCCACATTCCATACATCTCCCATACTCTATTTCAGGAGGCTTCACATCTAAAATGGCTTCAAATGGACATTCATAAACACATATCCTACACTTATCCAACGATCTACATGCATCTAAGTCTTTTATAAAAGGTATTATAGTCGAGTACTCCTCTATAACCCCACCTCTAAGTATATCCCTTCTACTCAACTTCTCAGGAATCCTCTTCATAGTGACAGGTGTATCGAGATATCTATTAGACTCAATTAATTTAGAATATGATTTGATTAGACTTTCTGGAGTTAATCCAGATAATAAAACATCCCTATAATCCAGATAAATATATTTAATCCAATTCAGTTTATCATCTTTAATCACGTCAATAATTGATTTAATGTATGGAATGGATAACCCATCTCCAAATATTATCGAGGGGGGAGACAGGATATCGGATAACAGGTATATATCTTTAATATATGTTAAATTATAGTTTCGAAACTTAGATTTTATACGTCTATAGACTCTATCTACACCAACTACAATGATGTCAGGCTTCATTTATACTATAGAAACATATTATTTCTATACAACATATAGTTTAAGTAGGCTCCTTCCACCACCCGATTATATCTAGATAATATATATAAATTGTCTGCCTATCACTGATCTCTCCATATATATTGCTTAATGCATTCTTAAGCTCCTGGAGATCCTCGAATCCATCGATTAAAGCATCTACGTCATCCAATTCATTTAGAGATTTTTCAATGATCTTTGAGACCCTAGCCTTACCATAAATCCTTCCACTAGTGTCAGCAAGATAAATTACCTCCCCCTCCCTATACTTCTTCTCAAGCCTAATTGTAGACCTCTTCTTACCCATCTTCAGTAGTTTAAGGTATTCCAGCTTGAACTTCATCTTCCTCATCTACCCTCACCTAATATATAAGTCAGTCTAAGTTTCCCAATTACCTCCCTAGTCCTATTTACAACCTCGTTAATATCCATATCAAAGTAATTTGCAACTCTCTCCCAGGGCCTCGCCTGTAAAACTCTCATAACTAGAATATACTCCATCTTCCTAGGTAGATGAACCCTCTTATCTGGACTCCTCATGAAATGTGTCTTGACAACCTCCCTAATAGCGTCATATGCACCTCCAAACGCCATACCACCGTATATATACATTTTAAGCCTCTCCTTCTGACTTATAGATAGTCTAGGTGAGTAGTTTATAGTCCATTTATCCATACTAAGGAGCTGATATGCTAGTTTAGGCTCTAAATTAAAGTGGGACTCTAACAGCGTCTCCATAAACATCTTCTTAAACTCTACTCTAGCCTTATGGAATAATTCCCTAGCCCTATTAGTCAATGGTTTCACGACGATTGTACTGAATTCACCCGATACAGGGTTTCTCACTGGACTCAGATATAGTGGGAAGTACCCATTCTTACCCCAGAATCTAAGTAACTCCTCTGTAGCGCCGAAGCTCGCGCCCAGCCAGTCAAGCTTAATACTTTTAGCCTCATTCTCGAGATATCTCAAAGCCCTACTTCCCAACCCACGGTTCATCAAGTCAGGGTGTGTTGCTATACGCACGATTCTAATGCCTCTCAATTTAGCTATATCAAGTAGCACAGGATAATAACGGATTAATACAGTTGGTATTAGATGACCTGACGGTGGCTCCCCAGCTAATGTCTTTACTACATCCCTCTCGATTAAGTTACCTTCATATGCTAGATGCAGGCTATTTACAATATGATTCTTATACATTAGACACCTTGCGAAGTGGTGTGGCGCATCACATAGTATCATTATATCATTAGGCCTATTCCTATAGTGTGCATAGATATATATCCCGATAAACTCCTTTAGAAGATGCTTCTTATTAAACAGCCAGTTACTTAAATCCACCTTCACATACCTAACCCGAGAGGGCTCCACCTTAGCCAAATCCTTCTCATTAAATTGATATGGATCAGAATCTAGGAATAGTGTCTCAAACAGCCATTTCTCGATAGGATCATATGGAGCATATCTAATTGGCTCTGACATATGTATCTCTATAAGCTTATCTTTATATACTTCCCTCACTAATGGAAGGAATCTAACCTGGAATCCTCTACCAGCTCCCTCATAGCCATGTAACGTACTTGAGAATATAACCTTATCAAAACGCTCGATAATATGTTCTAGTAAGTGAGTAGGTATACCTGACGACTCATCTACAACAACCAGATCCGCTCTACCCTTTAATGCATTAGGTGGGGATACATACCTAATCTGACCTAATACGCTATTTATCTCAACTATCTCCCCATTCTCCTTCTTCTTAGTATGCTTAATCCCCAACTCTCTAAATATCTTGGATATAAAGTTGAATACTTCACGTGTGTTCACAGGCTCAGGCGCCGTGACAATGACCTTAGCCCTAGGCTTATTAGGTTTAACAACCTTATGTATATAACCGGCTACACCTAATCCAACAGCCGCTGACTTCCCCCTACCCCTATCAGCAGTTACAACTACAGCCCCCCGATCTATCCTAGATAGTCTATCTATCGCATATATTACTTCAACCTGATCCTGTGATAAAGCCCTATTATATACAGTTTCATCAAATGTAACTCCACTTGGGATCTCAGGCTTCTTCCTCTCATATGGTGGAAGCCTAATGTCCTCACCCTCGATAGAGTCTTTCCCGACGAAGAATATCCCTCTAGATTTCGTTAGACTCTCTACAAAATGTCTCTGGAATATCGGTTCAACATCGTGTATAGTATATGGAGAGGATACCATATCTATATGGAATGGTGTAACCATATTCATCCAGTTCTCTCTATTGGGGGCTAAGATGAATATGAGGCCACCTCCCCTAACAACCTCAATCAACCTACCTATATCATTAGGCCTAAGATCCTTCCTAAGATCCATAATTAGGAAATCCCATGTAGTCCCCAAGATCTGCTCAAGCTCCTTAAATGATATATACTTGTATTTAATCTTCTCATTAAAACTCGAGATAATACTCTTAGCCCACTGCTCCTCACCTAAGTCCTCCTTCCCACTAATAAGTACCGTGTAGTTGTTACTTCTGATTTCATTATATTTATTGAGATATTGAGGGATCTGTTCAATATATGGAGTCTCAAATATAAACATCCTGCGGTGATACTCTGCAAGATTGTTCCTTACTATCTCCTCGAATACATCCATTTAAATCACCTGAGTCATTTGATTATGGTGAAACTTAAATTTACTTGATCTAAAGTCTGCAGTAAATAATATATGGATCCTACGTTCACGGCATTTTCTATTAAATTCAATCATAATTTTTAACCTTTCAACATATATTGTGCATCCATCCTTACTTATTACGATATAAACTATATTTCATTAGATAATCAGCTGATAACACCATCTAATATGAAAGTATCTAACTGACCATGTTTGACTTGTATACGCCTCACTAATTTTACATTGGAGTACTCAAATGCATCAACCATGCTCCTCCATGCAGCTGTGATCGTTATAATCCTTTTACAACCTAGGTTAACGAGTGTGTTGACTACGTCTCTATATAGCGATGGAATCGCCCTATCCCTCGTCATTCTAATACCATATGGAGGGTTAAAAACAGTTATAAAACCCTCTCTTAGGGGTATATGATATTTATGGAGATATCTTGCATCAAAGTTGAGGAATTGAATGAACTTGTCTACACCGGCTGACGATGCATTTATAATCGCGCCATCCATATATTTTCTACTTATATCATTATAGAGTATATTGATATCTAGATTGTCTAATTTCGATTCCTCCGCATTCTCTCTATAGTTATAATATAGCTCAGGACTGAAGACGGGGATATTTATTATAGGGTGGGTTTTACGATATAATCCTGGCGCATATCTATATTTATATAATGCAGCTTCAATAGGGATGGTACCTCCTCCAGCCATAGGGTCTATAAAGTCTTCATTATCCCAGTTTGATAATAATACCATTGCAGCCGCAATCGATGTTTTTATAGCTGCAGGATGATTATACCTTCTATAGCCCCTGACATGTAGACTTTCTCCAACTAGATTGATAGTTAGCATATATTTGTCGTTAATAACCCTCATTATAAACTGGATATCAGGGTTATCTAGATCTACTATAGGATCCAAGTCTTGAAGCCTCAGCTTACGGTTAATTACACCACCGATAACCCTATTTACATCTAGACTCGTGAAATCATGCTCACCATATCGATTAGTCTTCAGTGCGAATCTAAGGCCCCTTTTAAAGTATGGTTTAAAATCTATTTTCCCTACTCTCCTACCCAATTCATCTAAATCCGTGAATTCACCTTCATCAATAAGTAAGAGGACTCTATGGATCGTTCTACCCCATAAAATTAATTTATAGCCGTCCTCCTCCGTCCCCTTGAGCCTCAATATATTATCTTCAATTTCAACATCCCTACCTGTAATACCTTTAACTTCCGAAGCAGATATCTGTCCCAATCCGCTGTTTATAGTGATTATATATTCATATTCTGACATGCCTCCGCAAAAAATGTAATAGTCAATATTAAAATAAATTAGCCTCTACATCTAGATTCTTAGTGGAATGCCGATTCCATTAAAATATATTATATCTGATTCCGAGAAAGTTAGCCCAAGTGTATTAAGGGATTTAATTGGATATGCAATCAGATATTTTAAAGATGAAATCCACCAATACTATAATTATAAGGATGGAATACTAGAGATTCAGGTAGATTTACCATATATTTATGTATTTGGAGACATCCATGGAGACTTCGATACTTTGAAAAATATATTGACTAGAATTAGATTTGATGACATAGTAAGAAGTTCTTTAATAATATTCCTAGGCGATTATATCGATAGGGGACCTAAGCAGATTGAGTCGATAACTCTAGTATTATATCTCCTACAAGAATATCCCGATAGAGTGATTTTACTCCGTGGTAATCACGAGCCTCCCAAGTGGCTTCCAGTATATCCCCATGACTTCCCTGGGGTTTTAAGGGTCAATTTCGGGAGGGAGGGGGATGAGATCTATAGATATTTTATGGAGCTATTCCAGTTGATGCCCCATATTGCATATATTAGGAATGGTTTAGTATTCCTCCACGGAGGAGTACCTGTGAATGTCTTGGATATTAATGAGATGGGATGGAAGAATAGGGATGCCTTTATACAAATATTATGGAATGACCCTATAGATGAGGATGGATTCTATCCAAGCTATAGGGGAGTAGGGTATCTATTTGGTACAGACATTGCAAGGAGATTCCTGGAGTATAATGGTTTTAAAGGATTGGTTAGGGGTCATGAGCCTGTAGATGGATACAGAGTCTCACAAAATGGCTGCACACTAACGTTATTCACTAGGCTAGGGCCGCCATACTGGAATAGTAAAGCAGGGGTATATAGATATAGTGTAGAGAGAGTATTTAACGGGTTTAAGGAAGAGGATATAATATTATATCCATGAATATGGATGTCGACCCAATTATAATCGTCCATGGCGGAGCTGGATGGAGAAGAATTGAAGATGAGAGTAAACAGATTATTTTGGATCACATTAAAAAGGCAGTTGACATCGGCTGGAAAATATTACTAGATGGGGGAAGCGCTGTAGATGCGGTTACTGAGGCCATATCATATATGGAGGATAGTGGATACTTTAATGCTGGACTAGGAAGCTGCCTAAATATATCTGGGGTAAGGGAGATGGATGCCGGGATCATGGATGGATACTTATATAGGGCTGGAGCTGTGGCATCTGTAAAATATCCTAAAAACCCGATTAAATTAGCTAGGTATATTATGGAGAATCTAGATCATATCATACTATGCTGTAAAGAAGCCGATAGATTAGCCGAGAAGATAGGCTTATCTAAAATCAGTAACCCTCCACAACGAATACTTGATAGATATAATAAATTAATTAGAGACGAAGATTATTTAAGACGGTTTCCAAAGAACGCCAGAATATTTAACTTATTTTACAATGCTTTGGATACTGTAGGGGCTGTAGCATTGGATAGTAGAGGAAGGATCTCAGCAGGATCGAGTACAGGAGGGATATGGCTTAAGATTCCAGGTAGAATAGGTGACTCGCCTATACCAGGGGCTGGATTTTATGCAGATGAATATATCGGGATTTCCTCGACAGGATTCGGTGAACATATCATATATTCTATGCCTGGAGTCATTTTAAGGGAATATATTGAATTAGGATATAATGTCAGAAAGGGGTTGGATAGATTGTTTAAGTTTTTGAAAACTAGATTCGGGTTAGACAATATGGGTTTGATAGGATTAACTGGAGACGGTGAGATAATTTATAAATTTGATACAGTTAGAATGCTAGTCGGTTATAGGACTCGAGATAAGAGTTTTATTAATTTCGTTGAGAGGGATTAGCCAGCCAACTTCTTTCTGGCATAGTTCAAGAATATTTTATACATGTTCTGTGTATATAGTACTAGAATAATCTTCTTTAAGGTCTTTCTATATTTATCAATATACTCTATAATTGCGTCTATCATAGCACTTGCAGCTAATTCGGGTGGAACTCCATATATGCCTGTAGATATAGCTGGAAATGCTATTGACTCAAATTTAAACTCTTCAGCAAGTCTAAGGGAATTGTATACTGCCTTCATCAATTTACCACGCTCTTCACCCTCCCCATATATAGGTCCAACTGTGTGAATAACCTTCTTAGCCTTAAGATTCCCAGCTGTAGTAGCTACTGCATCCCCAGTCTCTAAAGGGCCATATTGACTGATAATCTTATTAGACTCCTTCTGAATTATATCACCACCCTTCTTAACAATTGCAGCCGCTACACCCCCACCATGCTTCAGATATTTATTAGCAGCATTAACAATTGCGTCAGCCTCAACTTCTGTAATATCACCCTTCATAACTATAATCTCGACATCCCTATAATAGAAAGTCTCCATACTACACACCCCGAACCCTATATAAGATATCTTATGTTGATATAGATTAATCTCAGTCTTTATTGCATATTTAAAGACGGTTATAATTCAACGTCATATTCATTTAAAAGTTCTAGAAGCTTGTCTCTAGTCTTTATAATGTGTTCTACAGCCATATCCATATCTATAATCCTAGTAAGCATTCTATGCCTCCAGAATATTCTCTTATGCTTACTATCTACATATCTCGTGAATGTACCCTTCAATTCATCTGGAATCTCAATATTAGGCTTATTAATAATAAAATCTACATAACACCATGTATACGCATCCTCCTTATAGTCACTTGCATAGCTGATGTCGAATGATATAATGATAGGAGAGTCGTCTGAAATAGAGATTCTCTCTGAATCTCCACTTATATTCAAGTCAACTTGTTTAAATCCATATCTAGAGAAATCTTCCCTAATTAAATACTCTATTAACGCCCTTCTCCTCCTAATATTTAGCTTACTAAGCTTTGAAATCTTCTCCACCCCAGTTAAACCTTTTATAATTATATTCATTTAATATCAGAATATATTAATATAAAAGATTCGTCTCATATATCTATTCGTAATTTAATTTAATTTATAGGTGTCTAGATGGCGTTATCATCAGCCTCATTCGATGCGATAGTTAGAGATACATTTTATCAATTGCTACAAATTCATCCAGAATATGCAATAGGGTTGGGATACCCTTATGAGGGAATGCTTCCAGACCTATCACTAGATAGTATAAGCAGGGAAAAGGGATTGATAATGCTTACGCTGGAGAAGCTAAGAGATGTCGATATTGACTCGCTACCGTTCCAGAAAAAACTTGATTTAATGGCGTTTAGAGACTATCTGAGGTTAAGGTGGTTCTTCCTAGATAGATGGCCTATATGGAGGATGTATCCGGAGGCCCCCGAAATACTCTATAATATCATGCTATATACGTATCTCGACCCGGATTTAGATTTCCCAACTAAAGTTAGGAAGATTATATCTTATTTAAAGGAGACCCCGACATTTTTAGAGAGATCTAAGGCGAGGATTAAACAGCCTGTTAGAATATTTGTAGACGTAAGTCTACTTATGATAACATCTCTCAAACATTTCCTATATATCCTACTTGACGAAATATCTAGGGATAGACAAGCATCGAGAATATATACATCCAATAAAAGAGACTTTGATAATGGATTGGAGGCTGTTGATAAATATATGGAGTGGATTCAGAGTCTAAGGGAGAGGGAGATATACGAGAATATTATGGGTAGAGAGTTATATGATGAGTTAATTAAAATTAGAAGACTATACAATAGTCTAGATGAAGTATATCGCATGCTTAAACGTGGGATTGAGGAGTGGAGAAAGAAGTTAGATGTCTTAGCTCAGGAAGTTAAGGCTGATGCAACACCGCATGATATACTTAAGATAATTTATGAAAAGACTCCGAGTAGCCAGTTGTCGGCTGTAAGCCTATATGAAAGATCTTTAGTAGATGTTAGAAGGGTGATTATGGAGAAAAAGCCTTTAAATCTTGAGGATATCCCGGTTGAGATAAGTCTATTACCAGCCCCGGCGACCTTAAGACTACCTATATTCCATTATTATCCAAAGATATCGAGGGATAAGGGTGTTGAGAAAGCAGTTATATATGTTAAGATATCTGAGGAGACTGAGGAGCTTCAACTACATAATCCATACTTCGTCCTACATCGCATTATGAGAGAGATATTCCCAGGTAAGCACCTCATGTTTGTATCAGCTATGGCCTCTGGAAATAGAGTTAGGCAGATGCTTGATCTACCTGAGCTGATGGAGGGATGGGCATTATATGCAGATCATGTAATGGCTGAATATGGATATACAAATAATCCGATGCATAACTTCATTAGAGGGGTTGAAGTATATAGAAGTATATTACTGGCATATGTAGATGTAGCTGTGAATATAGGAGACCTATCCTATACTCAGGCGACTAAATTACTGATGGAAAGAGGTTTTATGAGTAAGAATGAGGCTACATCATCGGTGATTCAAGTCCTACTTTCACCTACATCAGGATTATCAGCGTATATAGGGTTCAGGTTCCTAAATGATCTGAGGAAGAGGATGGAGGGGTTGACTAGTAGGGAGCTTGATCTAAGATGGTTCCATAATACTATTTTAAAGAATGCAGTATTGCCTCTACCCTACTTAGAGATAGCGCTTGTAAGGGAGTATAGTGAGTATTTAATTGAGAAGATAATGGAGAAAATAAGTAGGGAGAGAGAACTAGGTATATAGGGAGAGTAATATAAGGATCGTCAATACAATAGCTAGATATGGACTTGTAACCTTAAATAAAATCCAGGCTACCCTCCTACTAGGATTTATTATTAACTTAATTGATAGGATCATTACTATAGTATTTAATACAGCTATCGAGATCAGGTAAACTGGATTAACAAATATCCCGCCGAATATAGGCAGTACACTTGAGAAGAATATTAGAATAACCGATGATATCCCTAGACAGTTAATCGCCTTCTTCTCATCTAAAACCGCTGTAAGCATCGGTACACCAGCCTTTATATAATCCTCCCTCCAGTATAACGCTAGACTCCATATATGCAATGGAGTCCACATGACTATTAACCCAGCTAATATAATGCCTTCAAGCGGTAGATATCCATAGTATGCTGTATAACCCATTGCAATCGTAGCGCCTCCACTGAAACTACCTAGAATAATATTCCATCTAGTCCTCCTCTTAGATAATAGACTATATATCACTATATTATCGAATAACCCAAATAGAAGTAAAGCTAGTGTAGCAATATTTATTAAATATGATGTATAGATGGCTATTCCACTCAAGACTAATCCAAATACCACTGCCTTAAACGGAGGATCTATAAGTCCTTTAGGTAGAGGCCTATTTTTAGTCCTCTCCATAATTCTATCTATATCCAGGTCTATATAGCTCGTAATGGTATTTGCACCTGCTGTACCTGCTAATAGTGAGATGAATAGTATTAATAGTGTTAAATCAATCTTTCCACCGGATGATATTAGGTATCCGGCTATACCAGCGTAGACTAATAAACTCCATAACCTCGGCTTGGTTAGTATAAAATATGTTTTTATCGTATTGAAGATACTCACCTCGACTCACTTAGCAAGCATCTCCTTAATCCAATTCCACATTTCGTCAATATCATTTTTAAGTTTTTCTAACAGCCATTTATTCTCAGGCTTAAATAAATGCTTAAACCTACCCTGAATCTTTAGATAATCCTCCAGCGGAACCCTCCTCTTCTCCAACATAGTATTACTCGGTGGATTAAGCCTCAGCCTCCCATCCTCATACTCCAATAAAATCCATGCACCACTCAAGACCGCCCTTTTAGCGACTTCAATAGTGAGGCTTGTATCGATACGCCATCCAGGTGGACATGGGTTAAGTACATGTAGATACTTAAATCCTCTAATTGATAAAGCCTTCTTAACTTTATTATATAGGTCTAATGGATATGCTGGTGTAGCAGTCGCTATATAGGGAATATTATGCGACATCATAATCCTAATTAAATCCTTCTTAGCCTCTCTCTTACCCTCCCATGTAGTCGTGGTCCATGCCCCTCTGGGGGTGCCTCCGCTTCTCTGGATCCCTGTATTCATATAGGCTTCATTATCGTTACAAATATAGAGGATATTATGTCCTCTTTCAGCCGCACCACTTAAGGCTGCAAACCCGATGTCGTATGTAGCACCGTCTCCAGCCCATACAATTACATTGACATCATCCCTACCCCTCCTCTCAAGCGCCTCTATAATACCTGATCCTACAGCCGCTGATGCGGCGAATGGGGTATGATAAAATGGAACCCTGAAAGTCGCCTTATTCATCGTCCCAGCTACTATACTGGTACATCCTGCTGGTACAACGAATATCGTGTTTTTACCCGCCGCTTTCAAAATATGCCTTAATGTTATTGAAAAACCACATCCATGGCAGGCTGGATGCCCTGGATTGAAGAGTTCTTCTTCACCTAATCTTTTTACAATAGCAGGCCTAAACATATTCACCACCCATTAGATAATAAGTCTTCTTCATATCCAACTTACCTGTCTTTAAATCATGAACAGCCTTAATAAAATCATCTTTAGATACCTCAACCCCGCCTAAACCGACTATAAAATCATATACTGGTATCGAAAGAGCCTCCTTAGATATCGAGTCTCTAATGTCTGCGGTTATAACGCCTCCCAATCCCATAGATACACCTCTATTAAATACTAGAATAGCCTTTGAATCAGCTACTTTATCGATCAACTCATCATGCGGAAATGGCCTAAATAGTCTAATTGATAGATGCCCAGCTCTAATCCCCATATCCCTCAATACATCAACTGCATCTTCAGCGTCACCACCCATCGCACCTGAAGTAACTAGAATATACTCTGCATCCTCGGTTTTGTATGCTGGGATAAGCTCACCGTAGTTCCTCCCAGTCAACTCAGTATACTCCCTACCAACTCTTCTAATGACACTAAGCGAATATATTATACAGTCCCATATATTCTTTCTTAGCATATAATGTTGCTCTGCAGTCGGTAGATTACCCACCGATACTGGGTTCTCAGGATCTAGTAAAGGCTTTATATGCTCTGGAGGAGGTAGGAAGCTATCTATTTCATCCTGCATAGGCATCTCAACAGGCTCTGATGTATGACTTACAATGAAAGCGTCATGAGCTACACCTACGGGAAGCCTTACTTCATCGTCTTCAGCTATCTTAAAGGCCTGTATAATTAAGTCATATACTTCCTGTGCATTCCTGGCTAGGAACAAGATCCAGCCCGAGTCCCTCAATGCATATACATCCTGATGATCACTCCATATATTCCATGGAGGGGCTAAAGCCCTTGTGACGAATGATGCGACGACTGGTAGCCTTGAGTTAGCGGCCCACCATATATTCTCATACATATAAAACAGTCCATGGCTCGCCGTAGCCGTAAATGCTCTGGCTCCAGCCGCTGAAGCACCTATCGCCGCAGCCATCGCCGAATGCTCCGACTCCACCCTAATCATCGTTGTATTATACTCTCCCTTCGATATAAGCTCATCAATCTTTTCTACTATAGTGGTCTGGGGCGTAATAGGGTATGCGGCTACAACTTCTACTCTCGAATGGAGAGCAGCGTATGCCGCTGCATAATTACCCGTTAAAACATATTTCCTCCTAACCCTCTCCATATTCATCCACCATTTTAATAGCATCTACAGGACATTCATGGGCACATATTCCACATCCCTTACACCAATCATATAACACTATTGGATAACCCTCCTCATCTAACTCGTATGCAGAGTCCGGACAATATATCCAGCATAATCCACATCTTGTACATTTCTCTCTAATTATGACAGGTTTCTGCCACCTCCAGTATCCAGTCTTACCAGCCGATCCAGGTGCGGGTTTAGCTATGGGATACATGACTTCAGGCAATCTCAACCACCTCGACAGCATATTTTAAAGCCTTAATATTCTTCTCGAGTATTTCTCCACTCCACCTCTCCTTCAAAACCTCCTCCGCAACATCTATATCAATAAAATCTAGAAGCTTGACTAATACGCCTAATAATGGGATATTCACCAGTGGTATACCTCCAACCTTAAGATCAGCCTTCAACGCTATTTCAACCGCATTAACAGGTATAACCTTAAAATCCTGGAGCCTACTCCTCTCAGCCTCAGTCAATTCATCTACATTTATAATTACATATCCACCCTTCTTCAAACCTTCTAGAGGGTTTATTATATTGAGTAGATGTCTATCAGTAATGATTACTATATCTGGGTTTTTAACACTACTTCTAGTTCTAATAGGTTTATCAGATATCCTTGTAAACACTCTCGTAGGTGCGCCCCTCCTCTCAGCCCCGAAGATGGGTATCGACTGGGCATACAATCCCTTTTTAACAGCCATCTCTGCAAGTAAGTTCGATGCAGATACTAAACCATGTCCACCTCTACCATGCCAACGAATTTCAAGCATATGCGTCATTCCAAAATTTTGAATTATAATTCGTCATAGAAAAATAAAGATAATAACAATAGTGGAGTATTATATATTTTGTACTAAAGATGCTGGCATGATAGATATGCTGGATGTATATCTAGAAAAGAAATATTATTATCCTGGAGACGAAGTCAGGGGATCTCTAGTATTAAACATGTATAGGGATGCTGTAGCTAAGAATGGAGTCATTAAAATGTCATATATCTACTTAGGATATGATCCTATGCGAAATATAATTTATAAGAAGGAGTATTTAGACTGGAAATATGAGTTCATCAAGAAGGAGAAGCTGAATAAAGGGGTCTATACATATGAATTTAAATTCAACCTACCAGAGGAGATACCGCCGTCTTATAGGGGGAGATATATAGAGGGGGTATTGAAATATGAGGCTAGCGTAGAGATCCCACCGTATCCACGGATTGTAAAGAAGGGTGAAATATATATAGTATCTAAAACTAGTGAGAAGGTTAGAGAGAAGGTCGTGAGTGGCGGTGGGGCGGATATTAATTTCACACTAATATTTAACGATCCCTTAATAGGCTTTAAGGAGTTAAAGGGGGTCTTAATCTTACATGAAGCCAGGAATGTAAATAGGGTGACTATCGAAGCGTGTATAAATGAGTGGATCGGCTATACACACCTAAAGCTGTTTAAACATAGATACTCGATATCCAGGTGTTTGGCAAGGAAAAACTACGTTATAAGAGGATTAGCGACTAGACAACTGCGATTTACTATAGACTTAGGCAAACCTTTTAGGGGGACATATGTATATACGTCGCCATATTTCGATGAGAATATCAGGATAATGCCCTTACTAAGGATAATATTTCACAGAGCGGGAAGACCTCCTAAAGAATATGAGATTCCATTTCACTGGTATGTACATGGCGAGACCGAAGCTATAGAAACCTACATAGATAAGGAAGTTAAAGTATATATGGATACAGTATCTAGGGATGTCTTAAGATATTTCGAGGAATATGATGAGGGAGATGCCATGGACATATATTTATACCTTACTAAGAAAGGCTTAAGCATCTCTATAGAGGAGATTAACAAGATTCTTAATGATCTTTTGGATAGAGAGATTCTGGAGATCTCGAGAGATGATCCGATATTAAGGAAATATAGAATTAGGCTATAGTTCTATATATCTCCCCTTACCCTCCTCGACCGCCTTAAGATAAATTTTGTATGCCATCGCAGCATCCAGGATTGCAGTTCCTACACTCTTAAATATTGTAATCTCCTCATCATTCTCCCTACCTATAACCTTGCCGACTATAACTTGAGACAACTCTCCAACTACCTTAGATTTATGGATTACACCCTTCTCCAGAGGAATCCTGATATCACCAGATGAATACGCGTCTTTAGAGTCTACGTAGATTTTAGACGCCCTAGCCATACTATTATCGTCAAGCTCTCTAGAATCCTTATTGATATATCCTATACTGACTATGTGCACACCCTTCTTCAAATATTTACCATCTAAAACTGGTTTTACACTTGTTGTAGCTGTTATCAAGATATCCGACTTAGACACCACCTCATTCGCATCATCTACAGACTTAAACTCAATATCATACTGCTCACTGAATTTATTGATAAGTGATACCGCCTTATCTTTAAGAGCGTCATATACAAGCACTCTATCGACACCTGGATATAACGTTAGATGCATATGTAATTGCATCATCCCTTGTATACCGGCTCCCATCAAACCTATTACTGACGGAGACTTCACAGCCAAATATTTGCTTGACACCGCCCCCATAGCTCCAGTCCTATATGTCGTAACTTTAGTACCCTCTACAATAGCTAATGGAACTCCTTTAATCCCGTCGAATATGGAGACAAATGCATACAATGGTGGTATGCCGTATAACTCTGGATTTTCAAAGAAATATGTAATCAGCTTCACTCCAATAATGTTATAGCCATGTAGGTATGCAGCCATAGATCCGTAAAATCTTTGGGGAGCATCGAGTGTGATCTCCTGCCTAGGTGGAAGCTCTACCCCATAGATCTCCTTATTTTTAAATGCCTCTTCAACTACTTCAATCGCATATTTATAGTCGATTATCTCATCAATAACCTTAGAATCTATTACAAGCAGCTTCATAACAATAAATTTTATTGCTAAACAGAAATTTAACATTAGAGATATGAAGTCGAGGTCTTCATATAAGAAAAATTTATAATATTTTAAGACAAATATTTACATTCAAATTCAAATATATTTTTAATGCGATTTTAAAACAGCTAAATCAGTATTATAAATTACCTTTTTTTAACATTAGAATTAGAATGTTTTAAATGTGGTTGAATATGCCGATATTTATCGTCTTATCTAAGTTGACTGACGCAGGATTCGAGACACTCAAGTCTAAGCCTGAGAGAGTTAAGGAGGTTAATAAGAAACTTGAGAGGATGAGTGTTAAGATGCTGGAGCAGTACACTGTATTTGGTGAATATGACTTCGTAAATATTGTAGAGGCTAAGGATAATTTAACTATAATGAAGGCTATGGCAGAGATGATTAGTAGGGGGACGGTGAGAACGATAACCCTATCAGCTATTAAAGTAGATGATCTGATTAAAGAGCTGAAAAATAGCTTTCACTCCATCTGATCCAGGATAAAATTCTTACCCTTTTCAATATCCTTTATATAACCCATATACCAGTCGCGTCTCCCTCCCCCTCTGCCGTCGGCAACATTAATTAAATTCTTAAAGATATCCTCTAATTCGATTTTACTCGACGCTAGGATAAACCTATATTTCTCTCCATCATAGGAGAATACTATACCGACATCGACTTCATCTAGCCTCTTGGATAATACTCTTCCTACAGCATCTAAATCTAGATATGGATACTCAAGATATAGATATCTATATTTGCCATCTATATACGGAGTATTCTTAGCGATATATTCACTTAACTCTTTAATACTCCTCTTAAGAGAGGATAGCTCTCTATTCATATTATCTAATACCTTATTAATCTTATCATAATCTACATTGAATTTCCTCAATATCTCGATGAACCTCCCAATATATTTAACCGCATTATGTATTGCCTGAGATCCAGCGTAGTACTCGACTTCATATAGTCTACCCTTGACTTTAGTTAGATTAACTGGGAGAAACATGATACACTCCCTTGTATTAGATACGTGGGGCATCTTGCATGCAGATATATCATAACCGTTGATCACGACTACTCTAACCTCACCGGATATTCTAGCCTCATATGCCCTTATACCGGGATATTTTCTTTTAGCTTCTTCGATTGAATCGTAGTATTCGATATATACATCCCTACCTTCCTGAATAACTTCGTTAGTCTTTATAGATGCTTTAACTACGTCATTCCACTCGATTAAATCACTCTCCAAAATTATTTTATTGATATCCTCCTCATGAACAACTTTAACTACCCTAGTATTCTCAAGCATATCGACTAGAGTCTTCATGAAAATATGCTCGGCAGTATGTCTTCTCGCCATTTCATACTCATCTAGAGTCATAGACTAAGGATAATAGCATTATAAATTACTTATAAATCTTTTCCTTATTGCATATGCTAGCAAACTAGTTTAGAATGATATGCCGTAAATAAAGATCAGTCTTAAGACTTACATATTTAAATATCATATTATTATTGATATGCCGATATATACTAGGATGGGTGATAAGGGATATACTAGTATATTACATGGAGTTAGATTATCGAAAGATCATCTACTACTTGAGGTCATCGGATCAATTGATGAATTAAATTCATATATAGGTGTAGTAAGGAGTAAATTAGAGTATCGTGATATAAATGAGATTTTAAAATATGTCCAAAATAAGCTTACCGATTTGAATGTCGAGATTCAGGCTAGGTATGTGGGTGAATTGGATAGATACCATGAGTATATTCTTAAAAAGACTGATGTGACTAAGCTTGAAGAATATATTGATATGTACTCGAGGGAATTACCTGAATTAAATAGGCTTATCTTATTCTCAGGATCTATACTCGGGACTGAAATGTTTTACGCCAGGGCAATATGTAGGAGGGTAGAGAGAAATATTGTTAAGTTATTTAAAAAAGTAGATAAATTTAAAGGCTCAGATATAATTCCATTTATCAATAGATTAAGCGACCTCTTCTTTATATTTGGTAGATATCTAAATTATAAAGAGGGGGCTAAGGAAGAGACATGGAGAAAGTAGAAGATGTTAAAATAGGCTTAGAAGTACATATACCGATTACCTCCGTGGAGACAAAATTATTTTGTAGCTGTAGAAACACTAGTAGATATAAACCATCGAAACCTAACCAATATGTCTGTCCAGTATGCCTAGGGTTACCGGGTGCATTACCTAGACCAAATGAAAAGGCTGTATATATGGCTTTAAAGACCGCTAAAGCATTGAGATGCAGATTGACGCATATTCTACAGTTCTATAGAAAACATTATTTCTATCCCGACCTGCCTAAAGGCTATCAGATCACACAATTTAAAGCCGGTGGATATGCACCATTAGGCGAAGACGGAGTATTAATGTTACAAGGTGGTAAGACTATTAGAATAAGGAGGGTACAGATTGAGGAGGATCCTGCAAAGTTGATCCATCCAGGTGGACTAGGGGAGTCGGATAGAGTTTTAATTGATTATAATAGGTCTGGGAACCCCCTTATCGAGATCGTGACTGAACCAGATTTAAGTAGCCCAAGAGAAGCACGTGAGTTCCTGGATAAATTGATTAGAATCCTCACAGACATAGGTGTATTAGATAAGAAGATAGATGTGGTTATAAGAGCCGATGCAAACATCTCTATAGGAGGATCGGCTAGAATCGAGATTAAGAATATCGGGTCTCCCAAGGATGTTGAAAAGGCTTTAGAATTCGAGAAGCTTAGGTTGGAGAGGTATGTTAAAGAAGGTATCAAGACTGTTCAAGAGACTAGACACTGGGATGATAGGAGGAGGGTCACCGTTAGTATAAGGGAGAAGGAGGTGGAGGAGGAGTATAGGTATTTCCCAGACCCGAATATACCTCCTATAAATATAAAATATCTGATTGAGGAGATTAAGAGAGAAGAGATTTTATTAGAAGATGATATGTATCTATATCTTATTGAATTAGGTGTAAGAAGTAACTACGCTGAAGTTATATCAAGAGATAAGGAGCTTTATGATACCTTTAATAGAGTTATAAAACGCCTAGGAATATCTGGGGATAAAGGATTCATCGATAAATCTGCAGGGCTATTTGTTAATGAGGGTAAGAGATTAATTAAAGAATCTGGGTTGTCATATGAAAAACTAGGTGAGTTGATATATTCAATTTTGTTAATGGTTAAAGAGGGGTTACTTACATTCGAGGAGGCGAGAGAAAAACTTCTTCAGAAGAGGGTGCATAAGCCCATTATAGGAGATAGAGATCTTGAAGCCATAATTAATGAAGTTATCACGAGAACGGAGATTCTCGGCGGTGAAGCTAAAAACTACATTATAGGGGAGGTGCTTAGGAAAGTAGGTGAAAAGGGATTTCGTGCAGATCCTAAGAAAGTAGCTGAGGTAGTTGATAGTAGAATTGGAGAGATTGTAAAGACTAAAGAGGTAGTTGAGGTTAAGGAAGAGGTATATATGCCTGTTGAATATAGAGAGAGTATCGCGAGGAGGAAGATCAGTATTTCAGACGCCTTCCTACTTAGAGAAGGAGAATGTATTTTAACTGGATGGATAGAGAGTAAAATGGATTTAGGTAGAAAGCTATTTATAATCTTGAGAGACTGGTCTGGAAGAATACAGTTGGTCGTCAATAGACAGAATGAGAATTATGAATTTATTAGGAAACTACCTAGAGAAGCCTTCATTAAAGTCGAGGGTTCTCTACATGAGGATAGGAGAGCACCAGATGGAGTTGAAGTCCATGTAAATAACATTCAGTTATTAAGTGAGATACATAGTCCACCGCTTTCTCTACTAGATCTGGCTAGGTCGAGTATTCCAATTAGGCTTAAATATAGATATCTAGATATTAGAAGAAGATATATGAGAAGCATACTGAGTTTCAGATCTAAATTACTCCAGGCAATTAGAGAATATTTGATTAAGGATGGTTTCGTCGAGATAAATACACCTAAGATCATAACTACCGCTACTGAGGGTGGAGCTGAATTATTCCCATTTATATATTATGGTAGAGAAGCGTTTCTTGCTCAAAGCCCACAGTTATATAAGCAGATGGCTATAAACGCATTCGAAAAAGTTTTCGAGATAGATAGCTACTACAGGGCACAGAAATATGATACTCCAAGGCATTTAGCTGAATTTTGGTCAATCGATATTGAAGTAGCATTATATACGTTAGATGATCTATTAAAACTCATCGAGGATCTAATAATAAATGTTTCGAGGAGGGTTAGGGTTCTAGCTAAGGAAGAACTTAAAGTATTAGATAAGAAGATCCCTAGATTATCTAAGCCGTTTAAGAGAATTACATATTCCAAAGCTGTAGAGATTATCAGAGATAGGGGCGTTAAAATCAGGTTTGGAGAAGATTTTGGTGCAGATCATCTCAAGGTATTAGGAAAAAAGTTTAGGAAACCTTTCTTCATCATATACTGGCCTAGTAATATAAGGGCTTTCTACTATAAGCGGTTACCCGAAAACCCCAAATTAACCTTAAGCTTCGATTTAATATATCCATTAAAATCAAGTTATCCCTTAGAGCTGTCAAGTGGCGGGGAGAGAATCAATACAGTTGAAGAACTTAGAAGAAGCATTAGGGAGAAGGGGTTGAGGGAGGAGAGCTATACATGGTATTTAGAGATGTTTAAGTATGGTATGCCTCCACATGCAGGATTCGGACTAGGTTTAGATAGACTTGTAATGGCGCTACTCCAGCTAGATACTATATTAGACACTGTATTATCTCCAAGGACCCCGAGGTATAGCAGGCCTTAGGTGATCAGTATGGAACTTAAGCCTATTATCGAGTTGATTAAGGAGAATGACCCGATCGAGATAGCATCTAAATTATATGAAACTTATAAAGATGTAGATTATAAGTTCAATGCATTTATTACACTAAGGCCGTGGGAGGATATAGGAGAGGATATAAAGAAGGCTAGAGGGGAATTGAGAGGGATTATAATACCGGTTAAGGACAATATATCTACTAAAGGAATATTAACTACTTGTGGAAGCAGGATTTTAAAGAATTATATCCCACCATACGACGCTACGGTAATTAGACATCTAAAGAAATATGGTATTGTAGTGGCTGGAAAGACTAATATGGATGAGTTCGCTATGGGGAATACAAATGAGAATAGTTTCTATGGTCCAGTATATAACCCATGGAATAAAGACCATGTTCCAGGAGGGAGCAGTGGAGGAAGTGCGGTAGCTGTAGCATATAATGGATTTATCGCATTAGGGAGTGATACTGGAGGTAGCATTAGACAGCCTGCAGCATATAACTATGTACTTGGGCTAAAGCCTACATATGGCTTAGTCAGTAGACACGGATTAATCTCATACGGAGAGAGTCTAGAGCAGATCGGTCCTATCGCAAGATTCACGAAAGATCTTGCTTATATAACATATATAATTAGCGAGTATGATGAAAACGATATCACAATGCCTGAGGATCATAGGAGGGTAAAGATGAGGGAAAATTTAATAAGGTTTATAGAGAAAGGAGTGAGTATCGAGCCGAAGACATATAGAATAGCATATTCAAGTAAATTTATCGACTACGCAGATCCCATGGTTTCAACTAAGATACATAATGTTATAGATAAACTTGATAGCGAGGGGTTTAAACTTGAGGATATAGATTTAGGTTATCTAGAAATGGGATTACCTGTATATTATATCATTGCAATGGCTGAGGCATCATCAAATCTAGCGAGATACGACGGAACAAATTATGGACTGAGGATAAAGGCTATCGACTATTGGATCGCTGCAGGCAGATCTAGGGCAGACGGATTTGGAGCCGAGGTTAAACGTAGAATTATACTAGGAAGCCTAATTACAATGAAAGGATATGAGAATAAATATTATATCAAGGCGCTTAGATTAAGAAGAGCTATTAGAGATAAATTAATTCAAGTCTTAACTAAATTCGATTTTATATTGACTCCGACTGCTCCAACTCCACCTCCTAAATTCGGTGAAGCACTAGGTCCTGAGGGATATATTCTAGACTTGTATACCGTAATACCTAACCTAGCAGGTTTACCAGCGTTGAATATACCAGCAGGATTTGTAAATGGGTTGCCGATCGGTATACAACTTATTGGAAACTACTTTAGCGAAGATGAATTGATACTTATATCAAGCTATCTCGAGGATAAGATTTATAATCCTCGTATGACACCAGGTGGAGATTGATGAAGGATATAATTAAAATTATAAAGAAGGTAATGAAACTCGTCATGATCCAGGAAGACCCCTCTAAATATGTCGAGGATGCTGAAAAGATCCTCAAATTATTTGATGAGATCGATAGGTATTCAGAGTATATAGAGGATTTAGAGCCGCTGTATCACCCGATAGGACATGAGGTAAGGCTTAGGAAGGATGAAGCTAAGGAGATGAGGATAGATATGAAGAAAATTACATATACTGAAGACGGCTATGTAGTAGCACCGCCTTTAAGAGGTAAAAAGAAGATATCATAGCCTTCTATAAGTTAGATAGAATATTACTGATTAGGCCCGTCCTCTCATTCTCAGATATAATATTTAAAATTAATTTGGTATGAGTCCTTTCTACATATTCGATCCTTTGAAGCTTCTTAACGAAATCATCCAACTCATGTCTCGTTCTAAACCAGCCGATTACCGTAATATCATACTCCCCAGTAATGTCATATACAGACGTTATATTAGGTTCTCGAGATACAATCTCTTCAACCTCTCTAAGCCTCCCTCCCTTAACCTTAATATCTATTAAAACGGGATAAATATAGCCAAGATTCTCAATATCTATATCAACAGTGTACCGTCTTATAACACCTAAGTCTTCAAGCCTCTTTATCCTAGCTTGTATAGTCCCTACAGAAACGTTTAGACGGCGTGCAATCTCCCTCGATGAAAGTCTCGAATTCTCAATTAGAGTAGAGATAATCTTGAGATCAAGTTTATCTAGATCCAGATCCCTCTTCATATTTAATATATTACTCTAGGTTATTTATAGACATTTGTCGATTTAAAATTTAATTTAATATACAAATATTTAATTTGATACAGTTTCTTAGATATCCTGATAGACAAATGTCGAATTCATCTTTATTTTACACGAGTAAATTTATCTAAGTATATTTGGTTAAACGGTGTATAACCATGGATATATTCAGCAGGTTAGATGAAGACGGTATTAGGTGGATTACACTGCAGTTTATGGATATCAAGGGATATATTAAGGAGGTTACAGTTAAACGTGGTAAGATTGATGAAGATTCATTTGCGAGAGGCGTACCTAAGCTTGATGGTAGTAGTATCGAGGGGTTTACAAGTATCGAAGAAAGTGATTTAACCCTTAAACCAGTTATAAATACATATGTTAAGATTCCATGGAGAAGCGGATTAGCTAGATTTATATCTGAGGTGGTTGAGAAGGATGGTAAACCCTATGAGAAGGATGGGAGGATAATTTTGAGAAGAGCATTAACCGCATATGACGCAGAGGGCTTTACACCATATATAGGTATTGAGATGGAGTTCTTCGTATTCAATAGAGTAGAGATAGATATGACTACTCCATACACTGGAATGAGCTATAGAATTTATAGCGATGAATCCCCCCATAATACAACCGGATATCCTAGGATGTATAAGAAAGGATACTATCCAGCCACTCCATTAGATACCCTATTTAACTACAGGATGAAAATAAGTGATCTTTTAGCAGAGTATTTCAACTGTGAAGTTGACGCACATCATCATGAGGTAGCTACTTCTGGACAAGTGGAGCTTGATATAAGATATTCTACACCATTATCTACTGCAGATAATGTATTAAATGTCAAATATGTTGCAAGGAATATTGCAGATGAGATGGGTTATGTAGTTACATTCATGCCTAAACCATTATATGGAGATAATGGATCTGGGATGCATACACACATTTCTATATGGAGAGAAAATATAAATCTATTCTATGATCCAGACGACGAATACGCTGAGTTAAGTCAATTAGGTAGATATTTTATAGGCGGATTAATCGAGCATGGCAGAAGCTTAGCCGCCTTAGTAGCACCTACGGTAAATAGTTATAAAAGATTGATTCCTGGGTATGAAGCGCCTGTATATCTGGTGTGGTCTAAAGCTAATAGAAGCGCTGCTATACGGGTGCCGATGTATCTTAAGAGGGATTATAATAAGAGAATTGAGTTTAGGCCGCCTGATCCATCTGCCAATCCATATATAGCTTTAGCGGCGATACTCCTAGCTGGTTTAGATGGAATTAAGAAGAAGATAGATCCGGGTGACCCGATAGACAGAAATATTTATGAGATGAGTATTGATGAATTGAGGAGGTATAATATTAAGATGCTTCCTAGAGACCTGTATGAAGCGCTTAATGAATTGAAGAGTGATGATACATATTTAAAACCCTATTTCTCCTCAGAATTCCTAGATACATATTATGATATAAAGCTTAAGGAATACAAGTCGATATCAGAATACCCGACTACACCAGAGCTATACTATTACTTTTCCCTATAGTAGTTTTGAAGAGTCACAATGCATTTTAGAGGATGAAAACTATATATAATTTTATATTAGAGTTAATGGATTAAGAGTGTAAATAATGGGGTTGTGAGGATGGCAAATATATTTATATTTGATACCCTCATGTCAAGCTATATCCATCCATGGAGAAGTAGCATTGAAGAGGGTAAATTAAAGATTCTCCTTGATAACTACGAGAGGAGGGTAGGTATTCTATATGAATATATAATTGTTTGGAAGAGGGAGGCGAGTCACCCTTATCTAGTTAGGGAGCCTAAGGGTGTTGTAGTAGGAGAAGTTATTTTAGATGTACCTCCTGATGTAGTTATGGTTATCGATCAATATGAGTTTGCGCCTAGGAAGAATTATAGGGTTGAGGAGAAGATTAGGCTTGAAAATGGAAATATAGTGGATGCATTTGTATATGTATGGAGGGGAGACAATGTACATGAATCTGAAGAAGAGTTTAAGACACTTCTTCCACAGGATAAAATACCAAAGTGGGCTTCAAAAGAACTTGAGGAGTCCGAATAGATAGTTAACTAACCAAGACGATGAAAATTAAGAGAGTTTTTACACTATTTGGTCCACCTATAATAGGGCTTTTTATACTTGTAGTAATTGGAACAATATTATTTTCAATATTCGAGAACATCAGTCTATTCGACGCATTCTACTGAACGATCACAGTTTTATCGACTGTAGGATTTGGGGACATCACACCGACGACAATCAGAGGTAAGATCTTATTTATCTTCCTAATCGTCTTTGGATTAGCATTATTCGGATATTTCATTAGTCAAGTATCTAGTCTATGGTCTAAGGAGAAGGCTGCTAAAATATCCATAGACATGATTAGTGAGGGTAAACTTGATATTATAGAGTATAGAGTTGGTAAGAGATTATTAAGAGGTATATTGTATCAATTTATAGGAGAGACGGTACTCAGATCACAACGCCGAGTGACAACATAGTCTTGAGAGAGAATAGGCCTGTTCTAATAGGATTATCTGAAGATTTTGATAAAGTCGGATGTTTTATAGAAGAGTGAGTATGGCAGACTTTCTAAGGAGGCGTAAATAAGTTTGATATAATACTCTGGATCATATACATTTCTTTCAGACCATCTCTCAACTGGAATAGGTCCGTAGACTGACATAATATATCTAACTAAATTTACTTTGGAAGTGCCGAGGGCCTTGATAACTTTACTTATGACCCCGCCATATCTTATTTTACGTATCGATTTGGTGACAATAAGCTTAGTTGGATCGACCCTGAAATTCCTTATCAGAGACTTATATTTATCTAGTATTTTAATAGATTCACCTGTTAGGAACTTAAATTCACTGTAATCCTTAGCATCTGCAAGCTTATCGATAACCTCCATCTGAAAATCTTTAACTATATCCGGGGCATCTTTCCTAATCAATTCAATGCCCTTAACCTTAAGTCTATTGTCGTAACTAACTCCGAAATATCTGTTGATAGATCCGACATACTTTAAGGATCTATTAACTGGGATATACAACCATTTGTAGTGGAAATCTATCTCCATTCTAAAGCCAGTCTTCTCTGAAATCTCCTTGCATAATAGCAGGTAGTCAGATAGCGACGCATCTTCCCTAGTGACAAATATGCTATCGACAAGCGCATGCACTACCCTGAATCCCCGTGCTTCAGCTATGTTAATAGCCTTAAGAAGAATATCTCTAGCATATGAGGTAACAGCTTCATACGCCTCTATCTTCCCGAATCTAGCGTTTCTATATCCTAGATACCCGAAACTCGCGACTAAAATCCATTTTAAGGCTCTTTGCCTAGCATCTAGAATCGGGTCGCCCCTATCCCTAGATAAATCCTTTAAGAGTATCCTTCTATTGACGAGCAACTCCATAGCCCTTGATACTATAGACCTCCTATCTGGGCAGATCCGATGCTCGGATTCCGGAGCTATAATATATCTTTTACATCCAATATAGTTTACGGATTCATTACCGATATTATACTTCGCTATTATAGACGGATATAAACTTGTGAAGTCGCATTGAGCTACATTCCAGTATAGACCTGGGGATGGAGTATATACATAGCCGCCTCTATCAATCTTAGTAAGTCTATCCACATCCTTAAAATTCTCGATGTCAACCCTTACATCAGGTATTAAATACTTTAGTTTAAGTGCTTCAATAGATTCTATCGTTGTTAAAATCTTACCTATGCTATATCTAGAGACTTCATCTAAACCTACTCTAGATAGTCTTGATAACTCTATAAAACCCGGGAATTCAGACGGCTTCAACACACTTCTTGAGTAATCTATTTTAATATAATTCCTTAAATCAATCGACTTAGATAGATATTTAAATACTTCAGTATATCCAGCTTCAATGACATGCGGCCTAAAATTATTTACAGATTCTATTAGTTCACCTAAACTATTATAATATTCTATAAAATTTTCAGGCCCCTTATAGAACTTTACTTTAAAAGATTTTGGCGGATACTTAAATGGATAGTATACGTCTCCATACCAATCCAACAACTGAATATATATTCTTCGGATACTAGGATACTCGTAATATATGCTTAGAGGATCTTCAAGCATCTCGAGGTTATTTATATCAACAAGTGTAAATGGCGATAAATTATAGTCTAATAGAAGATGGATCTTTATACTAGGAAAAAGGTTCCATAGTCTAATACTATGATATCCGCTGAAAATCTTAATCATTTTATAATATGTCTCTAGATCTGCAGGCGTTAAAACCCATATATCTCGGTGTACTCTATACCATGGGGGGATATACCACGTATCCCGATAGAAGTCGTCAATATATTCCTTGTTACGATAGATTATCCTTTTAATCAGATAGGGATCTCCAGATAAATATAGTTTAGGTTTATAATTTAACTCCCTCTTTAAAATAGATCCACTGACATCCAAGAAATATAGCGTGAATCTATCTCTCGATATATCTTGATATACCTTTATCAACCATCCCTTCACATGCATCAACTCTTTTAAACAACTCTAGAATCAGCAGATATAGTATGTCAATTGCCAGAGATGGATTAGGGTCTTTAGCCAGTAAACCCCTCTTTAACCTAAGCATGCAACTAATATATTCAGCATATTTAACATATTCGGATCCTAGTAGCTTACCTATCTTCACGATCCTCTTAATCTCATCTTCAAATACTTTAGTATAGGATGGTATAGACCTACCCATCAAACCACCCAGTCTAAAAGCTTATATTGAATCCCCCGATCACCACTGAAGCCTAGGAAGGAGTATACCGTGGTATAAAATGAAGTTGGCCTAGAGTCTATGGATTTCAGGAGATTTACGTCTACCAAATCATCTACTCTCCTAAATGTAATTAGATAGTGAATTAAATGTCTATGTAAATTACCTCCATATGGAAGCCCTTTAGAATCAAGTCTATTAAATATTATTATAGTAGACTCTCTTTCAACTAATCTTCTTAATACCCTAAATAATTGGCTATAAATTTGCAGATTGTACTCCTCCATAAAAGGGTCGACAAGAAATAGTATCTTACTTCTAGATCTAGATAGAGACTGTATATAGTCTTCAGGCTTAAAGCTACGTCTAATTCTAATACCCTTCCTGAAATAAGTTACCGACACATTGTAGAGATAAAGCAATTCATTTAACAGATATGTATCTAAGCCATCGGAATATTGATGGTATATTATAGATACTTTATATCCCGAGGAAACTATATCCACTAGGATATGGTGGAGAAGCTTTTTAACTAAAGACCATGGGGAACCTGCGAACTCGGTTATAAAGCCTATTCTCAATCCACCATTTAAAACCTCATTTAATATGGGAAGATACTTCAGCGTAATCCTATCACAACCATGCATAAAAATCACCTTATCTATACATTCTCCATTTTAATGGTCTTAGAATCGATTTAAAACCATATACTCTAATTCGGAGTGATAGAGTTTAGTGAAAGTAAAGAAGTAAATGTCATTTTCATATGTGTTAACATTCTGAAAACCCTACTCTTTATTCAACTCACTTAAATTCTCAAGTTAAATATCCATATAGCGAGTAACATAAATAATGATCCAAGGAATACCAGTGTCAACTCAATTATGATAACTTCTATGGTCCACATATTAAATATCATGCTAACTGAATATTCTGAATAGTATAGTGAAAACATCACTAGTGTTAATCCTATACATGCACTTAAAATGCTATAAAGTATCTTCTTCAACCATTTACCACGCACCAATATTGTTACAGCGATTCCAGTTAGAACAGCTCCAAATGGAAACCAACCTATGTAAAACATAATTATGGTTCCCGCTAAAACTCCCAGTATATCCCTGTTTACCCTTAGATTCATCCTCTAATTAGAATCTAAGTCGGATTCGTATAATATATTTCACTCTTCTATCCTAGTTAATTTAGGTAGGTAAACTAGATATGCGAATGCAGTCGCTAATGTAGTAAATCCTCCTAGTATAATCGGAAGGAAAAGATTTTCACCCGAATATATCAAGATCAGGGACGATAAGAATAAGCCTGCTGACATAGATAAATTCCTTGCTATTAAATCTATCGATAATACCCTAGCCCTAATTTCATGCGGCGTAGAATCTATCTGATACCTCCTGAGAAGGGGGATTAACAAGGCTCTACCTGAAAATATTAGTGGTAGACCTACTATAAAGCCTGGTAACCCTCCAAATAGGAAGAGGAAGATGCCGGATGCTCTAATCATAAAGCTGATGAATAATCCAAGCCTATGCTCTATAGCATCAACATAAGGCATGAATGCTATTGAAAGAAAAACACCTGACGCCGTCGCCACCGAATATATACTCCCCCATAAATCAGCGGTAACACCATTTACAAATGCATATCTAATTAAGTACCGTATATATAATCCAAATGAAAAATGAGATAACACCCTTAAGATGATAAACCTCTTCATCGGTGCAGGGGTGATACTCCATAGCTTCGCTAGTGAAAATGATTTTACTACAGCATTAAACAAGCCTTCTTTATGCCTTATCTTAAGGGTCTCTTCAATATACAGTCCTCTAAATACAAAAGCTATTAAAGCAAGTAATACGGCGATGACGAAAGATATTTTATAACCCTCAACACCACCACCATAATATTCGATTATATATCCAATTATAAATGGAGCAGGTATAGCCAGGAGATCTGGTAGGGTATGTATAAATATTATCCCCCTACCTCTTTCACCAGGTTTTAAACTATCGCTTATAAGAGCTATTAAGGATGGCCTATATAGTGATGTAAAAGTCTGGATAATCATGCCCAGCAAGATACATATTGGATTTAATGCGAAGTAATAGATTAAATATGCTAATATTATAGTCGACGTCAACGTTACTATCGGCTTCCGCCTACCTACATAATCTCCTATTACACCACCTATTAATAATAGTGGAACCTCGATTAGCATAACAACTCCATATATCCATCCAATATCAGCCTCAGACCCACCTAATATGGTTATGTAGTTTGGGAGATAAGGCTCTACACCATTTGATATATATGTGAGTAGGATCCAGGATATCAGTACTATATAGATATTTCTGGAGTATGTAACATACTTCCTAAACCTATTACCCATCTTAAATTATCCTATATAGGCGTAAAAACTATTATATAGTAATTCTCCGGCTCCCTAACAACTATCTCATACCTAATCTTCATACCTATCTTAAGTTCATCATACTTAGCCTCCACTAGACCAAGTACTTTAACGCCATTAAACGAACCTATTCCAATAATATAGTCATCATAGTGGCTATGTGTAGCAGGCTTTACATTAATCTCAGTAAATGTAAGTAGAGTCCCTTCCTTACCCAATTCAATCCATTCTATATCACTCGATCCACACTTCCCACAGCTTGACCTAGGCGGATAATATATTGAGCCACACGACTTGCATTTAGATGCATATAATACTCCATTCTTAAGGCCTTCAAAATACTTCTCCAACCCACCGACTGAAATACTATATTCTAATGTAAGCTTCCTATAATCTTCAATATATTTCCCACCGGTCTTATTATCGACTTTAATATAATCCATCCAACCACCTCCCTACTTCAACGATAATATAGTTATATATGCATATTGGCCTATCCCACCTACATTATGTGCAAGTGCACACCCGTTTTTAATAGGCGCCTGCCTATCCCTCTCAACCTCACCCCTAAGCTGTTTAACGAGTTCGGCTATCATACCGACCCCCGTAGCTCCAATCGGATGGCCTTTAGACTTTAACCCACCACTCAGATTAACTGGGATCTTACCGCCAATATACGTCTGCTCCTCCCTAATTAACTCAATGCCTTTCCCACGTTCAGCAAACTGCAGATCCTCATACGCCATAACCTCTGCTATTGTAAAACAGTCATGGACCTCTGCAACATCAATATATTTAAGTGGATCATCTACCCCAGCCATTTTATATGCCTTCTTAGCGGCCTCATATGCAGATGGAATACTTAGATAGTCCTCCCTTCCAGTAAGTAATGCAGATGCAGACGCGGATGCTATCCCCTTTATCCATATCGGGGAATCACTATACTTGGATGCATATTCCTCGCCAACCAGTATCGCCGCGGCAGATCCGTCTGTAATCGGTGAGCAATCAAATAACTTTATCGGCCTCGCTATATACCTGGAATTTATACAGTCTTCTAGGCTAATCTCCCTCCTATACTGTGCCTTAGGATTCCTAGCACCGTAGTAATGGTTTTTAACAGCTACCTTACAGAAGTCTTCTTCAGACGCGTTATACACAGCCATATATCTATTCATAAATAGTGCATAGTAGCCGGGGAATGTAATGCCATAGTCGCGGACCTCCCAGAAGTAATTACCTAATCTAGCTAAGAGCTCGAGAGTCTGGGGTGTTGAAGACTCCATCATCTTCTCGATTCCAAGGACGAGGACTATATCGGCGTAACCAGATTTAATTAAATTATATGCGAAGAATATACCTGCACTACCCGATGTACATGCAGCCTCAATCCTAGAAGTCCCTTTCGGATTCAACTCCAGGTATTCGTTTAAAATTCCTGCGGGGGAGCCTTCCGGACTATATCCACCTACGCTAGTATAGACTACATACTCAATATCACCTGGAGAAACTCCCGAGTTGTCTAAAGCTTCCTTATATGCTTCCCAGGCTAACTCCATAAACGATACATCGGTTCTTCTACCATATTTAGAAGACCCGACACCGATAACAGCTACATTCCTACACATTTTAGGCAACCATATAATATTTTGGTGTTTAGATGAATAAGATCGTGCATAAAATATATTTACAGTTTGATATCACGAAGGTTTCATATCGATATTAGTAGGTGAATATCGAGTTGCGTGAGAAGATAGCATTGCCACTTACATTATACTCCACACTATTCACAATCGGAATCTATGCACTATATCTACAATTATATGCATACTATATCCTAGGGCTATCAAATCTATTGATAGGATTATTTGCAACAATATATTTCAGCGTAAACGCACCTTCATCGATTCTAGGGGGATACCTATTCGATAAGTATAGAAGGGGGAAACTTCTATTAGTCACCGCGTTATCAATACTAACTATATCAAACTTCTTAACTCCACTATATCCATCTGGATACTACCTTTTATTTATCAGGGGTCTACAGGGATTCTCAACAGCTATAATAGTGCCGTTAGTCAATTTACTTGCATCCAGAATAATGGGGATAGGGAGGGGAATAGGGATAGTAAATACATTCGGGAGTATAGGATTTATGTCAGGTGGTTTAATCGGAGGGATAATAGCAGATCTATTCTCATATGAAACCCTCTTTTATATAGGTGGATTCATTACTTTAACATCTCTAATAATATTACTATTCTCTAGACTGGAAGTCAGCGAAGAAATTCCAGGTAATAGAATTAGATTGAGTCATATAAAATACATTAAAGAATCTATTTGGATAATATACTTGGCATACTTCATTAGAATAACCGCGTCGGGAGGAATCTGGAGTCTATTCAGCCTATTCCTCTTCACGATCGGCGGGACCAATATATTGGTAGGTGTTGCACACTCGATAAATACACTTACACAAGCAATAGTATTTAATAAGATAAGTAGGTATTCTGAGGGTAGGGGTGTAAATGTATTTAAAGGCGGTTTAATTTTATCTGCTATTGTATTTACTGTATATCTATTCTCAAACAATATTTATGAAGTCTTACCCGCTCAAGTTATACTAGGCTTTGCATGGGTCATGCTATACGCAGGTGCAAACGTATATATCCTTGAGAATACACCTTCAAATATACAGGGGACTGCACTAGGCTTACTAAATATGTTTAACTCACTATCTTGGATAATTGGTTCAGCTATAAATGGCTTTATATCGGATCTATATGGAAGTTATAAACCATATATTCTACTAGGTGTAATCCTCACTATCATAGGATATTTAATAGTCGAGGTCTATTTCAGGAGGATTCACCCGAAGGAGTAATCTACGCCATATCCGCCCGGCGGTATATTCCATCTAATATTATTATATGGGCAGATAAGTCTACACGATCCACATTCTAGACAACCTTCATAATTAAAAATTAGATTCCCATCTTCATCAAGACTATATAATCCAGCAGGACATATCTTTATACAAGGCTTATTCAAACATTCTCTACATTTAGAGGTATCTACAATGATATGAGGCTCCTTATATATCTCAAACCTTGTTTTTAGCAGCCGATCTTCAACACTATACCTCTTCATATAGATCTACCTAATGTAATCAACTTGTAAATTAGATTTATTATACCCGATTCAGATTTAATCGAATCTATAAGTGAATCATATAGCTTATATGGCTCTTCACCTGTGGAATATACTTTATTGAATAACCTACATAGTATCCCAGGCAGTATGCTATAGACATATCTATCTGATAAAGCCTTATCTACATCCTTAAACTTCTTTAACCCATGATATATTGGACTGGACTTAACTAACTCCATATATTTAGCTAAGAATTTAGAATCTCTAGACCCATTCTCATGGGAATATTTTATTGTGTCAGCAGCGTATTTACCTGATAATACTGCATAATCAACTCCCCTAACTGTAAATCCTGTATTTAATACGTAACCCGCTGAGTCACCTACTATGAGGTAGCCGTCGCCATATGGCTTCTCCAATATACCGTGTAGACCGGCTTCACTAACTAACCTGGCGGAATACTCGATTAATGTAGCATCTTTAAATATCTTCTGCATATATGGGTGGAGCCTTAGATCCTCTATCAACTCCCTCGGATAGACTTCTTCAAACGCTTCATTAAGATGTACTACTACTCCCAAGGATATATAATCCCTCATAGTATATAGAAAACCGCCTCCCCTTACACCTTTTAATGGACCTCCGAGTATATAGGCGGCAACACCACTATCATTATCTAATCCAAATAGATTGTTTATCTTACTTCTATCTACTTTAAAAACTTCCTTAACGCCTACGGCGTATTTATCAGGACTCGGCTTACTTTTTAATTTATATTCCTCAGCTAAAACACTATTGACACCCTCTGCGAAAACTACGTATAAAGATTTAATTACATCTCCCCCGGCCTCCACCCCAGAGACTACATTATCCTCAAATATAATTTTATCAGCTTTAACGCCTGTAGCTATAACTCCCCCCTCAGACTCTACACGCTCACCCATCCACTCTAGGAGTTTAGATAGGAATATTGTAAAACTCTTGTATTTATCGCTAGACCCTCTTGCTAATGTAAGTTCTATAGAATCCTCTTTACATAATGTAATAAGCTTTTCATGACTAACCCAACGCTCTACGTTAAGTTCATCCCTCCACCCCGGAAAATATTTATCGAATGGATATGAATAGACTCTACCCCCGAATACATTCTTAGAGCCTAGTTTACTTCCTCTCTCAAGGACAAGAACATTGAATCCATATTTCGATAGGAAATATGCTGTAGATAAGCCTGAAGGCCCCCCACCTATAACTACTACATCAAAGTCGATACTCATTATAATTTCTTCAACTCCCTTATCTTCTCAATCAACTTGGGTAGGATCGTATAGAGATCCCCGACTACTCCATAATCACATTCCTGGAAGATAGGTGCGGATTCATCCTTATTAACGGCTATAATTACTTTACTACCCCTTGCACCAAGCATATGATGAGGTTGGCCTGACGACCCGAATACAATATAAACTTTCGGATTAATGATCAGGCCTGAGATCCCGATCCAATGGCTACACCATCCATAATCGGCGGATAATGGACGGGTCACGCTCCACGCACCATTAAGCTCATTAGATAGCTCCTCAACCATATTAAGATCCTCCCTCGACTTAAATCCCCTCCCAGCACCTACAACTACATCTGCTTTAGTAGGATCTACTCCAACAGCCTCTCTAACACTATATTCTACTTCCATAACTGATTCGCCGACATCAACGACCTCAACATGTCCTTCATAAGTTTTAGGAGAATCGATTTTCAGAACACCTTTAGTTATTGTAATTATAACTGGATACTCGAATTTAATTTGAGCCTTACCTAAACCACCATATACAAGTCTCTCTAAAGTATTTCCATTGAAATCTATCGATACGACGTCGGAATATACTGTATATCCAGTTAATCCAGAGACTATTCCAGCTATAATCCTACCCTTCTGTGTAGACGGAGTTATAATCACTTTATATTCATTCAAATCAATCGACTTAAAGAGTTTTATGATTAAATCCGTATGGAAGCCGTCTTTCGATGAATAATATACTTTATGGAAATAACTTTTTAGACTCTCCCCGATCCTTACATCGTGAGTCACTAGATCTGGAGTATAACCATATTCGACTATACCTAGGGCGTCGTTAGCCCAATTTGAATCATCTAGATAGATTAGCGCATTCATATAAGACCCTCCCCCTTGAGAACATTTACAATCATATCAATAGCCTTCGCTACATCATCCTCACTCTCAATTTTAATTATATTCCTTAGACGCTCTACAACATATCTTGAGACCTTAACTATATCTAACTTCCCTATCGATTCAATATAATCTGAGATATTTAGCTCATTTATAGGCATCTTCTTAGCCCTTAGAATATCCTTTAGAGTAGGGATCCTCGGTAGATTAGCCTCTGTAGATACGGAGATTATTAGAGGTGGCTTAGCCTTAAATGTATAGGTGCCGTCTTCCATATTCGATGATCCTATGAAGAATGTCCCATCGAAGTCTAGTTTATCTACATTAGGCATAAGTGGATAATTTAATAAGCTGGATAGCATCCCCTGTAGACTGGATGAATGTGTATCGTTTGACCATTGACCCATTAGTATAACGTCATATGGACCATGCTTCTCGAAAAAGGATTTTATAATATTGGCTACTTGATTAGCAGGGATATACTCAGGAGAATCATACTTTATTAAATATGCTTCATCGACGCCCATTGCATAAGCGTCTCTAAGCATTCTGTAATGATCTTTAGTCGATCCGATCGTTACGACCGTAACGGCTCCTTGATATTTATCTTTAATCTTAAGAGCCTCTTCAATAGCACATTTATCAGCGTCACTAATCTTCTTTGGAATAGCCTCATATATAGGCTCTCCAGTAGACTCATCGAACTTAATTTGAGACGTGTCTAAAGATAGTTTAATTGGCACTAGTATCTTCATAGGAATCAAATAAAATTATTTAGTTTAGGGTTTGATAAAGTGAGTAGATAAAAAATATATAGAATTACCCTCTAACGTACTCCCTTCCAAGTAAGTCTCTAGCTATAATTATCCTCATTATATTCTGAGCACCTTCGGCGCCAATCGTATAGCTGAATGTACCTATCCACCCTCTATATACATTAGATTCCTTTGTATACCCGTATGCCCCATGCCATTTTAAGACTTCCTCATATATCCTCGTGGCAGTCTCCGGAGCCTTCATCTTGGCCAACGCTACAGGGATATTTAGATCCTTTGGATTATATCCCTCAGCCTTCTCCTTATATATCTTATCAGCTAGCCACGCAGCCTTATATGTAAATAATCTGGCAGCCTCTAAATCAGCGTATAACTCCGCCAATTTAAATTGGATACCCTGGAATGAAGATAGCCTCCTATCCTGGAAAAGTTTTCTATTCCTAAGCCATTCCATAGCAGCATCTAAAGCCCATCTAGCACTCCCTACACATGCTGCTGCAACTAATATTCTAGCTAAGTTGAAGCCCTCCATAACATGATAGAAGCCTTTATTCAACTCCCCAATAACATATTTATCCTCCACTTCAAAATTCTCGAGTATAAAGCCACCTGTACTTAATCCTCCTCTACCAATCTCCTCATATATAGTGGGTTTAAATCCATCCTTCAACTTGCCATTCCACTTAGGTAATACAGCGAATGCAGTTATATTTCTATGCCCCCATTCAAGAGAACCTGTCTTAGCTACGAGGAACCATCCACCTCCCATAGGTAATTCAGTTACTTCACGGACACCGCTGATATAGCTTTTTTCACCATTCAATATCCATACACCATCCTTCTTCTCAGCGAAAGTCTTTATACCAGCGACGTCGCTACCACCTTGGGGCTCTGTCGAGGCTATCCCAAAGAATGCTTCCCCACTAACTACTTTGGGTAAGATCTCGGACTTCGCTTCCTCGCTTCCAAACAACTCTAGGGCATATGGCCATCCATTATTTAGTAATAGATATACTGCAATAGCTACAGCTGGGTCGTAATATGCGACCTCCTCAACCGCTATAGCGGTCATTACATATGTCCCGCCCATACCACCATATTCCTCTGATATAGGGATCCCGAATAGCCCTTGGTCAGCCATCTTCTTAATCAAGTCATATGGAATCTTATTAGATTCATCGACTTCAACCCACTTAGGCTGTATATACCGCTCTGAAAACTCCCTCACGCTATCCCTAAACATCTCCTCCTCCTCAGAAAATTCGAAATTCATTGAAACACCTCCATAAATACATATATAGTAATTACTTGGATAATGTATCTATAATAGTATAAATTTTAGATATATTCCCCCATACTCTCAATATAGCTTATTAAATCTTCCTTTAAACTAACTAGATACTCCCTCGTGTATCCCGCTTCAATATATGGTATTAGTAATCCACCTACAATAGGATACTTAACGTATTCGCCAACCTCTAACCCTCTATTACAAAGATAATTCACGAGATCTTGTCTAAACTGCGCACATCTAAATAATCCTCCAGTATAATTTACACTCAGATTGGATCCAATTCTACGAACTACTGCTAAAATTGCATTGTAAGCCTCCTCAAGAAGTTTATTAAATATACTTTTTATGATCCTACTGCTATAGTATCTACACATGAATCCTGTTAATCCCGCTATATCCTCGACTGATAAACTATAGAGATAGGGGATTAACTCACCCTCCTCGATACCTATATACTCTAAAAATGTGTCATATAACTTAAGCTTCCTCCTTCTCCCATCATACATCCTCAATATTATGTTAATAAAGTCTCTAGAAGCTCTATATCCAGAGAAATCATCGCCATATCTCCATCCCCAGTCTCCACTATAATATGCCCTATCACCATACTCTCCATATACATTACATCCTGTCCCAATGATAACCACTATACCATCTAACCCTAATGTAGCGGTATATAAAGCTGCCTTAACATCATGAACCAAAATATACCTATCTTTAACATGCTGATCTAACTTCCCCCTCCAGAATATCCAATCCTCATGAGAATCCAATCCAGCTACGCTAAATACAACCTGATCAAATGCATATTCAGCTAATATATGCTTCATCAGTTTATTAAACCGATTATTAAATACACTCTTACTTAGATCCCTATGTTTCAACCCCCAGGAAAAGCGTTTAAATAATGTTTTAAACCCGTCATGATATAATATATCTATTTTAGATCCACCGATATCTACAGCTAAAACCCTCATATCACCATCTTCTTACGGCATAGTAATATCTATATGATAGAACCTTCTTAGCATCATAATATCCCCAGACCATCCCCAAAAGCATTCCCCCTAAATGAGCCCATATATTAGTCGCTATAGATATGTTAATTAAAAATATGAATATTCCATATAATATCATGTTCCTCACGTTTCCTCCCACTACCCCACCATATAAGAGAAGATATCCGAAAATACCGAATATAGCTCCGCTAGCACCTCCACTCACCGCGATTAATGGTAGTAGAAATACTGTTAAGATGTTTCCTACTAATCCGGATAATAAATATACTGTGATAAGCTTATTAGGTCCGAAGCTTCTCTCAAATTGAATACCTAATACATATAGCCAGAATAGATTAAAACCAAGATGTATTATATTATGGTGTACAAACATGGCGGTAATTAACTGCCAATACCATCTATAGTTTATTACATAATAATTCAATTGCCCCATTTGGGCAAGTACATTTATATCGATCCAAAATATATTTCCAGATAATATCGCCTCGATTGCGTATACAACTATATTTATAAGTAATAAGAGATACGTTGCCCATAACCTTCTATATCCTCTCACTACCATCATAATAATATGTGAATAATATCTACAATAATATATAGTATTTGGTACGTGGGGATACTATGGAGAGGACACTCCCCTACAAAGAGATCACCAATGAGATACAGGTCTGGATAATATTTACAATTATATCACTGTGTATATGGGAGGCAGTATCATATACTACTAATGGACTGTTTCCCGACATACCTACCGTAGTAAATTTCATAAGGTCTATTAATCTACGTGAATTCTGGTATAATCTCTACCTAACATTTAGAAACGCCTTAACCGGATATCTAATTGGGTTGGCCATCGCATTAGGTCTAGCTTACCTATCCTCACTGAGTAAGTTCTTAGATAGATTTACTGGCATATTAAATACTATACTACAGAGTATAAGCGTCCTTGTGTGGGTAATGATATTCCTACTATTATTTGGTGTGCTAAGCCCAATCCCACCTATACTGGTATCTGCAATAGCTACATTACCAGTGTTACTAAGTAATTTACTCCAGTCTATTAAGTATGTAGATAAGAGGATTAGGGAACTCGCTAAAATATTGGGTGCATCAAGGATAGATTTATTTAAGGACTTTATAATACCTGGAAGCATCCCATACATAGCTAGTGCCAGTAGAGTAGCGATTGGATTAGCCCTTAGAATAAGTGTAGTTGCAGAGGCATTCGGCTCATCCGGTGGAATAGGATTCCAAATAATTTACAACTATAGCCTAGGGTACTCTGAGGGAGTAGTTGGTTGGGCCTTAATCTTAATAATATTAATGATTTTAATTGACCAGCTTATTCTAAGATTTATAGAGTGGGAGGCTGGTAGATGGAGGCTAATTTAATGGCTAGATACGCTATCGTTATCAAGAATCTGTGGAAAAGCTATAATGGAAAGACGGTATTAAGTAATATATCAATCTATGTGAATAGGAATGAAAAGATCGGTATAGTAGGCCCTAATGGAGCTGGGAAGACTACACTGCTAAAGATTATAGCCGGTTTAGAGGACTATGACGCTGGAGAAGTTAATATTAATGGTAGAGTCGGAATGGTCTTTCAAGAGGATATTCTACTCCCGTGGATGAATATATATGAAAATATTGAGTTGGGTCTTAAATATCAGGGGGTAGACGATAAAGTCAGGAGAGATAAGGTATATAGGATCGCTGAACTACTTGGTTTAACCCAGTATCTAGACTATTATCCAAATATGGTTAGTGGAGGTACGCGGAGAAAGACTTCAATAGCGAGGGCGATTGTATTGGATCCCGATATTCTACTTCTAGACGAGCCATTCACAGGCCTAGATCTAGACACTACAAATACGCTAATTAAGATGCTTTCAATAATCCCAAGTAAATTGAACATGACATTATTAATTGTATCTCACCAGTTTCAGGAGCTCCTCCAAATAGTCGATAGACTCTATATATTAGGTGGCGTACCATCTAAAATAGCAGATGAAATCAATATTAGGAACTTGGGTAGAGAGGAGAGGATTATAAAAGTTATTAAAGCATTCAATATGTCTAAAACCTAGATATTCAAGGCCCTCCTAACTATATTATATATAGCTACTGAGACTGCTATAGTAAATATACCATGGAATACATTATATGAAGCTATAATACCTAATGCTGTCATCAACGCTTTAAATACAAGCTCCTTGTTAGCAAGGAATACATTTATGTCGGATATATTCCCACTTGATTGAGGAATGAAGAATGTTAGATAATATGGTACTAGATATAGCAATACTACTGCATTAACAATAGTCATTACAATCCATCTAAAATTAACAGCCATAAAGTATCCGACTAAGTTCGATTTATATGCCGACGTACCCATCTTATTTCTAAGTATCTTCCCTATGTAAAATCCAGGGAACATAGATATAATCGCTAAGAATTTAAGAGGAGGCCCTATCGGTACGTCCACACCCATTACAAATAAGCCTAGCATATGTAT
>Ga0190367_1000069_pt1 | contig 79722 bp, 80 predicted proteins | sample 4872181011_MG_FD_171838 | JGI IMG/M metagenome (GOLD analysis project Ga0190367, IMG submission 171838) | Hydrothermal vent microbial mat bacterial communities from Southern Trench, Guaymas Basin, Mexico - 4872-18-10-11_MG | ecosystem: Environmental > Aquatic > Marine > Hydrothermal vents >...
CTTATGCATTTTACCGCTTAACAATTATAAGGCCCTCCTATACTTTGGAAATGTATTTGATAAACTAGTGTTCCAATGGATTATTACAGGGAAAATATTTATGAATAGAACTATACATGTATATATTGTAAAGTTCCCATCCCCAATAGCTAAAATGGCTATTGAGTTTGCAAATGGTGAAGTAAGTTATATTCCCCTTAGGGTATTCATGGAGGGCAGATTTATCGATAAACTTTACAACTTATTAATAGATGAACTAGCATCACGTTTGGGATTAAAACGATAGTAATTTACTTTACTTTCTTATTTTTTAATTCCTTAGATACGTATCTGTATTAGATTAAGGTTAAGGTTTATAATTGTATGATTTTAGACGTTATTTGGTGCTTTATGTGGGTTTTGAAGAAATATTTACCTGGGAGTTCTGGAGAGCCTATGGTACATTAGGTGTATTTGTAATTTCATTTCTAGGAAATGCTATACCCTATTCTACCATACCCTATTTCGCATTCATCATTGTTTATGCTAGTAGCTTAAAGACATTAATTGATCAAATAATAGTTTCATTTGCTGGTGGATTAGGGGCTGCTTTAGGAAAAGTTATTGTTTACTACATTGGTAGAGGTGTTAGAAAAGCCTTATCGCATGAAACTAAGATGAAAATGAAGGTGTTAACCGATATAGCAGGTAAGAATATATTCTTTGCAGTTTTCTTGTTTGCAGCCCTACCATTACCTGATGATATATTATATGTTCCTGTGGGCGTAAGCGGTTACAGTATTGTTAAGTTCTTTATTGCACTATTATCAGGTAAGATTATTATAACTAGTATGGGTGTTTTCTTTGGCTCCCTTTTTGGGTTTTTCATGGAAGCTGGTATGGGTTATCCATGGTACATTACCATGCCTATACTTTTGGTATTAACCGTTGTAGTGACATATGTAATTGTTAAAATAGATTGGATTAAGGTAGCAGAAGTAAGTAGAAGTAAGGGTGCATTAAAGGCCATGACCTTTGTAACCTTAGAGTCATTTAAAGTAATAATTAGACCAATAATAAAAGCTTTGAGAAAATTCCATTAGAAACATTATTGATCTATAATTAAATGAGTAGATAAATACCTTTACTCGTCAATGAAGGTTTAAGACAATTATTTGTTCATCGTTATTAAAATCCTAGTCTTTAATGGCAAGAGGCATGCTTCCTGCTCAAATTATTTAAGACGAACATTATTTCATCATATATTATTTCAGGTATTCTACTAAGTGACTGACACATTGCTGAGCTTGTTATGGGGTATGTGTAGGTTTCATTCCTAAATACTCCATATCCTAACTTTATTCCTACAACAAATATAAATGGATGCATTTCTTCTTTAGACTTTATTGTATCCTTACTACACTTAAGACAAGTCCTCGTAACTGTAACTGTTATATGGGTATATTTAAGTCTGTCAATGAAGCTCTTGAATTTAAGGTATATAGGCTTATTAAAATTAACTATTTCCTCAAGTATTTTTGCCATTTCCTTCATATTAGCTTTAAAGCTAAATACTATTATCCCTTTGCCTCTGAGGAATATTTCTCTTAATTTACTAATTCTTTCATTATCAAGTTTTGCTTCAACGTCTATAATGCATATATCGCTGCTTTCTAGGTTCTCGACAATTGAAGCACCTAGTTTCTTTAAATGCTCGGTTAAGTGTCCCTTAACTGTATCATTATCACAAATTATGTATACTTTAATACCTGTTATATTGATACCTAGTATATTCTCCTCCTTGTATCTTGAGATGTTAGTGGTTAGACCTGTAATTAAAGTTAATAATGTTAAAGCTACTATTACTACCGTTAATATTGTAAATAGTCTCGAGACACGCATCGTTATGTAGTAAAGTTTAAAACTTATTAAAACTTAACCTGCATGGAAGATTGATGTTTATTTAAGCTGCCATGGGAGTTAGGCAATGACATAAGTCAAAATTATCATATTAAGCATTCTCACATAGAGATTATATCTTAGAATTAAAGGTTGTTTAATTTTTGATAGAATCAGCTATTTTTTATATTTCTTAGCATTAGGTTATTATTTTCCTAGGTTTGAACCTAAGTTCTGTTCTTTACTGGAATGCATGCATTCAACTATTTCCTCACTAGGCTTTGCATATATGAGATGCTGTTAGGTTCATGAGATACTAGGAATGTATCCACCTAAGTATACCATGGACTAACCTCTAATTTACCTGTACTTATGAGCTTCCTAATTTCTTCATCCTTATTACTTTTAATAATCTTCAACTACTAGAACTCGTCCATCAAGAAGGAGGTATTTAGCTTTATTCTTTACTGATGCGTCAATGACTTTATCCATAACCTTAATTAAGTTCATTAAAGCTTCTTCACTACTATACCACCATTTATGATCCTAATGAGTATGCTAAATAAACGCTATTTTCTCGTCCACTTAACTCCTCAAGAAGGACAATGTCTGGGATAATAAAATCTAACTACACAAATGAATACTAATGTAGTCATGTTATATCCGTTAAGTTTATATAAACGGGACTTGACCATATGGATAGGGTATCCATATGTGCGGTGAGATTAGGGGTATCTCTGTAGGAGTAATAATTGCTATGATTATTGTCTTAATAATTGGGATCACATTAGGTTACGGCATTACTCAACTCGTTTTAAAACCAACAATATTAACGACAACTATAACTGAAACAAAACCCACAACTATAATAGTAACTGAAGTTGCTAAACCTAAGGTTAGAACTTTATTCGATGTTATTGGAAGGAAGATTGAGTTAAGGGAAATACCTGAAAGAGTAGTATCATTAGCACCAAGTATAACTGAAATATTGTTTGCAGTTGGTGTTGGAAACAAGATTATTGGTGTTGATTCATTTTCAAATTATCCACCAGAAGTTGTTAAACTAGTAAAACAGGGTAAGATTAAGGTTGTTGGTGATTATTGGGCGCCTGATTTAGAGAAAATTGTTGAATTGGAACCAGATTTGATTATTGCTGATTTAGGTGCTCATTATAAGTACTTGACTAAATTTGAGGAGTTGGGATTAAAGGTTATGTTTGTTAAAGGCGGTAGTTCTTCAAGCTTAAATGACATATATAGCGATATACTTTTCATAGGTGAAGCGCTGAACGTAACTGAAAAAGCATATGAAGTTGTCTCAAAGATTAAGAAAACTATAAGTCAAGTAGAGGAAATGCTAATTAGAGCTAATGTAACTAGACGAAAAGTATTGGTGTTGTTAGGCCCACCAACATATGGCTTTTGGACTGCTGGTTCAGGTACGTACATAGATGAATTAATAAAGATATGTGGTGGAGTAAATATTGCTTCAAAATATCATGGATGGATACAAATAAGTAGAGAGGAAGTAATTAGTCAAGATCCTGAGATAATTATAATTACAATCATGGGTACTAGGGAAGATGCATTAAAGGTAATTAAGGAGATCATGAAGCCGGAAATAGGCTTAGATGTTACAGCTGTAAGAAATAAGGAAGTTTATGTACTTATTGGTGAAGCAGATGATCTACTATGTAGACCTGGTCCTAGAGTCTATGAGGCTATAAAGATGCTAGCATCAATAATACACCCCGAAGTATTTGGTGAAATCAGTAGAAGTGACGTTATATCAGCTAAACAATTAGGATAAAAGTGTTAGCCATGAGCATAGTTAAAGTTAGGTATAGGAAGAGGTTAAGGTTTTTCTACGTTTCCTTGATAGTTTTCTCTATTTTATTCATAATGACACTGGTGTTCTCTCTAACAATTGGCTCAGCTAATATAGGAGTAGATGGTGTGTTTGAATGGATTCTATATAAAATAGGGATACACGCTCTACAACCCGTGAATGAAGGTGTTTTAAAGATTATTGAGTTAAGGTTTGTAAGAACGCTAACTGCTTTCATTGTAGGGGTCATGCTTGGAGTTTCCGGTGTAATTTTACAGGCTTGTTCAAGGAATCCTCTTGCAGATCCCTTCATTTTAGGATTATCATCTGGTGCTTTATCATTCCTTGCCCTCGCAATGCTTATAAGTCCAGCACTAATTTATCTAAGACCAATAGCCATAGCAATAGCATTTATTGGAGCTCTTATAGGCTTTACAATAACACTTGCATTATTTGAAGCAACAGGAGGAACTAGTACTAGTCTTGTACTTTCGGGTATAGCTGTATCAACACTCTTTGGAGGTCTTGGATTAATATTTTCATACATGGTTTATGCTAGATATAAAATGCATATAGTAATTTACACTTTAGGATGTGTAAGTCTAACTACAAAGAATGATTTAATGCTAATGATTGTAACCCTTACTATAGGTATAGTACTAGCTATTTTACTTTCGAAACCTTTAAATGCGTTAATATATGGTGATGAATATGCTCAACAATTAGGATATAATCCTAGAAGTGTGATTAGGTTTGGAGCGATTTTAGCATCTTTCTTAACAGGTACAGCAGTTGCTTTTACTGGTGTTATAGGCTTTATTGGATTAATTGTTCCCCATATAGCGAGATTCATTGTAGGTCACGATCATAGGTTTGTTATACCAGCATCAATATTTATTGGAGGATTAATACTATGTTATGCGGATGTACTAGTAAGACTCATAGCATTAACGGGTTTAGGAGAAATACCTATAGGAGCTATAACAAGCATTATTGGAGGACCCTTCCTAGCATACTTAATAGTTAAGAGTTTAAAGGCTTAGATCATGGTAAGGATAGTAGTTAAAGATATAACAGTAACTTATGGATCTATAAAGGCTCTGAAGGATGCCACCTTAACCTTAGATGAAGGTGAAGTTACGGGAATTATAGGGCCTAATGGGGCAGGAAAGACTACTTTGCTTAGAACATTAGCAAGACTATTAAAACCCGCAAAGGGCGTAGTATACATTAATGGAAGAAACTTATGGAGTATGAAGCCTAGTGAAAAAGCAAAAATAATAGCATATCAAGGCCCTGAACCACCCCTATGGGGAAATGCTAAAGTATTAGACTATATGTTAACTGCAAGGTATCCACATACAAGTAGATTTCTAGAAACCGAAGCTGATATTGAAAAAATTGAAAAGGCTTTAAAAATGGTTCGAGCACTACATTTAATTGATAGAAGACTTAACCAGCTAAGTAGTGGCGAACTCCAAAGAATATTGATTGCAAGATTACTTGCCCAAGAAGCTAAGATTTTACTAATAGATGAACCTACCAGTCACCTTGACCTTTACTATCAAATGGGGATACTACAGATGCTAAAAAGTATTACTAGAAATAAGAAGCTAGTAACAATAATTACATTACACGACTTACAGCTTGCATCAATGTATTGTGATAAGCTAATACTACTAAATAAGGGAGTTATTGAAGCAGCTGGCAAGCCTGAGCATGTACTTACACCTGAAAACATAGCTAAGGTATATAATGTTAGGGTTGAAGTTATTAAGCATCCTAAGAAGGGATTACTAATAATACCCCTGGAATTGGAGTAAGCTAACACGGATTAGTTAAAACTCATGTATGCAATGCTTAAATATTTCTAGTAGCTAGTTATTAGGATAAGTTAAGGAGGGTTGAGCTTGCAACAAATGCGGTATCTAGTACTTACATGGAATGATATTGTTAAATTATCTATAGAACTAACTGAGAAAATAATTGAATCAGGATTTAAACCAGACGTTATTGTTGGAGTTATGAGGGGTGGATGGGTTGTCGCTAAGATTGTTGAAGATCTTCTCGGCGTTCAAGAAATAGCATCCCTAGAAATAAAGTTCTATAAAGGTATTGGCGAAAAAGCTGAAAGACCAATATTAACACAGCCTCTCGTAGTTGATATTAGGGATAAGAAAGTTCTTGTAGTTGATGATGTAGCTGACAGCGGTAGAACCCTCCAAACAGCTACAGAAATAGTAAGATTGCATGGTGCAAGGGAGGTAAAAACTGCAACATTATATGTTAAGCCTTGGTCAATAATAATCCCAGATTACTACTCAGGAACTACAACAGCATGGATAGTATTTCCATGGGAATATGGCGAAGTTTTAAGAGAAGTAGCACTTAAGAATTATGGACAATTAAATTATGATACACTAATCAAAGCTTCACGCATAATAGGGTTAAATGATAAAGAGGTATTGAAGTTAATAAACGTAATTGTTAAGAGATGTGCTTAAGTATTATTTCATTAATTTTCTCTATATAATAGCTTAATTCTACCGGCGATGTTGAAGGAGATATAAATGTATCAAATAGTATCCTAATCCTTCCTAATAAATTGCTCATTCTTAATCCCATATCACCATACTTTAAGTAATATTCTTTGACAACAGACTTAAACTCCTCACGATCGAGAAGGAACACATAGCCTGGAGTAACGGTGAAAACTACATCTACATCATCTAATACATCTATATAAGGAACAGCAGCATCATTGAAAGATTCTACAATAACTATATCATGATTTTCGAGCAGTATATTTAAATTACGGTTTAGTATCTCTAAGCTCTTTTTAGAAAACATTATACGCATAAGATCTGTTAATAGTATTTCCTTAGGATTTAACTTATCAATTAACTTATCAATCCAATAGCTTAATCCAGGTACTATTTTATCTATATTATCCCTTATGATATAATGGCTTGTTGCTTTATTCCTATAATCACTAATTCTAAATAAAATTACTTGATGGAACTGATCTTCTAATGCATTTATGTATTTTATTATATTCTTGTATGCTTTAGGATTAGGTGGTGCTAGTAGCAGATCAATAGGATTTACTAGTTCAAGGTCTATGTTTAATCCTAATAGTTTCTTATATTTTAATACATCTTCACCTATTAGAATTCCATGCTTTAAGCTCTCAATTACAGTAGGAAATTGATACCATGCGGAATGACCTGCTATAGGCTTATATATTGCAACAGTATTGCCTTTTCTCTTTAATAGTTCTGCTAGAGCTATAGTAAACCAAGTCTTACCTGAATCATACGTTAATAGTCCATTAACTAATATTACATTGCTCATACTGTTATACCCTTTTTATCTGTAATTCTATTTAGCCCTATAAGCTTAAAGAGAAATAATCATGTAATTTTAGGCGGTTATGTTATCTAATTTAACAATGTAGATTCTCATCAAAATAGTTAAAGCCTAGATACTTAAGTTTAAGCTAGGGGTATCGATATGGCTAGATACTATATTCATTGTCCCTACTGTGGTCTTGAATATCCCTACCATTTTAAGGGATTTAAATGTGAAAGATGTGGTAAGCCGTTAAGCGTTAATATTGAAGTTAACGTTGAGATGTTTAAATATATTAAGGGTAGAGGTGTATGGAGGTATAGGCCATTCTTACCTGAATTTAAGATTGAACCTATTAGTCTAGGTGAAGGTGGAACACCTATTATAGAAAGAAGATATGGGAATGTTAAGGTCTTCTATAAACTTGACTACTTGAATCCTACTGGTAGTTTTAAAGACCGTGGTTCAACAGTTGCCATAACGAGAGCCTTAGAATTAGGAGTTAAGAGAATTTTCGAAGATTCTTCAGGTAATACCGGTATTTCGGTATCAGCTTATGGCGCTATAGCAGGTCTTGAGGTTAGAATTTATGTTCCACGGGATGCCCCTAAAGGTAAACTTGCTATAATGGAGCTTTTTGGAGCAAAAATTGTTAAAGCTGGTAGTAGAAATGAAGCAGCACGCAAAGTTCTTGAAGACTTAGGTCCCGAGGATTACTATATAGGTCATACATGGAATCCGTTCTTTATCGAGGGAACAAAAACATTAGCTTACGAAGTTTATGAAGAGGTTAAGTCAATAGAAGAAGTAATAGTCCCTGTAGCAAGTGGCTCAAATCTTCTTGGAATATACAAGGGATTTAAAGAATTATTAAATATGGGACTAATAGACCATTTACCTAGGTTAATAGCCGTCCAAGTAGAGGGCTATGCGCCAGTATACGAAGCTTTTACAGGACGTAAAGCACCTTGCAAGGAACCTTCTAAGCTTGCCGATGCACTAAGGCTAACCATTATTCCAAGGCTATATGAAATAGTACGTGCTCTAAAGGAAACTAAAGGCGACGTAATAGTTGTCTCAGATAATGAAATAATCCAAGCACTTAGAAGACTATACAAGATGGGCTTTACGGTTGAACCCACAAGCGCTGTTGTACAAGTCGCTTTGGAGAAGATGACTAAAGAAAAGGAACTTAACGGACCAACACTAGCTGTACTCACGGGTTCAGGATTAAAGATGGTACATAGCATATATGAAGTTGCACTAAAGTAGTTAGTACATCAATCATTTTTCATGAACTCTTTATAATAAATGAACTTATTCATTTCCGAATAAATATAGAGCTAGTAACTTGCTGCAATTACCTCCTCAGCCTCTATACTCCAATGTACATGTTCATAAAAGTATTCTTTGGTAGAAGTCCTTAACTCCTTTACAAGTTTTTCAAAAGTGCTATCCTTATCATAGACTATAGTAACTTCACCAGCAACATCAATATATAATTCTAGATTATCTTTAACTTCATTAAGATCCTTAATTATAGGTGTAATTGATATTAGATAATCTTCATATTTTTCAAAGAATTTATCTATAAGAAATGAAATCTTCTTCTCTATGTCATTAATTATTAATAATCTCTTGGCTCTGTTTGCAGGTAAATCCTTAACTATGATTAATAAGTCAGTATTAATATCGTTACTATTACCAAGAACTATTAATGAAATAAGCCTATTGCCGAAGAATTTCTTAAGCTCCTTTAATATAGATGCAATAAGAGCTCTATGAGGACTACGTAAACTCCCTAGACCTTTTCTTAATATCATTGTAACTAACCCTGAACTTTCTTCTAATGTAAATGCTACTGAGAATCTAAGTGTGTATTAAAAACTCCCTCCGCAATGGAAGGAAAATTATTATTCCTTACTTTTAAATCTATATTACCAGGTGATGAAGAGTCCGACTCCGGATGATCCTATGAAGATAAATTGGGGTCTGATCCCATTAGATTAATCCTATGTTAATACTCATTGATAAGGTGATTAAAAACAATGTGTTCTAAGATTATTCTAAAGTTTAAGTCATGTAATAGCTGTTTTCCTGATCCTCAATAATATCATTATCGTCATAATTATGATCATGGATGCTAACAATGTTGTAGTTGAAATAGGTAGCTCTATGCCTTCTGCCTTCTCCACTATATCTTGGACACTTACATTTGAGATTTCATTATCAAAGTTCAATTCAATGACTTTATCCCCTGCCAATACTAAGAATGAAGTATAAACATCATTGTTAAGTTTAATTATTGGAGCACTTATAGCTTTTTCATTGATATAGGCTTCCTTAATGTTTATTCCGTCCTTGAGAATTAGTGTTAGTAAAGCTCTATCGGTGCACTTAATCCTAATGGTTAGTTTAGAACCTTTATATTCATAGCTTTTTAACCTATAATTACCTGATACATAAAGCTCCCCTTTTCCTTCACCTATGCTTAGCTTAAACAGCTTACCTTGAACATTCTCACTAATAGCTTCAGGATTAAGTAATTCTAGTTCTAAATGTACTTTATATTGTGAAGCATTCATGTTCATTCTCGCTTCTAGTAATACTCCGTTGAGTGCAAGATAGTATAGTGTTTCAAGTGTCATCTTAGATATCATAGTTTTGCTGCTTATGCTCATTAATATCCTATATGCTTTAATATTTTTCCAATCGGAAACTGAAATATTCATATTTACTTTAATTCCCATTTCCTGTAGTTCTTCAAGAATTTTCTTTATCTGTGCAATACCCATAGTTCCTATAGTAGGGGATGGTAGTCCCATTTCAGGCTCGCTACCTTCTTCAATATAATATTCCCTACATAATGCTTGAAGTAGGGATTCCTTTAATCGCTCTTCGATCTCTTTAATATTACATTTAACAACTACGTTATCTTTTGTGATGGAAGTTTTTAAGTATAATTTATTATCAACTTGCTTCATTGCTATTGTATAATCCTTAATCGTAATGTTTATATTCATGAACATTACATTTGCCCTTAATTCCATCCTGTAATGTAACGTTACCTCATTTTGTTGAGAATAACAAATTGCTGGGGTAAAGAGCAACGTTACTAACATGAATGCTATAATTACTTTCATTTTCACTTAACTACCCCCCGAGTATGAGAAGGGAGCTTATAGATATAAATGTGATGATTCTTCGCTCAATAGATTTTAATCTTCTATTCTTATCTATAATGCTCCAAAATAACCCCTAATTTCTGTAACTTTTATTCCCGAGATATTACGTCGAAACACGCTAATGGCTCATTAATGTGGGCTCCTACAATTCTCAGGACCTTACCATTAATTTTTATGAAGAAGTTGCTTTCTCTTAGCTTTATAGCGTACTTACCTGGCATAAGGGTATTACCATAAACTCTCATATCCCAAGTCCATGATACGGAGTCTCCAGGTCTTAAAATAACTGTTACAGGTACATAAACATGAACTTTCTTGCTCATTTTATCACTAATTGTTTTTATAGCTTGATGTATTGGAGGTTCATAGACCTCTACGTATCTTCCATCAATAGCTTTGTACACGGCCCAAGGAGGGTTTATTATCTCTACTATCTTGTCTCCATGGTTAATTAGAGTTATATTTATGGTCTCTCCTACTTTGTATACTCTCTTATCTGTTCGAATTTCTAAGTATTTTCTAATATATTCTATTAATTGTTCATTTGGAAAAATCATAGTTGTTGTCATGTTGATGGATTTTACAGTTAGTGTTGATGTTGAAGTAGGGTTTGTAACTATTGTGATGAGGGGCTTAGATAAGATCCTGGGGGGTATTGTTATGATGATGACCTCTTTATGGAAAGAAATGAGTATTATAGGGGTAATTGATAGTAGTAATAGAACTATGGCAATTAGTAACTTCTTAGTATTGCTTACCATACTATCGAACCTCTTGAATATAAACGAAGTATCTTGATGAATGAAGTAGCCTCACTACTTATAAACTTTTCTTATATAGAGATAATGTCTGATTTATGCTAGAAGTAGATTTTAACTTAATTCTCTGGCTTCAAATTAGTATTTATCAAGCTTCTAGTTCGTTATATGCCTTTAAGAGCTCCTCAGCATCCTCCCTCATAGAATCTTTAACTACAGGTCTTGCAATTCTAAATCTGTATACAGCACTTAGATCAATTGACACAATCTTAACATCTTCTTCGTATTCCTTTAACTTTTCAATAACGTTTCCTAAAGGATCAATAGCTATCGAGTTTCCACCAAATGTTAATCCATCTACAATTCCTACGGTATTTACCCATATGAAGTAAGTTGTTGTTTCTATAGCTCTTCCCATAACCACCCTATGGAATAGTGGCACTGAGGTGTCAGGTGCAGCTGAAATTATGATGTGTAATTTAACACCCCTTAGAGTGTATGCTTTAAATATCTCTGGGAAAAATGTGTCGTAACATATAGCTAGCCCTATGTTCACTCCCTTAAATTTCCAAGGCCTTATACTCCCTTTATACTGCCTAAACCATCTATGTTCATCAAATACGGTGAATGTTGGTAAGTGTCTTTTCCTATAAATAAATATGTTACCGTCATTGTTTACAGCTAAAGTGGCATTATATATGTAACCCATATTTGATAATTCTGGAAATCCTACTACAATTCCTATGTTATTGCTTTTTGCAAGCTCTTGAAGGTCTTTTATATACTTCGATGTAGGTGGTATTGCTAATTTATACACCATATCCTTAATCATGTAGCCTGTTAAGAACATTTCTGGGAATACATATAGGTCTGCTTCATGGGATTTTACGACTTCCTTAACTTTTTCTATATTTCTAAGTATTGACCCTGTAATGGACTCTAGTTGAGCTAGACAAATTTTAAGTTTCAAGTAATCACCTCTTATAACGTAAGAGTAGAAGTGGAATATAGGTGCTTTCCCAATGAGTTTAGGGCCCCCACCTCTCGACTATGAATATGCTATTAAAAGAATTAAGCAGTTCTTAAAAGACTTTATGGTTAAAACGGGTGTTAAGGGCTATGTTATGGGTTTAAGCGGCGGTGTTGATTCATCAACTGTTTTACATTTAGCAGTTGAAGCTGTAGGTACAAATAAAGTTCATGTATTTATAATGCCTGATCCAGCCGTTACACCAATGCGGGATATAGAGGATTCAGTAGGATTAGTTCAAAAGCTAAAAGTAGATTACACTATTATAAGTATAAATAATATACTTGATGCATACAGAGCGACTCTTCCATTCTTTAGCGAAGAGCATAGAATAGCTACTGGTAATTTAAGAGCTCGTATAAGAATGACAATACTTTATTATTATGCTAATATGAATGACCTAGCAGTTCTTGGTACTGGCGATAAGAGCGAGATACTTCTGGGATATTATACAAAGTATGGTGATGGAGGTGTAGATTTACTACCAATTGGTGATGTATATAAAACCCAAGTTAGGGTTATGGCACGTAAGCTTGGTGTGCCAGAAAAAATAGTTACTAAGCCCAGTAGTCCAAGGCTATGGCCTGGCCATATGGCTGAGGAGGAGTTAGGAGTAAAGTACGAGGAAGTAGATGCAGTACTGTACCGTTATGTAGACTTAGGTAAGACTATTAATGAAATTATAGAGGAAACTGGATTTCCAAGAAGCAAAGTATTACATATCATAAGGATGGTTCATTTGAATGAACATAAGAGGTTATATCCTATTATACCGCGTATATCAAAGCACGCTATAACCCATGACTGGAAAATGCCATGGTATCTTAGGCTTGACATGTAAAAGCCATCATTAATAAACTTAACCATTATTAAAAGGATAAGTAGTAGCTATACTCAGCTATTGAAGGATATTGTTTCAATGATAGTATCTCCTTTCTCTTTAATTCAATATAGGTGTTAATGACATCATTCGTGAAGACAGGCTTCAAGTATTCATTATCTACTTCAAGCTCGTCAAGAGCTTCATCAAGACTTCTAGGTAGTATCTTTATTCCTAGCTTTTTCATGTCCTTAACACTTAACTTGTAAACATTTATATCGAGAGGTTCTCCTGGGTCAATCTTCTTCCTTATACCATCAATTCCTGCAAGAACTATCGCTGAAAGTGCAAGATAAGGATTAGCTGATGGATCTGGAGGTCTGTATTCTATTCTAATATTACTTCCTAGTGGGAGCGGTACTCTTATTGCTGCACTTCTATTACCTTTACTCCATGTAAGGTATACTGGTGCTTCATAGCCTGGTACAAGTCTTCGATAACTATTAACTGTTGGTGAAACTATTGCTGATAAAGATCTTGCATGTTCTATTAATCCTCCAATAAAGTATCTAGCTGTTTGACTTAAATAAGCGTATTCATCGCTAGGGTCGTAGAATAAGTTCTTTGTAAAATCTTTATCCCATAAGCTTAAGTGTATATGCATTCCACTTCCATTATCTTCTGGTATTAGTTTAGGCATAAATACAGCTACATGGTTATGTTGTTTAGCTACGTTCCTTAAAACATACTTTAGAGTTTGAATATTATCTGCAAGTTCCACTGGAGTTGTCGCTTTAATTGAGAACTCTCCTTGACCCATAGCAGCTACTTCATGGTGTGTCGAAACTATTTCAATGTTAAAGTACTCTCTTAGGATCTTTATAGTCTCGTCACGAATAGCATAAACAGCGTCTAGAGGGGAAGGCATATAGTATCCACGTTTTTTACCTATGAATAGTTCTTCTGAAGAACCTAATTCTATGGACATAATATGAGGTGGCTTAAATGATAGCTTTACTTTATTTATAATGAAGTATTCTACCTCAACGCCTACGAGTACATTATAACCTATACTCTTTACATATTCTTCTAATTTTTCTGCAATATATCTTGGATCTCTGCTAAATCTCCTATTACCTGTATAGACCTTACAAATAGCTCTAAGTACATTTGGTCTCCATGGTATTTTATTAAATACCTTTGAGGCTGGTCTAAGCACTAAGTCACTGGATTCTATATCGACGAAACCAGCAACACTACTACCATCAAATAACGCCTCTACACTTTCAAGAGATTTAAACGATCGAGTAACTGATCTTAGAATACCAATAAGATCAGTGAATTGTAGTTCTACTAAAGGCATTATCATACCCTACACCTTAAACCCTTATCTTCAAACAGTATTTTACTTTAATTCAAATGACCTCAGAACATTTTTAGTTTCATTAATATAAGCTCTGATGCAATGTTCAGGTAAATTCTAAGTCCTAGCAACTTTTATTAAAATACTAACAACATTATTTATTACATATCTATTGTTGAATTAAAGTATTACCATATTTCATATCAGTTTAAAAAGAGGTGATCATGCTATTCTATGTAGGTGTTTAATGTGGAACTTGATGATATTGACAAGTTTATTGTTGATAAACTAATTGAGAACTCTAGGGTTAGTTTAAGGAGTATTGCTAGAGAATTAAGGTTATCACCAGCTACGGTTCATGAAAGGATACAGAAACTACTTGCTAGAGGCATTATAAAGGGATTCACAGTCATTGTTGATTATAAGAAACTAGGATATGATGTAACAGCATTAATTATGATAAGCGTTGAGGGAAAATACATTACTGAAATAGAGACTTGGCTTGCTCAGCAACCAGAAATAGTAGCCGTATATGACATCACGGGTGAATTTGATGTAGCTGTAATAGCTAAGACTAGAAATATGAGTGAACTTAATAAATTGGTCAAGCGAATATTAAAGCATCCGCATGTTAAGAGAACTGTTACGAGTATTGCATTTAATGTTGTTAAAGAGGATTTTAGACTACCAGTACTACAAACATCAGAGAGGACCACTTCATCATCTGCTCTGCATAGATCCCGGAGGGTATAGTTTATGGAGGGAGAAAATCTAGTTATGGTCATGACGTAAGGTCAGAAATCCGTGGAACCGATGGGGCATTATTTATTGGGCATGAACGCGATCCTTCGATTAGAGTAGCATCAAGTCAAGGTATAATGATTTCAGGATACCGGTGGTTTCAAAGAAGATTCTTTGAAGCATATGTTGAGGAAATAAAGCACTTTGTTAAGGTTATTAAAGGTGAAGTAGAGCCTATAGTTACAGGTTATGATGCATTAAAAGCACTTGAAACAGCTGAAGCTGTAAAGAAATCTATAGCCGAGAAAAAACCATAAATCTACCATTATAATGCTTACATCAACTCTAGTAAACCAGTAACAATTTAATTTAATAAGGGCATATGATGAGGGTTGGCGTCGCTGAAGTTGATGAGATATCGCCGAGTTGATATCTTAGTCAAAAACATCAAGCTTCTGATTGCAAAAGAAAGATAATTACTGAGTTTGCTAAAGGGCTTGTATACTAGAGAGATATATAAAGGAATACAGTATCCTATTCTAATAGAAGCTATTCAACCTAAGACGCAACGTATTGAACTTATTTAAGCTAATCTAATTACATATTTAAATACGTCTTCACATTAAGGTTTTAGCGATAAGTAATGAATAGTAAAGAACTATTAATTGCTATCGATAGAAGCCCTGTTTCAAGGATTAAAGCTACGGTATATTCTATTGTAGTCTCTAGTATTAGGTATCAAGATGTATTAACGAGGTATTCTATGAGGTTTAAGCATTCTAAAGGCCTTAGTAGAAGGGAGAAACAAGTCTACTTCCCTACGGCTTTAAGGTTAATAGATGGTCTTGTAAGGCAAGGAGTTATTCTAGGATTAGATGTAACACAATACATAGGTGTTCTACTTGATAGGCTTGAGAAGGTGAAAGATAAAACGTTTATTGCATTTATAGATGATGTACTATTGTCTAAGAGGATAGTAAGGAATACTTTTACTAATGTTACCTTCTTACCTGAAAGCAGTATTAAGAAGCCTAGCGTAATACACAGCTATGGGTTAGCCCCATCAATAGCTAAAACCATAATGAATATTGCAGATAACATAGCGTATTACACGAAAATACAGTTAGAAGAACATAAGCAAAAGTTAAGCCAAGTGAGGAGCAGACTACCATTAAAATGGAGTATTTAGAAGATGGACGCAATCCGCCCTAGATCATCCCTACCCTAGAGGGTTTACCCCCTAGGGCTTCCGGTCACAGGCTTCATCCGAATATATGTATAAACATATATTTATATAAAATTTTATCCATAGTTCTGGAAGTGATGTAGGTATGGATACCATTAAGTTAAAGTATAGTAGTATTTTACAGGTTTAAACTAGGGGTATCTTAAACAACTTCTTCGACTATCCTCCCTGATAAAGATGTCTATGTAGCTCCATCACATAGTTTCAAATACGGTCAAATAACTTAAACTCAGTAAAGAACTTGAATGTATCATCCCAGACATATGTAAGCCCATTATCAAAGGATATAAAAGAGATAGGAATACCCGAAGGCAACTCCTAGTGGTTTGCTCTTAATCACTGCTTCATTTTCATCATATAACTTCGTCTTCATAGCTATGGTACATTTGATGACATCGTTTGATGAATTTTCTAAAATTTTAATCCATATAGGAGCCCTGATTTACTACTTGAACTACTCTAGCATCTGACGCAAAGTAGTCATTATCATTTAAGTTATGAATGGATGTGGAATGTGTATCTATCTGAGCTATACTTAAAGAGTATAGGACCGAGATTATGGGTGTTGATGAGATTTTCTTCTTAGCTTTCAAACACTAGGACTCACTCTCTTTAGCTCTGTTATTACAACTCTAGAGGAGTTGTAATAACAGAGCGTGTATTTAACCCCCCTTGCTTTAAACATATATAAATCTTTTTGAAGAAAATATGCCTTTTCAATGACATATTTTGAAAGCATAGAAAATGACGAAGTTATAATGATAGGTATCTCGGTTTTTGAAAGCTAGTAGTAACTGGAAAGCATGTTTTATGAAGTTATTTTATTTTACAGCAGTTGCATAGCTACGTTACATACTATCTATTTGATCCTACACTTAATACTATAAACGAAATGCTGTAACGAATGCCTATAGAATTAAAGCTCAAGGAATATTTTTTCAAAGAAAAATTTCATTAGGTGTAAAACTAAGGTATTCAACGTGCTTTATGTTTTTAATAGAATGGCGTATGATTTTGATATGGCTTTTAACTTTGCCTTGTCGCTCTAGGTCTTTTTATCCACGAAATTACCGTTACTAGTATTATAATGGCTGCCATCATGTACATTAGTATAGCTGATTCCAGCGTCATGAGCTTTAACGAAACCCATAGATACAAAAGGAGTAAAATGCATGTCAAGTATAGTATTGTATACTTAACCCTCTTGAATGATATTTGAAAGACAATAGCGCTTCCTAAACAGGCGAATACTAATATAATAATCACCCTGTATTCTCCTGTTCTGAAAAACATATATGTTATCATGAATGCTAAGATCCAGATTAAGACGACTGCTCTATACCTTTTCAAGCTATAGCTCATACTCTATGATTCACCCTTAGGGTTAAAATCTTATTTAAAATCATAAATTTTGTTTAAGTTAAGTATAAATAGCCGTATTTAGAATGCGGATAATGTATATGGGGTGCGCATGGTTGGATATTTATGGATTGATACTAGCTGCTATGTCAATTCTGCAACCTCCAAGGGACGAACAGATAAGTGCTGGTATAGTATTAGCTATTTTAGCTTTTACAGTAACATTTCTCGTTTTAGGAATACTAACCATATCTATTAAGCTCATGTCTATCGGAGTTTCAAGGTTTATTGGTAAGAAAAAAGTACAAACTCCTCCTTCAACTGAAGTAGAAACTCCAGTTAGTGTTGAAGTAAGGACTATTCACGAGGTTTCTCCTGAAGAAGTTGCTGCTGCAGTTGCTGCAATTCATAGGTATTTAACCGAAAAGACATTAGCACCTACAACTCCTAAGCCTTTAACTAGTCCCTGGGTATTAGCTTGGAGAATGGATGCCTGTATTAATTTAAATGACTATGACTACATATTGAAATCTTCAAAAATGCGAAGGTTTAAGAAATACCTTATATAATTGATAAAGAGGTGATGCTATGGGGATCCTTGATGCAATTAATGCCTTCTTGACCAAGTCCGGAATTGCTGGTATGACCCCATTACATGCAATACTGATATCAATAGGATTATTATTGATATACCTAGCTATTGCTAAAAAAGTTGAACCTCTACTGCTTATAGGGATTGGTACAGGTATGGTTTTAGCTAATATACCTTTTGCTCACCTTACGTTCCCAGGTAATCCAAAACTAGGTACTCCTCCAGGCCCATTATTTGTTATATATAAGATGTTTATAGAGAATGAACTTGTACCACTACTAATATTCCTTGGATTAGGAGCCTTGACAGACTTTAGGCCATTGATAGCTCAACCATATACATTTCTATTAGGTGCAGCTGCGCAGCTTGGAGTATTTGTTGCAATGTTAGGAGCCCTATTTATGGGATTTAACCTTAATGAAGCGGCTTCAATAGGGATTATTGGTGGTGCTGACGGCCCAACAACTATTTATACAGCTGTACAACTTGCACCATACATTCTTGGACCAGTCGCATTAGCTGCATACACTTATATGGCTCTTGTACCAATAATACAGCCTCCAATAATTAGGCTTTTACCTAAAAAACATAGAGCTGTTAAAATGAAGCCTCCAAGAGAAGTACATCCTCTTGAAGCATTACTATTTCCTATAGTACTATTAGTTATAGCTTCATTACTTGTGCCGAGAGCTACACCAATAATTGGTATGATAGCCTTAGGAAATTTATTTCGTGAAAGCGGTGTAACTGAAGTAGTTGAAAGATTATCTAAGACAGCAGCTAATGAATTAATGAACATACTAACAATACTGTTATCAGTAACTGTTGGAGCAACCATGAGCGTTGATATAATAAACTATTATTCAACGATAACAGGTATGACACCTGCAGAGTTTCTAATTAAATTTGCATTGATATTTATTTGGGGCCTTTTAGCATTCACTATATCGACTTTTGGTGGAATAATACTTGGTGAAGTAATGTACTTTATTACAAGAGGTAAAGTTAATCCAATTATAGGTGCAGCTGGAGTATCCGCTGTACCTATGTCAGCAAGAGTATGTCAAAAAGAAGCACAATTAGTTGATCCATCGAACTATATAATAATGAACGCTATGGGTCCTAATGTTGCAGGTGTTATAGGTACAGCTGTTGCTGCTGGAGTATACATAGAGTATGTACTAACGTTCTATGAGGTGCATCTAGGAGTAATACCCTGGAGACTACATTAAATTATCACTGTTAGGTTTCTATTAGTCACTTATTAATCCTATAACAACATAAGATAAACAATGTGAGTTAGCACTATTAACATGACAGTTAACATGATATGTATCGCAATAACTAACATGGCTATTTTAATAGCTTTAATCACGTCATAGGGTTCTAGAGGTTTAAGACTATCGCCTAAACCGTAGCAACCTATTTTTTCAAGCCTAACCCCTAAAGCTCCAGCCATAGCCGACATGGGGTGACCTGCATTAATGCTTACTGTTTTACTTTTATCCCTAAAGTAAATTCTCAAGGCATTTCTCCAGTTATAACCTAGGATTAATGATGAGAGTATTATGTATAATGCCGTTAGTCTAGCTGGTATAAAGTTTAAGATAGTATCCATTTTAGCTGAAAACCATCCGATTTCCCTTAACTCAGGAGTTTTAAAACCTATAGCACCATCAAGGGTATTAGCAAGTCTTTGAATAAGTGAGCCCCATACACTAAATAATGAATAGTAAAATAATGGGGATACAAATCCATCGACAAGGCTTTCAGCAATAGATTCTATGCATGCAGATAATACATGTTCTTCATCAAGTTTATATACGTCCCTACGTACGATTTGTTGAGTCCAATATCTAGCACCACTCCAGTCTCCCTTAATGGAACACTTATATACATTCACTCCAATGTCTATAAGTAATCTAATTGAAAAACAAGTCTTTAAAATCCATGAAACCGCTATGAGCCATAATAATGCAACCCATGGATACTTAAAGTACATGAAGAATACTTGTAGAAAAATTGTAAATGGAGCTAAGTGAATTAGTATGCATATAAACCATATGAGTACTCCATAGGCCTTTGTAGCGTATGGCTTGGCTAACTTTAATGCAAGTACATAACATGTATGAACAGGGTGTAGTTTAAGTAGTATTCCTTTATGAAGCGGGTAAAGAATATCTAATAATATCGCTAATGACAATATGATTAAACTAATCATTGGGTTGAACAGAACTTCTAGCATACCTATATACCTAATGAACTTGCTATAGCTAATACAAGTAAACAAGATGTCCTACTTAGCTCAAAACAGAAACCTAAAACATCTCCTGTTACATAGCCCAAGATATTACTAGCTTTGTCAAAAGTATAAGCACAACATATCATTGTTACTGCTATAGCTAACATCATGTAAACGATGCTATATGATAATACCAAGTACATTAATGTAAAGAACGTGGCTAATACAGCTGCATTTAATATTATGCCTGACGTATTCTTTGACTTCGATATAAATAGCTTTCCTAGCCCAGGGTAATCAGGTTCTTCCGATAAAACTGCTAGTATGAACATTGCCTCTGTAGATACTACTACCGTTATGAGTATATGGGCAAACGCGTATTTACCAAGACATATCATTGAACAAAACGTAATTAATATTATTAGTATTGTTGATGCTATAGCAACTGAGCCTCTATGCACTTCCTTCATTATTCTTAAAGCATTTTTACCTCTTCTCCTAGAAGCAAGTACGTCAACAAAATCAGCAAAACCATCAATGTGATTAAACCCCGTAATCAGGAATATAAGACATGTTGCTATACCTGCTCTCAAGACTATAGGCAAGTTAAGAGACATCACCATGCCTACTATAACACCCTCAAAAACCCCAATAACAGGTACTAAATAGAAGAATTCTGCTGCTAGCTCAATTTCATAAATTTTTGTAGGAACTATCGTTAAGAAGGAAATCAATGATGCAATGCCTTTAAATAACCTACTTAGCTGTTTCTTCAAGTGCTTTCACCAATAACTTATTTTCTTCTCTTTTTCTAACAGCTATACGACTATGATAAATAGTTAACCCGTAAAATGTATGTGCTGGTCTAATCAATATACGGTACTTCTCTAATAGCATATCCCTAAGCTTAATTGTATGAATCCATGGATGCTTTAATAAGATAAAGTTGGTTTCTGATTTATATACTTGGAATCCTAAGCCTCTGAGCTTTTCCATTAAATAACTTCTCTCCTGATTGATATAAGTCTTTGATGTTTCGATAAATTTCCATAAATCCTTCTTATAGTTAATAAGTATACGTCTAAATACATAATCTGCTATTGAGTTTACATTCCATGTGGGTCTAATGTTATTTACCTTCTCTATTAAATTATGAGAGGGAGTATATAGAAATCCCAATCTTAAACCAGGTACATTAAATGTTTTGGTAAAGCTCTTAACTACTACAATATTTTCAGGTAAACTAGTTTTCAAAATAGTAGCATAGTTGCTTAATTCGGAATACACTTCGTCTATCATGAGCCATGATCCATAGCGTTTAGCTTCTAATGCTAAATCAATTAAATGATTATGTTCTATTACGATCCCAGTAGGATTATTTGGATTTGTTATAATTATCACGGAGTACTTATTTTCGTGAATATACTTCAATAATTCATCATAGTTTAAAGCATAGTATCCTTCATGCTCGTCCATTAGCAGGTGAAGGCATTTAATTGACAGAGCTTTACAGAGAAGATCGTAATCTCCATAACTAGGACTTACTATAATTAGTGTAGATGGTTTTAAAGCAATAATAGTTAAGTTTAATGCTTCAGCTGCTCCATTAGTTGCAATTAAGTATCTATAATCTATATTATAGAAGTATGCAATTGCCTTCCTTAGTTCATTATAATCATAATCTGGATATTTAGTGTAGATTCTAGCCTTTATAATACAATGATTTATCTCTTCTTCAATATGCCTAGGTGTTCCAAGAGGATTTAAATTAGCACTAAAATCTATAACATTACCTTTAACCCAAAAGTCTCCTCCATGAAATCTCATTTGCACATCATCTCCGCATACTTTAATTCAATTAATGTATCTATATCGAGTAATTCAGGAAATCTACACATTATGACGTTAGCCCATTTAAAGCCTAAGCCCTTAAATAATGAAATACCTATAGGTTCCATCTCGAACCTCCTTAATTCTTTTGGAAAACAGCTTCTATCAGCAATTAATGTTATTACATCAGCTTTGATACCATTAGCTTTCTCTATGAAGTCTACTAGTACATTACTTGATATGAATGGGGTATCAGCAGGCAGTATTAGTATCGGTCTACTGTTGAATATCTTAAGTACATATTGAACATCATTTGCATACTCATTGCCATGGGTTTCAATTACTGAAACGCCATTTTCTAAACACCACCTCCTTGTCTTTGGTGTATGTGGTGAAGTAGCTACATACACCTCATTTGTTAATTCTAAAGCGGTATCTATTACTCTTTTAATTATTAGTTCATTACATATTTTCAACATAGGTTTTTCTATGCAACCAAGCCTGGATCCTTTACCTCCAGCCATAATTACACAGATCATTATTTCACTCATGTAAGAACTTATCATATACCCTACTGAGTATGGCGCCTATAAGTGAGCATATAAGATCATCAGTAAACATTGGTAAACTCTTAATTTCTTTGATTTTACTCTTTAATCTTTCAACCCAATAATAACAAAATAATCCCTTCCATCCATTAATGTATATCGATAAGGTCATACCTAGTAGTTCATCTGCTATGATTTTAGGTGAGTCATTCATATATTCACTTTTAATGAGATAGGGTATAGCTCCTATACTGCCTTTACATTCTAGTTCACGGAATGCTATCGCCAATGACCAAATATTTGGATCTAATATTATCTTTGATATTTCATTATCAATTGCTTTACTAATTTTATCTAAAGCTATGTTGGGTATAGGGGAGTATTCATAGACTTTAAGACACAGATTCTTAAGCTCTTCAGGACTTAATCCAAAGATGTGTTTGAATCTTTCATTTAAGTTTATCTTCTTGAGAGCTTCTTTAAATATAATCTCATGTACTAGCTTAGCGATCATTGAACCTATGGTAGTTGCTGGTCCGCCATAAAGTAGGGGATTTCCTGTGGGATATCCTGCTACTACGACTGCATCCGTTGCTGTTGCAAAAGCTTTTTTATTGAGATTACATGTTAGTCCTATATCACTTAATGCTAATGCTTTTGCACTATTAACAACACCTATGAGGTCAACTAATGCATTATCAGTTAAATCTGACCCTATAACTACGAGTATATTAATAGTTGACGGCTTACATTCTCTATGACCATTAATGCATGTGAGATTACTTAAACCTATAGTGGCAATAACCATTATGGGTATTGGATCTCCTATAGTTCTATAAACATGTTCTCTTACGACATCGACAGCTGTAAGGAAAACAGCTGTCGAATCTAGAGGCAAGCTTAGTTCATGGACAAGCTTTCTTGCATATAACTTCGGGTTAGGGTCGTTGAAATTCTTATCAACTGTTTTGAAGACTACATGTGTAAGCTCCTTAAATCCACTACCATAGACTGTTGAGCTAAGTGCTTTGACTTTACCATTGAATTCTACAATAATAGTATCTTTAAGCTTATGAAGCTTTGCTAATTCCATGTGACTTCACCAGTCTATCATATTCTTTATATATTCCCTTAATTATCTCTTTTAATAGAATGTCTTTAACTACGACGGCTGCTATGGTCGTTCCACCAGCTCCAACTCCTTCCTTAACATATCCTTTTTCATAGTACTTTAATCCCTCAAAAGGAGATGTAGAGAAGCTGATGTTAATTGCTATTATTGGTATATTTAATCTAATAGCTTTTATCAAGCCTACTATATTTGATGATTTATCTTTGATTATCCACTTAGTAGTGCCGATGACTATGTTTTTAGATAATTCAATACCCATATGCTTAGCTATAGCAAGTACTGCAGCCATTTGTGTACCACCTGCTAAAATTACTTTTACATCCTTGCATAATGCTCCAGCAATAAAGCCTGCCATAGATACATGGACAGGGTCTCCTAGGGCGGCTATTGCTTTAAAGGGATCTTTTTGTGCTTCTTTAATCACAAGCCTAGAGTTCATTAATCCCTCCTTAACTACTGCTTCCTTAAGATTATGAGGATTATTTGGACCAGCACTACTAACCAAACCCCATGCCTGATATCCTAGACCTACAAGAATTCCTAATGCTGTTGTAGTTCCTCCAGGAATGCTTTCCCCAACAATAAAGAGGTCAGCAGAAGACGATAGCATTTCAGCTAAAGTCATGGATTCATAGTATAATCCTTTAACCTTACTATAAGGTAAGGCCTTGCCCGTGTTTATCCTTTCACCAACACGCCTACTAGGTAGTGAGATATGCGGTATTTTAGGCTTAATAAATGAGCCTGCATCGACAACCAGGTATGGTATTTTACTATACATTAATGATACTCTAGTAATGAGAGCTGGAGTAGGTATACCTTCAGGTGTAACAGGTATAACATCAAAACTAACCGGTTTACCATATACAAGGTATTCTACATCACACGCTGGTGTATAAAGGGTTAAATCTGGTGTAGCCCCTGCAATACTAATACCAGGAATAGTTGATGTTTTTGTAGAACCAATAAAGTATAGAGCCATAGCCCTACAATCCTTTATAGTATTAATAAATTCCTTAGCCTCGTCCTTGAGGAATACGTAAATAAGCTCCTCCATATGGATACCCAGACCAGATATTCAAAACTCAAATATAAGAATTAAGTTCAACTATTAGTCCATCCATAGTTCAAGTATATGTTAGAGAAACTTCATGTCCATAATTAACATTTTTAAACTGAATTTATATCTATAAAATATGGTATAATTCCAAATATATCTAACGTTTATATAACCTCTAATCGCCTTACTATATCCTATTCAACATATTCATCATACACTATCTTACTAGTCTCTATAAGCCAATACAGTAGCGAAGGTGATGGACATGAGAAGACTAGTGATTAGAAAGATAATAAGGATGAACAAGGCATTGAAGACTCTAAATGTAGCTATAATTGTATCCGTAGTTATGACTGTAATTGGGCTAGCACTATACTTTATGTTCTTTAGAACTACTTTAGTATTCATAGAATCTCTGCTATGGCTTATGGATGGGTTAACGTATTTTACTTTACTTCTAGCATTTAGAATAGCAGCTTCAAGGACAATTTATGGAGCTCGATATGAATTATTAAGAGCTGAATCACTTGGAGTTTTAGCTATATCAGTTACAGCATTTATAGTAGTAGTATATCTAGTCTGTAGGACTAGTATAGCTGTTGTATATAATTCAATGGAGTATACTCCTGTTGAAGCATCAATATTCTTCTTTACTGAAGCCATTACTAGCTTTTATTTAAGTAAGTATATGAGTAAGGTATTCAATAAAAATAAACTAAGACCCATAATAGCTACTAGCATTTCAAGAAAACTGACATTAGATCTACTTGCTGAAGCAGGTGGAGGAATGGGTATAATAATATCAAATATTCTTAATAATCATCTAATAGAACTTGGAATAATACTAACCATAGCAGTATATACTTTATATGAGCTATCTAGGCTAATAATGTCATCAGCATTGTACTTGATAGGTGTAGGACCTAGAGAATTAATGATAAAGACTAAGGAAAAGGTAATGAAAATTGTGGAAGAAGCTTATGGACGTAAACCTAGAAGACTCTTAATAAGAATGTTTGGAACATTCTCAGAGGTTGAAGTATGGCTTGAAGCACCACCTAATATGAGTATAGGTAGAGCGTACAGAAGAGCTACACGAATAGCAAGGAGAATAATAATTAACGTACCTGAAGTATTAAGAGCTTTGGTAATAATAGTACCTGAGAGAAAAATAACCTTAACATTCAATAGAACCTTAATCAGATTATCATGTAGTACAACCACTTATAGAAGACAGCTCAAATCATAATATCTAGGAGGTATTAGTGCTCTATGACTTTAAATAACTTCATATAATGCTTCTAGATAATTTTCTACTTACGTTTCTTATGGTTTTCCATGAGCTTTAGTATAATTTTTGAAGCTAGGCTTGCCTTGTACCTTCCACTTCGTGTTCTTCTTATAAATCCTTCTCTTTTGAGCTTACGAAGAACCTTTTTAGCATTCTCAATACTAAGATTTGTTAGCTTAGCAAACTCTTCCAAGCTTAGGGATTGTTTACCGCTATTTTCCATTAATTTAATACACTTAATTATAGTTTTAATGTCCATAATTTTACCTGATAACTGTTGATAATATTGCAGTAGATAAGCATTATGTTGTCTATAATAATTAATCAGATTACCCTTATAGCCTTACCTATATGCTTCCAATACCATTTAGCTTCTTTAGGTGTAGCTAAATGTATTTCAAATGGATGATAGAGAGGTAATTCTGCTAGATCTTCAATAGATTCCTTAATTGCAGCTCTTTCATCTATTCTTTCTGGAACATTAGAGCTAACTATTAGTACATCTATATCGCATTTCTCACCTACTCTTCCTTCAACCATACTTCCAAATACATAAACCTTACATTCACCTAATACCTTAATAGCAGCTTGAGCTATTTTCTTGACCCATAGCTCCCAAGAATTTATAAGATCTTCACTCACCGTATATCCCTTATAGTTTTTTAGCAAAGTCAATAACCTTTTCAGCAAATCCTACAATTTTACTCGCCTCCTCCTCTGCAATAAGCCTATCGAGGTATCTTAGGGAAATGTATGCTTCCTCAATCATTACAAACATAGATTTATTTTTCGTAAAGAAGTCTCTTATATCATTCTTTCTATCCTTAAATGCGGTTTCTAATTCATTAAAAAGCCTCCTTAAGGGCTTTACTCTAGGGATAGAACCTAACTTTTCAAGCAACTTAGCCTTGATACACATTTCAATTGCTTGAATAGCTAGAAGTACGGCTATATCATATTCGCCTGTATTAAGTAGCATTTTAGCGGCATTAATCATCCTTAGCGATCTATCCATCATTGACCTACATACTTCTGTGCATGGTTTCAAATATACTACCTCCAATTACTAGATTTACTATCATATACTTTAAGTGATTTGTGGAAGCATTTAGAAGGAACATTATTTAGTAATTAACACCTATTAGCTAAGAGCTTGACTATTTACTTGGGGTTGGACGCTGTTTAGAAGCTTATGGAATTGGGATAGGGTAAGAAATCAGGTAACTAGTTTAAGCGGTAGGTTAGGATTCGAGAAATCTAATTACCTTAAATTCCTTAAACTTAAAGTATCATTAGAAGACGGCAAGGTATATGATGAATTAAGAAATGCCCCTTATCCAGAAATTGAGCCTATGGTCTACTATGTATTACATGGATATGCTAAAGCAGAAAGAGATGTTCCAGAAACTGGTGAGCTAATTTCATTTAGAAAACTTTATGGTGGAATACAATACTATGATTCGTTTCGTAGTAGAGTACTTAAGAAAATTGAAAAAAGGTATGGTATGGAACCTCAATTACTTATAGAAGCAGCAATACCTCTAGGGGGAATTAGAATGAATCTAGGAGATGTATCTGTAAAAATCTACGCATTACCAAGAATCCCCATAATCATCACTATATGGGCTGGTGATGAAGAATTTCCTCCCTCAGCTAACATATTCTTTGATTCATCAATATTAAATTACTTAAATGCCGAAGAAACCACGGTTCTCTGCGAACTTGTTTTAAAGAGGCTTAGCGATGTCTTGAGAATCAAAGGTAAAAAATGACCTATAATCTTGAATCTTAATCTACAGGAAACTATGTAAGTCTAATATAGTCGCTCTTTTCAATTAATTTTATGAATTCAATTAATTTGTCGTAATCCTTCTTACCCACCTCAGATGTATATACCTTTATGAAGTCGAGAACTGTTTTACCTTCTGAGAGAGTTAGGTACATGAGTATTCTTAAAGTATCTCCTAGAGATTCACTTATCTTTAGTAACTTCTCTCTATCCTCTAATGGTAGTTTTTCTAAGACTTCTCTGAGTAATAATATGATTTTATAGTTTAGTTTGATCTTTTTCCATAGGTAATCTCTGTGCTTCTCGATTTTTAATTCTTTAATGATCTCCTCATCGGATATCTCCTCAACATCTATTATTCTCATGAGCTTATTAACATATTCATCAATTGAAGTCTTCCCTTTTATAAATTTATTTAAATCTCTTAGTAGTAATGGGATGTGTTTTGCTATGTGTAGTTCCCTTAATTGTGATTCTATAACACTAGTTTTTCCTCTTATAGTTGTATCAATTATATGTGTTGAATATGTTCTTAGCGCATAGTGAAATACTGCTTCAATTATCTCCTTACCATACTTTTCAATAGTTGATATGTACTGTGGTATAGCATAGGCTACTGCGCTACATTTAGCTATGTTAGAGAAGTTTAGATTATCCACTCTATCTAAATCTGTGTGATAGTATGTATCAGGCCATGTTATTAGCATTATTGATGGTATTTTAAGGGCTATTAATAAATCATGATCGCTTCCACAGCTATAAATATCTACCGAGTACCTGTGGTAGGGTTTTAGTTCTTTACTAGCAATTATCTTTAACGCTTCTTCGCCAAACATACTTAATATTGAATGTAAAAGTATTGGTGGATTCTTAACTCTTAGTATAGAGTTAGTTTTAACTTCATCACCGCCAACCATATCAAGATTTATACCCATAATAACGTTGTTTTTCATATAGTCAAGACCAAGTTCATTCATATATGCTAGAAAGCCAAGCCATTCAGCAGTCCAAATAATTCTTAAATTATATCTTGGCCTTTCAATAGCTCCTTTGTTTAAGAGATCATAATATGCTCTTAATCCTTCAACTAGAGCTGTTACACCAGAAGCATTATCATTAGCTCCTGGTGCAGGATGACATAAATGTGCTGTAAGCCAGATTTCCTTATTCTCCTTACCTTCAACGCCTGAAATGACTACTGGTATTTGTGCTTCATCCTTTATTTCAGACTTAACACTGATTCTTACTACGACTCTTTCTCCTTTTTCAATGTTACTAATGATCCTATCAGCTGATTTCCTGGAAATGCTAACTGCGGGTATCTTGTATTCTTTAATTTCTTTCTTAAGCAGTCTTACACTTGCATAGGGTACTCCTTCATATGCACCATTCTTGCTGTAGTATATGAATCCTATTGCTCCTCTTTTACAAGCCTGTCTATAGGCATATCTAGGTGAGCCATAAGCTAATACAATCTTACCTTCAACATTAACGTCTTTATAGTCTTCATCATATACTCCTCTACGAACATAAACAACCTCGCCTTCAACATCACCGGGAGGGGAATAAGTTAGTACCATTGTTGGAGAATCAATAAATCTATGAAGAAGTTCTTCTTTAGGCTTAATTATTCGGACTTCACCATCATATATGTCCCAGCCGATAGGTGTAGTGTATGCAAAGTACTTTAACTCTCCATCAACTTTGAAGTACTTTGTTTCAACGGATATTCCATAACTTCTAAGCCATTTTTCAAGTTCGTAAGCTGCATCAATAATACCCCTAGAACCGGGGACACGATGATAGTTGGTTATTACCTTTATAAGTCTCCTAGCATTAGTTTGTGAAAATAATTCATACATTACTTTAATAATCTCAAGGAAACTCTTCACCTAAAATACACCTCAATTATGGGATAATTACCTAGAGGTAATTAAATATAACTAAGTACAATAAAACAGCTCCTGCTACTGAGAAATTAGCTATTCTGCAAGAGCTTTCTTCTTAGCCAATATCCTTATTATTTGAGCTGCTATTCTACGAGACTTAACTTTAATAAAGATTGTATCACCTACCTCGTCGACATAGTCTGCTTTAATGTTCTCTATGTATTTTAGGGCATTCCTCTTTGCGGGTATAACATAGTAGCCTTGAGGATCTCTTCTCATTAAGTATTCTCTTAAGTTCTTAGTCATGATTATTACACCTGTAAGAGTCTTTAATACCCTTAGACTAGACACTCTTCTTGATTAAATTGATTTTATAGGTTATATAAGTAGTTTTAATGATGAGAAAAAGACGTTATTTAGATCTCAAGAATCTTTGTTAATAAATTAGAGTTCAATAATATTTCCGATACCCTTTTCTTTCGCTATTCTATAAGCTAGTCCAGCAGCGCAAGCATCTTGTATTGCTACTCCAACACTCTTATATACGGTTATTCCATCACCTATTCTACCAGGCTTTTTACCGACTACGACTTCACCTAGTTCAGCTACATTTTCTAATCTGAGAATACCTTTTTCTGCTGGGATTCTAATGTCACCTGTTTCTCTCATAACAGCTTCTTTATGATCGACAACTATTGTTTCGGCCTTCTTAATTACCTCATCATCTAGTGCTCTAGCATTTGGTGTATGAGCACCAATACTGATAACATGTACAGGTGGTTCTAGTTCAGCACCGAAAATTACTGGCTCCTCAGTTGTTGAAGCTTCAATGACTATCCTAGCACCTTTAACAACCTTTTTTGGAGATTCACACATAACTACTTTAAATCCAAGATTTTCAGCGTATTCTTTAAACTTAACCATAGCTTCACGTCTAATGTCATAGATCTTGACCGTATCTGTCTTGAATATACTTGAAACGAATTTTAGCTGATATCTAGCTTGATAGCCTGTTCCTATAATAGCTATAGCTCCCCTAGCTTTAGGGGCCATGTATTTAGCTGAAACACCACTAGCTGCACCGGTTCTAAGAGCTGTTAAAACACCTCCTTCAAGAATAGCTAGTGGGCTACCATTTATTGGGTCAAATAATGTTACGAGAGCTTGAATAGTTGGTAAACCTCTTTTAAGGTTCTCGGGGATAACATTAACTATCTTAACTCCAACGCCATAATCTGGTACATATGCCTGCATAATACCCCACCAATTACCTTCAACCCACATAACAGTCCTTGGAGGCATAACCACTTTGCCTTCACTTAGCATCACAAAGGCTTTACCTATCTCATCAATTAAAACTTCGGGTTTAAGGACTTCTTCTAGTTCCTTGCCTGAAAGCAATAGAATTTTCAAAACTACTACACCCAACGTATTACAATATCAAAATAATATATTAAAGATTAGAGGTACCCTGTTCCTAAATAATATAATTAGGTACTATAGAGAGATCCCTTAAGGTGCTTGAATAGATAGATGAAGTGGAAGCTATTTTATATAATAAAGAAAAAATATGTAAATGACATGTTTAAAACCATTTCCATTGAGGTAATACGTAATCTTCTAATCCAGCTAATTTAACTCCTGCTATTGCTGTTGCATCAACTGTTATTGCTCTTAGGTCTTCTTTATTAAACTCTCTTATACTTCTATGACCACATGCAGCTGCTAATTGTGCTATTTCCTTAGTTGCTGCTTTCATGTAGTTTGCAATTCACTTAGCAGCTTCATCAATACCCTTACCTCCTCCAAGTCTCTTCCTTAGTTCTGAGTCCTGTGAACAGATTCCTACTGGACATTTACCTGTTGAGCATTGACCACACATTACACATCCAGCTGCTATTTCTATTGCTGATACTAATGCTACTGCATCAGCACCTAGAGCTAACACCTTTGCTACATCTACTCCATCACGGAATCCTCCAAGAGCTATTAATGTAATGATCTCCCTTACACCTGCATCCTTTAATGCTCTAACAGCTGCTGGTATGCATGCTAGTGTTGGTAATCCTAGTCCTTGTATAGCATGTTGTGGGCTTGCACCTGTTCCATCATATTTACCATCTACTGCTATGAAGTCGGATCACATTGAGCTGCTGTATATACCTCCTTGTATACATTTCCTGGTCCTAGCTTGATTCCTATTGGTTTTTCATATCCTACGATGTCTCTTAGTATCTTGATTACCTTCTTTAAGTCATCTAGGCTTCTAAGTTAAAGCACATGTTCTTATGGAAACTTAGTCTAGAGTTACAAAAAGTGATGTAGCTGAACTAGCTAGGATAAAAGATTTATATGAGAAAGTTAGAGGAGTGAAAGCTAAGCGGTAATTATAGGAGGTTTTATAGACCCTAAAGCGTATGAGTCTGCTAGTAAGCTAAATGTTGAAGTTAAATCTATGATTGAGGAAAAGTAGCTATATTAGTGATTGTTAAATCTCTTATTCTCCTATGATCTACATTCTATAATGTTTTCACCTTACTCATGCTTGAGAATTTCCCGCAATAACTACATTGTGTTTGATCGCTTCCTTAATTATTCTCATTTTCTTTTTCAGTCATTTCTAGAAAATTCCTTGAAGCATTTATTCTTACGTCTAAGTCTACCGGTAGTGTAGGATCCATGAATTCTTACAATTCATCTATCGGTCTTTTACGAATTTCCTCACTACTGTAAATATGTCCATATCTGAAAGCATTGTATGGTTTCCTCTGATAGGAGATTTGATTAAAACATGGTTTCAGCGCCTTTTGCAATAGCTTTATTACCGTGCCCTCTTAGTTTCTTTGCAATCTCGGTGCAGCTCGATTAAATAAACTTATCTCTATAATACTTAACAATTTTTTCAATGCCAGCAGAATGATAAAGAGCTAGTATGGCTTGTATGTGGTGATGAGACAAATTTGTGGTATTTGCATTTCTTATTGATATGCGCTTTTTCTTATGGTATTTGCTGAATCGTTTACATGTTTCCAAAGTTTATTATTTGAATGCTTAAGGTCAATAACATCTTCTATTATTAACAGTTCAACTAGCCGTTCATCTCATCCGTAGCTTCATATTGTGAATCATATCATTCTACTTTCAACCAGGAGTGAGTTCATTACGATTTGTTTAGTTGCAGTATGAGAAAAAGTCTCCTGCTACTGATGAATATCTTACTGCCATTGAAGTAAGGCACCTGGTGTTTTCTAGGTGACTAAATTAGTTCAAAACCCTTTACTTAACAAAAGGTCTATGGGAAGCGTAATGACCCGCATGCCATGTCTAGAAAATTTAGAAATAATAGTGAGTAGAGAATGCTTTTCAGATAAGATGCCTAAGACCCCCCTAACAGTAGCAATTAAGGAATTGAAAAATGACGTTTGAAGCGGATTTTAACTATATAGTAAATATCCTTAAGGAGAGGAAAAGCATGAGTTAGAGCCAGCTTCTAACCTTCATGGCCTCATAGAGCCTCTCAAGAGAAATGACTAGAGCAACATCTCTCACAGTAACCTTCTTTATACTCTTCAAATCCTCAAACTTCTTGTATACCCTTAGGAAATTGTTCTTCATTATCCTCTCCAGCTTTGCCCTAGTCTCCTCTTCATCCCATATGTACCATTGTAGGTTTTCAACCCATTCAAGGTAGCTCATGACTACACCACCTGCGTTTGCCAGAAGGTCTGGAATTACTATGGCTTCGCGTTCAGTGAGCTTGGCTTCTGCTTCAGGAGTTGTAGGACCGTTTGCTCCCTCAATTATGAGCTTAGCCTTCACCTTGTTAACGTTCTCTATGGTGATCTGGTTCTCCATAGCATCAGGGGCTACGATTTCTGCATCTACGTAGAGAGATGCTTTGGGATCTGCAATTTTCTCACCCTTCGGGTAGTTTATGATCTTGCCTGTCCTACTCTTTACCTTCATAGCGGTCTCGACGTCGATACCATTGGGGTCGTATATGGTTCCACTAGTGTCGCTTATGGCGACGATTTTAGCGCCCATCTTTGATAGCCAGTATGCATGCCAACGCCCAACGTTACCAAATCCTTGGATTCCTACCCTCTTACCTTCAAGACCTCCAAGATATTTCTCAGCCGCTTCTCTCGTAACTACAGCCAATCCGAAACCTGTTGCGTATTCTCTAACTGGGTTACCCCATAGTACTGGCGGTTTTGCTGTGATAATTCCTGGCACATTTCTACCAGCGATCTTGCTATATTCGTCAACCATCCATGCCATGACCTGTGGATTTGTACCAACATCAGGAGCAGGGATATCAATAACCTCTCCAATCAGCGGTGCTATAGCCCTTATGTAGCCCCTGCTCAGCCTTTCAAGTTCACCCTTGCTTAGCTTCTTAGGGTTTACTCTAACAGCGCCCTTGCCACCACCGTAGGGTATTCCAGCGAGAGAGTTCTTCAGTGTCATGAGAATTGCTAGTGCAATGTCGTCTTCTAGGGTCACATCTGGATGAAATCTTATCCCTCCCTTGTAAGGGCCTAAGGCACTGTTATGCTGAACCCTGTAGCCCTCGAATATTTTAAGCCTGCCATTATCCATCCTAACCGGGATTTTGACTATGAGAACTCTCTCAGGCTTACTAAGGATTTCATAGAGTTCCTCAGGGAAGCCTCCAAGTTCTAAACCGTGCTTTAGAGTTACGAGAACATTTTCTAAAAGCTTAGAGACCATTCACACTCACCAAATTTAAATTAACTCACCAACTAATAAACCGTTCACTCGAGAGCTGTCTTTAGGGTTATTTAGGGCGCCGCCCTCGGGTTCATCATGATTTTTAACCATGCCCTACCTACGGCTCCAGCACCATAGCTTAGGAGCTAGAGCCATTGGCGAAGCATGGCTTCATCTCAGCGATCGTAATTGATATATGTTATCATTGTTTATAAGATTTTTCAAAGACCTTAAAAACCTATAAACAAGAAACAGCTACACACCCTTTGGAATTCCACTTGTATAGGCTATTTCGTCTAGTACCTTATTCTCCTAACAGATGTCCTCCAAATCCTGGCTTAGCTCCTTGACCATACTTTACCTCTAATGCATCGCTGTTCAATATGTATTCTAGACTTACATCCCATCTGCCTGAAGTAAATTGTACTACTAAATATCCGTTTGGCTTTGTATACTCGAATTCTAGCCATTTAATGCTTCCATCCGACTGCTTCACCATTACTTGACCCCCTTCACTACTATTTGTTACTGTTCCTACAATGTTTACTGCCTTAACGCATACCAGCTTGAATTAACGGCTTGTTGCACCATAGCTCATGGCTCCTATTATTACAGGAGTGCTCAGCCTTAATGTTTTTTAACCATACCCTTACCGATAACTACCAATGTATCAACTTTCTCTCTATACTGATCCATAGGTGCTGGAGTTCCTAGACCATGTACTGGTACTATTAGAAAAGGTAAGTCATCAAAAACTGGTAGTTTACCTGAATAACCAAACCCTCTAATAATATATTTACCTGTTTCAACTCTATACCTTATTTCATCCTTTACTGCCGAGTAGATATTTTTGATATCTTTTCGCGGCTATTTTATTATAGAGTGGAGAGCACATGGAGCCCACCCTTAACTTTTACCATAGAAGGGTCTAAGGGTTATGGGTACTATCTTCTTAAATCTTTCGACATTGGCTTCAACACCATATTTTGATAGAAGTGTTTTTAGTCTCTCCTTATCCTCTGGAGTTAGAGTCTCTTCCTTAGCATTATTTCCTAGACTCTTATACAATTCTCCAATGAATATTTCTCCTCGTGACATCCAATCTCCTACCTTCTCACCAGCATCTCCTACTACAATTATTGTTCCTCCTACCATGTACAATCCTATTGCATCTCCTACATTTCCACGAACTATAATTGTTGCTCCTTTTAACAATTGTCCTAAGGCATCTCTAGCGCTTTCATGGACTACGATTGTTCCTCCATAGGCATAGATTGTTGCCCCATAACCTACATTACCTTTAACTATTACTTCTCCAGCCTATGCACCATCAGCTAAGTAGTTCCCTGCATTTCCATGAATTACTATTCTTGGCCCTGATAAACCTCTCTCCTTTTGTTCTCTCATTCCAATCAGCATAGCTGTATAATCTCCCACATCCCCTTCTACTTCAACTTCACCTTTTGCTAATCCTGCTAAAAGTCCGTCGATGTGTTTTGCATTTTTTATAATAACTTTTATTCCCTTCTCAACTGCTTCTCTGACCTTTCGGTTAACTTCCATTAATCCTAGATTTGTGGCATCTATTTCTAACGATGACATAAATAGTATCCCTCACGCTTTAACACTATGCTATGCGGTGTATAAAGGTCTTACTTTTATTGAATTAGTTTAGTCTACTCCTTATAGTTTCAGAATTTACTTATACTTTTTAAGCACCTTAATTAATGGTGACTTGTAATCTTAAATATGGTGTTGGAGTATATATTTAAGTGGTGTTTATCATGGACAAAATAGTATTTAAAGATCCTATCTTAGGCTCAGCTTTTAGCGAAGGAATACCTAGAGGTTCTCTAGTCGTATTTGCCGGCGTCCCTGGCGTTGGTAAATCAGTATTCATATATAATATAGTTGCAAGTTTATTAAAGGAAGGTGAGAAGGTAGTATATACATTATTTGATGAAGATCCTTTAAATCTAGCATCACAGCTTAAGTTATTTAACGTCAATGTAGATCAATTCCTTGAAAAAGAGACGCTTATATTAATCGATGTTTTTGGTGCATCTATACCTGAACTTGAGTCAGGACTTAAAATAGCTGCTACATTAACATCAATCGACCCCATGGAATGTTTCCGAACAATTCATAGAGTGATAAAAGAGAAGGGAATTAAAAATCAAGGTTTACTAGTTATTGATAGTCTTAACGAAGTAATACTTAGATATCAACCTGGTATTATACTTGATTTCATTAGAAATATTAGGCGTTTAGTAAAAGCATACGGCTTAGTATGTATTGCTACACTTCACACTGGTATCCCAGGGCTTGAACAAATCTATGCTACAATAGAATATGTTAGTGATTGTTATGTGGAATTTAGTTTCGATCCCCAGCTTGAAGAACTTGGAATTCCTTTAAGGAGGTTCAGAGTTAAGAAGCTAAAAGGAGCATCACATAGTCTTCAATGGATTCCCTACACTATTCTTAGAGGCGGTAAGATATCACCTGTTGACTTAAAGAGTATAGTTGAAACGGTTAGGTCAACAATGACTAAGTTAAGGGAGCTAACACCACAATTATAATTAACGTCTATGGAATTTATGTAAAACTACGAGCATTACTATTATAGAAGCTAGAAGTAAATATTCAGCAATGTCCATAATGTTTAACATCTCTTTACGTGTGTTATGAGTTAATATTCTTGGTTCCATTATTGTATGGTTTACGGTTATGACCGTACTATGTGTCTTAGTTAATGTATTTCCACTCACTTTATATTGCTTTAAGTATAGTATGCCATCTATTGTGTAATTACTTGATCTTATACTTAACGCTATAGTGTCATTATACTTTACTACAGGATATGTTGTTAATTCTAGCATTATATTTATTGAATTGTCACAAGTTTTAATGTTAGCGTAATAATCTAGGCTTCCTCCGAAAGGTCCTAACTTGTCTACATGTATGGATGTATTCCTTGTTACTGCGACATTGCCGTATATTGTTACTTCTATTAGTCCTATGCCTAATCCTATAGGATTAGGTATAATGGTTATGTTTACTAACTTGATAACTTGTCTTTCTTTAGTATTTATTGAATAAATTATTAAGATGTAATTTTGAGTCTCTATAGACATGACTTGTATGAAGAGCCTACTTGGCTTAATGTATTGTTGCTTTATTATTCTTTTAATATTCTTCCATTCCACTTCTAACTCTATAGTGGTTATATTTAATTCCTTTAGCTTCAATATTTTAACTATTCTTAACGGCTTACTTACCTCTATTTTCCATAAAGTTTCATTATTCATTCTAATGGTTAAAGTGTATGGAGTTGTAATGTTGTTTACAATATTAACTTCTAATTCAGAGCCTCTATTCTTAATGTTCCCTCCATGAATAGTTGTATTACATGGCAATGCTAGTAAGAAGATAATTATTAAAGCAATAACTAATTTCCACTCTGTATTAACCATTTTACTTCCCTATGTTATTTTCTGAATATAGATTTTTAAATAATGTCTTCTATAGATGTCTACTTGATAAAGCTATATTCAGTGTTGCAATCTTTAATATTTGGGGGTATGAAATATGCCTAAGATACCTAGTGTACTATTTGCTCAGATTTTCGTACTTGTATATGCCTTAGTTGCTGCTTTCTTTCCTCAATACTTCTTCTTAATATTCATATTATTCATTGCAACTATTTTCGGAATGAGTATTTACGGGTCCTTAAAACATAAGGTTAGTGGAAAGGCTGGTGAAATTCTTAGTGGCAGGAAATTGTATAGTGAGAAAAATGCAATGAATATTCTACTCAAAGATCCCGAAGGAGTTAAGGATCTTTCAAGACAAGTCAAATACTCCTTCTTACCCTTACTACTCTTACCCGTTTATATGGGATTATTTTATCTTTATGGCTCTTACATTCTACCATACTTTACTGAAGGTAAAATAATTGTAGTTAATGATATTATCACTAGATATGTCGGTTATTTGTTAATGTACGAAATGTTAATAGGTATTGGAACTTCTATTAATAGACTAATTTATAGTAAAGGTGTTGGAGGTATGATAATGGTTCCTGCTAATTATGAAGTTACTGATAAAGGTATAGTTGGTAGAGGTGTCATTATCCCATTTCCACTAGATAAATATAATGTCAGTATAGAATTCAAAAGAAGGTTTATTCAACTAGAACCTTTAGAGAAACGCGGTACGACCAAAATGATTATTCGTCTATATGCAAGTGATATTGAAAAACTAGCTAAAATAATTAAGAGACATGGGTTAAAACAGAAAAGTATAGGTAAAGAGAAAGAGTAGGATATCTTCCACTAGATAGCAAGTAATTCCTCTAATTCATTCCTTATTTCATCAATGTAATCTTGTACTATTCGCGTTCTCCGTAATGCTATTTCTTTAGCCTTTGGCGTTATAATCAAGTCTTTTAACTTAAGTATCTTTTCTTCAATATGCTTTATACTGTCCTCTAATGTTCTATTGATTTTTGCGCCATATACGAGTACTCTCGCAATTCCTAGCGCTCCTAAAGCATCTAACTTATCAGCATCACTTAGAATTGCTGCTTCAATATAGTTAATACTTACTTTTTGCTTCTTTACAAGGCTATAGCTGTGATATAATATTATGCTTTTTACTTTCTCTACAAATTCATCATCATAGCCTATTATACGTAGAATTTTATCAGCGAATTTACTACTTATAACTGCATGATGTTCTTGTGAGGCCTGTTCTAAAGATCTACCTATATCATGGAGAATACAAGCAGTAACCAAGGCCCTTAAGTCTATACCTTCATATTCTTCAGCTAATTTTAACGCTATCTTCGTAACCCTTAGAACGTGAGGCCATCCATGTGAAAAGTCGTCTTTCATTATGGCTTTAGCTATGTCCATTAATACCAGTGCTCTTTCATCGATTTTACTTACTCTCTTCCTAATATCTTCCTCTATTTTTTCTACAAAGTTCATATCTATCTACGCGTTATGCTTAAATGGTTATTTATTTAAAAATACTTCTCACCATTGATATGTTAGATAAGTATTTTTATCCCCCTGAGGTAGGTTTAGTTAAGAAACTCATTGGAGGAAGATCGTTATTATGGACTCTTCAGCTACAATCAAAATTATTGAATGGATTAATTCTGAATTATCGAGCTTTACTAACTGGGCTTCTCGATTGTTAATAGACATGATTAGTATTCCAACAGTTTCACCTAAAGGTGAAGGATACAAGGAGTTCGTTGACTTCATTACCGATAGATTGAGAGAATTTAATGCTAATGTTCAAGTTATTAACGTTCCACAAGAATTAGTCGATAGAGAACTACCTAAAGAGGCTAAGGGTAAACCTAGATACATAATTCTAACAAGAATTGGTAGAAAAGGCCCAATACTCCATTTTAATGCCCACTATGATGTTGTTCCTGGAGGCCCGGGTTGGACTATAACTGAGCCTTTTAAGCCTATTGTCAAGAATGGTAAAGTTTATGGTCGTGGAGCAACCGATATGAAAGGTGGTCTTACCTCAATGCTTTTAGCCCAAGCCATTCTATCTCATTATACTAAGGAGCTTCCATTTAGAATCGAGGTGGCTCTCGTACCCGACGAAGAGATTGGAGGTAAGACTGGTACGGGCTATTTGGTTAACTTCATTAAACCCGATTTTGTTATTATTGGTGAGCCTAGTAGTTTAAAAAATGTATGGATCGGTCACAAAGGTGCTGTTTGGGCTAAGGTTAAAGTTTATGGCAAGATAGCTCATGGTAGTACGCCTTGGCTTGGCATTAATGCATTTGAACTCCTAGTTAAAGTCGCATCTATTACCATAGAAGAGTTAAAACCCAAGATAGAATCTAGAAGAAGTGCTTATACTTATGATATTGAATATGGAGAAAGAGCTACAATAATGATTGGTGGTAGAGCTGAAGCTGGTGAGAAAATAAATCAAGTTCCCGGTGAAGCTTACTTCACTATCGATAGAAGGGTTATTCCTGAAGAAGACCTAGACTTCGCAGTTAATGAAATTATAGAGTTTTATAATGATTTATCTAAAAGACTAAAGTCCAGGATTGATGTCGAAATAGTTAATAAAATTCCAGCTGCCATAACAGAGCCAGATAACGTTCTAGTAAAGAGCCTTCAAAAAACTGTTTCCCTCATCCAAGGATTTAAACCTAAGCTTACAGTATGTATGGGTGGTCTAGACCTACATTATTATACTAGGAAGTTTAATATTCCAGCTATTGCTTATGGTCCAGGCATAGCTAGTGTTTCTCATGGACCTGATGAATATGTAGTATTAGATGATGTGTTTAATGTTGCAAAGATCTACGCACTTTTAGGATTTATTATTACAGAAATGGTTCAGTAGTTTATATAAAAAATATTTGGATTACTTAAGGTATTTTACATTCACTAATGATGCCGGCGCTATTACTTGTACTGCTTTATTTTTAACGCTATGCAGCATTATGCTATTCCCGTTCCTTATTATCCTTAAATGTAAATCCTCTATCTTTAATCCGCAATGCATGCATCTATAATAGTATACTACTCTCCTCGTCCCATCGCTTAAGTTTTCGGACTCCATCATGTATTTCATCGACGACTTACATTTCGGACAAAGTATGTTATTGTTCCCCTTGTTCTTGTTCATTAATTACCACCGACGCCTTTATGGAGGCCTTCTATTGTACTACATTACGTGTGATGTATGCTGTAGTCTCTCTGCTTATTCCTCAAATTATTAAATGATTGTGGGGTGGTATTATAGTTTACGACTCTTAATAGGATTTTACATAAACTTATATACTATAAGGATAGTTTCTATACTCGATATATACAGGTATAGCACTCGCCGGTGTTCTAATTGATCGACGGCTATGGCAGAAAGCTCAGTGTGCTAAGACTCATAATAACTCTGAAGTGTAATTATAACTGCATTTTTTGCCATAGAGAGGGGCAAATAAACAATGCTATTGAATTACCTGCTGAAGCTTATGGTGTTATAGCTGAAGCAGCATCCATGCTAGGCGTAACTTCATTTAAACTTACTGGTGGAGAGCCATTGGTCCGTAGAGATGTAGCTGATATAGTTAAAGAAATAAATGACCATACTAGAGCATATGATATCTCACTTACAACTAACGGCTACTTGCTACTAGATTTTATTGATAAGTTAAAGGAGGCAGGACTCCATAGGTTAAATGTCAGTTTACACTCACTACAAAGAACAAAATATCACTATATCACTGGCGTTGATGGACTTTATAAGGTACTTAAGGGAATTAAGGAGGCCGTCAATGAAGGATTTAAGGTTAAGATTAACTTTACGTTACTTAAAGGGCTTAACGATGATGAAGTACCTAGCTTGCTCCACTATGCTATTGAACATGGTGTTAATGTTTCTATTATTGAGCTTCATCCTGTTGGAAAGGGTAAAGGCATCTTCAGCGTATATCATGATGCTTTAGATGGTGTTAAAAATTATATTATAAAGAATTTTAATAATGTTAAGATCCTCATTAGAGAACAAAACTATAGAGAAATTTACGTAATCAATAATGGCATTAAAGTTGAATTGATCAGACCTGTTGATAATCCTTATTTCTGTCTTGGTTGTAATAGGCTTAGAGTTGATTGTAGTGGTGGTTTAAGAATATGTCTTAATGATCCTAAGGTAAAGGCGTCTTTGCTACATATAATTAAATCTAATATGGATCAATCCGAAAAGGTCGAGGAAATAGCTAAACTTATTCTCAAGATTAATAGATATAGGAAGCCTCATAATGTATTTAATATTAATACCACCTTCAGTGATATTCCTATTAATAATGCAATTAACTATATGAAATTTAGAGTACCCTTAATAAAGAGCATAGGTTTAGGAATTATATAGGATCACCGCTATTCTTTTCCTAGGTGTTTAAATTGAGTTTCAGGTTAGGCAAGATACGTGATCTTGTAATTGAAATGGAGAGAAAGAATGTTGATTTAACTATTATAATTGATGCATCAACTATAACTTACTTCACGGGATTTCCATATGCTAATGGATCTATGTTATTGGTTCATAGAGATGGTCAAATTGAACTCTATGTTCCTGTTTTAGATTATTTGAGGGCAAAAGATATTGCTAAAGATATTGAGGTTAAAGCTTATGCTAGATATCCTTTACCAGATATTGAATTCGAAAACTATATTCCTAAAAGCGCGTTAGATGTAGTAGTTGATATCATAAAGAGAAAGAAGTTTAAATATATAGGCTTAGACTATACACATTCAAGTCATAAAATTGTTGTTAATCTTTCAAAAAAGCTTGAAGGCAAAATTTCGTTCATTGATTTAGGAGAATTTATTGCTAGGATAAGAGCCATAAAGTCTAGCGAGGAACTTGACTCCATTATAAAGGCAATTGACATAGCTGAAAGAAGTTTCAAAAAAACAGTTAATTATATTCATGAAGGTGCTACAGAACTAGAAGTTGCTGGTGCACTAGAGTATGTAATGAGGAAATTAGGTGCTGAAGGCTTTTCATTTCCAACCATTGTAGCATTCAACGAGAATAGTGTCTACCCACATGCACGTGCAGGCTCTAGAACGTTGAGAGAAAAAGGTGTTGTACTAATTGATTGGGGCGCTAAATATAATAATTATTGCAGCGATATTACAAGGACCATTAATTATAAACTTAATTCACTTGAGTTTAAGAAGGTTTATGAAGCTGTTTACGAAGCCTTGACTACTGCTATAGATGCTATAGAGCCAGGTAAGAAGGGTAAAGAAATAGATGCTATTGCTAGGAATATTCTAAGAAAGCATGGTTTATCTAAGTTCTTCATCCATGGACTGGGACATGGTATTGGCGTGGATGTTCATGAATATCCCAGATTATCACCTGGCTCAGAGAACATATTGGAGCCTGGAATGGTCGTTACTGTTGAGCCTGGAGTATACATTAATAGATTATTCGGTGTTAGAATTGAAGATATTGTTCTTGTAACTAAGGATGGAAGAAGAGTATTAACCAGTATTGATAGAGTGATTAATCTCTGATAACTGCTTTATAATATTTAATGTTTCATTATCTTCTGCTACTATTAAACTTGGTATTTTTTCTAGCTTATCTATGGGTAGTTCATCTACATCCATGTGTAGTGACGTATATGGTACATTGTGTTCCTTGATAAAACCTATCGCAGCAGCTATATCGACATTTCTAAGCTTTGCTCGTAGATCTATGAATGCCTTAGCCATCCCTATCCCTACATATACTATTTCAAGGCTAGCACATCCTAAGTTTCTAACAGCTATTTTCCCCTCATGTATTTTCCTTATTACATTTACTATTTTACACCACTTCATCGTATTACTATACCCTAATAATAACTTAACTTGAGGATTTGTCTTCTTTACGCTTTGAAATCCTATAAAAGTACCTTTTTCTTTTATAAAGCTATAGATTTTTCCTTCACTTATTGATGCAATAGCTCCTACTACTATATCTCTTAACTTTGTTTTGCCCTCATTGAAAAATGGTGCAACTGCTATACTTACACTACACCATGGTAAACCTAATAAGTAATTAACGCTACCATCTAAAGGATCTATAACGAAAATGTATTGTGGCTTAGAACATAACTTAATACAGCCGCTTTCCTCGCTAATTATCATAGCATCTAGTTGATTATGCTTAATTAAGTCAAGTATGTATTCTTCTGCTACTATGTCTATCCTCCTTGCTACATCCCTATATAGCTCCTGCTTTTTAACAATAGTCCACAAGTCTTCTCTTTGTTCTCTTAAATCCCTTAAGTATCCGGCTGCTTCACCTGCTATCGAAATTATCGTCTTCCAGAGATTCTTTAATTCACTTACATTATCCATGTACATGTATTACCCCATAAGTTATCCTACCTTGAGCGAATAATTCTAGATACCTTGATGCTTTCTGAGCTGCCTCCTTGACTAAAGTTATTGGCACTCCTGGGACACCACATGATATTACTAGCACTCTTTTCGTAGACTTTGTTATAGCTGTTCTAGCACTATCTCTGTGGGGATATAAGTGAACTACTTTTTCTTCATCAACTAGTATTGGTGTTCCTTCTCTAATAATACTTGGCCCCCTACCTATTGGTTCGAACACTTCATCTCCTTTAGCTAATTTGATAACTAGGTTTCCCTTTATTTTATCTAAATCATATAATCCTATGGGAACTAGTGTTTCAAGGCTTGCAAAATTTCCCGCATCAACTACATTGTTTATTAACGGTATATTACCCGTCCTTAAAACCCTCCTTAATAATGCTTCACTGCTAGGTCTAATCTTTGTTGGATCTATTTTTATTCTCCAATAGAAATCCCTGTATGCTCTTATTATTGGATGTCCCTTTAGCCTTTCAATAGTATATTGTTCTCTTAGCTTTCTAGCTAATTTCTTAGCATGTTCAACTACATCTGCCCTATCCTCTTCTACAGTAACGTCCTCTACAATAGCATATGCTATGTGAATGCCTAGAGAAACGGCATCTCTATTTATGGTTATTTTCAACATATTAATCACCCAAGGATATTAGTTTCCATTTATGTATAAGTGTGATCTATAGTTTTAGAGACAGGTTTACTTTTAATTTTATTTACTCTGGGTAATTAAAACAATTCTATAGAGATCTTTGGAGGAAATCTGTTTAGTGATGAATTTCCCGAAGCTGAATCATGATGTTAACGGCCGTGAGCTGATATTCCTAAATCATTATATTCTTGCACGTATTACTTCATAGTGGTGTCAAACGTGTTTCAAATAGCTATTGCTGCCCTTGGTGAAATGCCTTCTCCTAATGTATGTAAGCAAGCTCTGGAGTTTATCGATGAACTCATGAAATGTTGTCCAAGACCATTAACGCTAATGCTGGGCGGATATTGGGGATTAATGAAGGTAGTAGTAGACCATGTTATTGAGAAGTATAGTGACGTTAATATTATACTCTTCCTACCCTTAGAACGTGAGGATGTTAAAGTTCCTAAAAAGGTTATCAGAATAAAAACAGGTTTAACGTTTAAGGCTAGGAGTATTCCCTTAGTTAGAAGCGCTGATGTATTAGTTGTCTTAGGAGGTGCTTCAGGTACCATTCTTGAAGCTATAGCAGCTTATGCTCAAGGAATCCCTGTAGTAATTTTAACTGGTACAGGATTGCCATCTGACATCCTTGAACGTGCTTATCCTTTAGGCTTTGACCATAGAAGACTAGCAGAAGTGATATTCGCATCTAAACCTAAAGATGCCGCTAAACATGTATGTAGATTATTGTCTAGAAGATCAATCATTTAATTTTCTACCAAAGTTATATGATAGCTTGTTCTTTAGTTTCAATATTTTTACATACCTCCCTCCAAAACCTTAAATTGTATATACAGCCTGGATCTGGTGCTAGGGGGTCTTTAAAGTAAGCATATGCTCTAGCACGACATCCACCACATACGTTTTTAAATGGACATACATTACATGAACCTTTTAATAAATTCCTGTTTCTTAGCTTTAATAACAATGGAGATTTTGACCATATACTCCAGAAGCTCTCCTTCCTTAAATTACCTACCACTATGGGCATAAAAACACATGGTGTTACTAGCCCATCAGGTTGTATTGCACAATATATTCTTCCAGCACCACATCCTCCTATAAATTCAGCTAGCGCTGTAACTATAGGATCGCCCCTTACAGTAAAGTGTGTTGGAGCTACAACTTTCCCGCCACTACATTGAATTGATATCCTTCCATATTGTGGGGCCGTGGATATTACCTCAAGACCCCTTCGTCTTGATTCTTTGAATAACTTTCTCAAGACCTTCTCTCTTGTCATAGGATCAAGATCTTGGTCAATTATTTCTTTACCTCTTCCCACTGGTATGAAGTTGAAGAACACTATTCTTTTTACACCTATACTTTCAGCTAAGTCTAGAATATCATCTATTTCATCTACGTTATACTTGGTGAGGGTAACAGCCATTGCGGTGCTTACTCCTAGTTTCACGGCATTCTCAAGAGCTTTTACAGCTCTAAGCCATGATCCTTCTACGCCTCTAAATTTATCATGCCTCCTAGGATTGCTACTATCTATTGAGACTTCTATATACCTAAGCCCTGCATTTACTGCCTTCTTAAGGAAGCTTAATTCAGCAAATTTCCATCCATTCGTTGCTACAGCAACGTATATACCTTTAGAAGCAGCCGCTTTTACCACTGTAAGAAAATCTGGGTGAATAGTTGGCTCTCCTCCACTTAACGCTATAGAGGCTACGCCAGCTCTATCTAATTCTTCTATTATTTCTAACTTTTCATGTAATGAGAGTTCTGTAGGTAAAGTCTTATTAGCGTTTTGATAACAATGTTTACACTTAAAGTTACACATATTAGTAAAGTTCCATACAATTAGAAAAGGTGCGGGAAGCTTTTGAGGAACTGTAATACCATATAATGCAATCCCTCTTAAAACGAGAGCTACTCCACGCCTTACTGCAGGATCCCTAAAGGCCTCCCTCACTTCATCATCATTTCCTTTCATGATCTTTATACCTGTCTTTATTAGCGTACCTATTGCTGTTGATAAGAATCTCATTGAAAGAGGACATTGTACACGTAATCCGGAGTAAATTGCTAGTGTATGATGTAGTAATGAAGAGTCTACTACATTTTCATAATCAATGTAGTAGCACTTAACCCTTTTAGTAGCTAGTCTTAGTAAGGTCCTAGCTAGAGGATTCCCTAGCATGCATTTAAATGTTGCAAGAAGGGTTGGGATTCCTCCACGCTTGTTCATGGATTATACCTTTATAGATTTATATTATTTCACGTAGCTTTTCACTAATCATGGCTAACGATTCCTTAAGTAGAATGGTCATTATGTCTATTATTTTATGGGACTTCAACTCCTGCATTATAAACTTCCAACGGAGATAGAATTTACGGTATGCTTGCTTTAAATATCTTTTTATAGTATTTATATCTAAGTAAAATCCCTTCATAACAGGAGTTATTGTTGTATAATGTTCCCAATTTCTGTCTACTATTAAATTATTTTTAATTGCAAAATAGTATAATGGGGTTCCAGGATAGGGTGTAGCAACGGTGAATTGGGCATAACTTGGGTCAAGCTTTATTGCAAAGTTTATAGTTTTTTCAAGATCTTCTACTGTTTCCCATGGAAATCCTAGTATGAAGCTAGCTGTTGCATGTCCTTTTAATTCTTTAATCCACTTAAAAACCCTTATTGATTGATCTATAGTTATTCCTTTTCCTATTTTATCTAAGGTATCTTGGGATCCAGATTCAACACCAAAGTATAACATGATACATCCATTATCATATAGGTATTTTAAATAATCCTTATCAACGTGGTCTACTCTAGCACCACAAGTGAAGACTATGTCTAGTTTACGCTCTTTTACTTCCTTTATGAACTCATATATAAATTTTCTATTCATTACTAATTCATCATCAGTAAATATTACATATCGTGCTCCTTGTCTATATACATGACCCTCGATTTCATCTACAACCTTTCTTGCACTTCTAAATCTAACCTTTCTACCCCAAAAGTACGATGTTATACAAAATATGCATCCGTAAGGACAGCCCCTGCTCGCCATTACATGTATTGCTTTTATTGGTTTATTAAATAATGTGTACTTTTCAACAGGTAGCAAATGCCTAGCTGGAGGAGGTAATGAATCTAAATCTGTTATCAACCTTCTTGGGGGTGTAACAATTACTCTATTATCTCTGTCTTTGAAGGCAATACCTTGGACTTTTCTAAGTTTATCTCTGCTTAGCCCGTATTTCTCAAGAACATCTAGTAATTCTGCAGTAGTTATTTCTCCTTCTCCTCTCACGACAATATCTATTCCATTATTTAATGCTTCTTCATACATATATGTAGGGTGAGGGCCACCAGCAATGATAATGATATCTTTTGACTCCTTTTTAATAACTTTAGCTATATTATATGCTTTAGGTGCTAATGGTGTTTGGATAGATAATCCAATAACATCAGGTTTGAATTCCTTTACCTTATGTATAAAGGTTTTTGTATCTACTTTAAGCGTAGGTGAATCAATTATAGAAACCTTATGTCCGTGAGCTTCGAGAATAGCAGCTATATATGCTAATCCTAGAGGTGGAGCATTCATTCCAATAACTCTATAAACTTCACATCTATGGACATCGGGAGGTAGGGCTAATAGTACCTTCACCTATCGTCCCATAGTAAAACTAAAATTTAATTGAACTTATCAATACTCTCTGAATGAACTTATTAAGTGAAACCAAGGTAACTCGCCAAAAATTAAATTACTGGTAACTCATAATGTGTTAACGGTAGTGGTTTGTGATTAGAAGAGATTACCTATACTTAATACTACGTGGTATCGATAACCAATGCGTAACTTGTGCTCGCTTTAACTTATGGTGCATTGATCCCCCTGCATTAACATCTGGGATGATAAAAAGATTCGCAGGACTATCTGATCATGCTATAGAAACTTTTTGGAAATTTGTTGACTCAACGCTAAGGCCTAAACTACCTATAAAAATATTTAAAATCGATGACGTCATTTTCCTTCTAGCCATGGAGCATATGAAAACGCATATCCGCTATAGTAGAAAATATAATGTTTATTTAGATGACATAGACTGCTTCATCAATGAAGACCTAGAATGTATCGAAGTACCAATAAGTCATGTAATGAAAGTATACTTAGTAGGCTCCTATGGTGAAGAGGTAAAAATTAAGCTAAATGTGGTATTTATCCTAAAAACTCTCTATAAGTATAGTCCCAGACTTTACAATAATCTTATGAATTCAATAAAAAGTCTAATATATAATGGTACTAGTTCAATTAGTGATCTTATTTCATGTATAATTAAAATTTTAATGAGATATAGGGGTATCCTAAGAGAACTAGTAGGTCCATTACCTTTAAATAAAAAAGCTATACTCAATAGTTCTCCAGTATTAAGGAAATTACTTTATAGTAGTACTATACAGGTAAGATGATAGTAGAGCATATTTATTAATTAGATTAATAGGCATAGTTTAATTAGTGATACTATGAAGGTCATAAAAATCTGTGAACCTGTTATTGGAGATGAAGAAATAAATGAAGTAATAAGGGTATTGAAGTCTAAGTACTTAGTTTATGGTCCTGTAGTTAAGTTATTTGAAGAAATGTTTGCTAAATATATAGGCGTAAAGCATGCCTTAACGGTGTGTAATGGTACCGTAGCGTTGGATCTTATTCTTAAAGCCTTGAATATAGGTCCTGGGGATGAAGTTATTGTTCCTGACTTTACATTTATAGCTACAGCTAATGTAGTCTTATTCCAGGGAGCTAGACCAGTTTTTGCCGATATTGATTTAGAAACATATACAATTGATCCTAATGATGTTTTAGAGAAAATTACTAATAAGACAAAGGCTATTATAGCCGTCCACCTTTATGGTCATCCCGCTGATATGAAGGCTCTAATGGAGATTGCTGAAGATCATAAATTATACCTTATAGAGGATGCGGCTCAAGCTCATGGAGCTGAATATGAAGGAAAAAGAGTTGGTGGTTTTGGAATTGCTGGAGCATTTAGTTTCTATGCCACTAAGAATATGACTATGGGTGAAGGAGGAGCTATTACTACTAATAGTGATGATTTAGCATACAAGATTAGCATGTTGAGAGATCATGGTCAAGAAAGGAAGTATTATCATGTAACTCTTGGAGGAAATTATAGGATTACGGCAATGCAGGCAGCTCTTGGTATAGCCCAGTTGAAAAAACTAGATGCATTAAATGAAATTAGAGCTCAAAATGCTGAAACGTTAACTAAGATTATTAGTAAGATTAGTGGTCTTAGACCACCTAAGGTAAAAGATAACGTTAAACATGTTTGGCATCAGTATGTTATATGGGTTGAAGAAAACTTTCCACTCAATAGAGATCAATTATCACGAAAACTTAGGGAGTATGGTGTTGAAACCGCTGTTCATTATCCACTACCAATACATTTACAGCCTCTCTACAAGGCTTTAGGTTATTCTCCTAATATTTGTCCTAATTCCATTGAAGCTTCAAAACATGTACTAAGTCTACCCATACATCCACTACTTAAGCCTTCAGATATAGAGTATATTGGTGAAGTATTAAGAAGAATAGCTGATGGAATATAATTCTATACTAATTGAGGGATTAAATATATAGCTCCATCAACATCTTCTACTACTAAAATCCTAGACTCTATATAACATTTTGCAACAATAGCTGCAATAACAGCATCAGCTACATCCCTAATTTTGAGAAGTTCTCTATTCTTAACAGCTATATTAATGCCCATATACTTTAGTAATTCATTTAAATTATGGGCTCCTGAGGATCTTAATGCACTTAATGGATGGGTTTCAATAACCTTAATATTTTTCTTTTCAAATAATGACTTCACTTTAAGAGCTCTATCAACCAACATTTTCATTGAAGACCAACCTGGCGGTAAAACTTTAAAGCCTAACCTCTTCATCTTCAAATCAACTTTGCGGTAGCCTTTAGCATGGCTTAGAGGTGCATCGATAGCTATAACTTTTACGCGATACTTGTCAAATATCTCAAATATTTCTTCATCCTTATGAACTATTCCTATAAGGATTAATTCATTATTACATATTACTGCTATACCTGTACTCCTTTTCTCCAATGCTGCTAGATCTAAACCTCCAACACAAATCATTATTACTCACTATTTTTCACTCTACCAATTCTATGCACTTTAAATCAGTATCTACGTTGATGTTAATGCTTGTACACTTACTTATGTCTATATATTGTGGATTTGCTCTAACTTTAATCCTTAAACCATATTCTATAATAAATGGTATTATACATTTACCTATACGTACCTCAGCTACGCCATGAGAGTAGCTTAGCTTTCTAATTCTTAATTCAACTTTACCTAGATCTCCTGTATCTAGTACATAGTTTATTATTGTTGATTTTAGTCTAGGTTCATCTAGGTATCTAGCCCAAGGGTTACGTGATAGTTCTATTGTACATGTTTTAAGTTCTTTAACCTTAGGGTTAGCTAGCATTGCTATTATTGATTTTATTAATTGAGCTAGAGCTTGATCCGTCATAGTCTAATCCTCCTGCTTCATCCTTGTTCTAGGTTCAATAGTATGTAGTAATAAAAGTTTTATTGTAATTATCCACCTTGCAGTAGGCTCTTTAATTCGTCTTCATATTTATTAACTAATCCTTCTACTTCTTTCTGTAAGGAATGCATTAATTTAACTACTTCTCTTCCAAGATCTGTAAGTTCTGCTCCACCATGCTTGGATCCTCCTCTCCATCTCTTTACTATTGTTTTTCCAAGTATTGTTTCTAGTCTCTTAACATATCTCCACGCAAAAGCATATGATACACCTATTTCCTTTGAAGCGTACTTTATCGACTTATATCTATCGATTAGTTGTAATAATTTTACACCTCCACTACCTAGTAAAGGACTTGAATTAACTTCAATCCATAGCTTGTACCTTATTTTAATATTCATTAATAATAAACCCCCATGATTATAGGTATTTATAAGCGTTATATAGCTTGTTTAGTGGTATAGAGGTTTAAGATGCTATGTGGTCTCATAGTGGTAGGTATAAGAGATTAGATATTAACACTGGATTTATGTTTAAGTGTACTAGATGTGCTAAGTGCTGTTCTACAGGTCCTAATGTAGCTTTAACAGTTTTTGATGTTATTCGCTTGGCTGAGTATTTAAATAAGCACTGGAGAACTGTAATCACAGATTATATGAAAGTTATTATAGGTGATATGGTACCCTTTATAGCATTGCGAGGTGAAAACAATTGCATATTTCTTAGATATGTTAATGGTATTCCTCACTGTGAAGTCTATCCTGCTAGACCTCTTCGATGTAGGCTCTATCCACTTCATTTAACATCTCCTTCATCCAGAATATTAGACCTAGATTTATGGTGTCCTGGAGTAAATCATGGGAATACTATTTATCCTCCAAGAAAGCTTATAGAACATTATTCTTGGGAGGTTAAGGAACATTATTTTAAGATCATGGACCTAGTATTAAATAAAGGATTCCCTCCACTTAGAGCATTAGAAAAGGTGTTAGATGATTTATGGATTGAAGCTGAAGAGAAAAAACCTTTATGGGTTAAAGTAGAATTTATAGAAGGGTTAGGCTCAACCTAGCCGATGAGGAGAAGGCGGAGTAGGCTAAATTAATGGCCTATAGGCCGGCTACCTTCTCCGAGGTAGGAGATGAAGAGGCTAGACGACGCTGAATTGGTGATGAAGAGCGGAAGGGCTGATTTGTCTTTCGTATAATTATGTGGGGAGTACTTATTTTATCCTAGCCTTCACTTTGAGCATTTCTGATAGGTATTCCAGTAATGAATTAATAATAAAGGTGACTGCTTTGAAGCTAAGATTACAATGCTTAGGATGTATGCTAAAAGCTTGGCTTAACAGCTTAGAATTAGCTATTCATAACGAATTTAGGAAGAACATTATTGCTAGAGAATTGTTTAGATTAATGCTCTCATTTGATTGGTCTAAATGTAGTATGTATGACCTATGGTTCTTTGTTCAGAGATTTTCTAAGAAGTATGTGGGTAGTGATTTTCTCGTGAAATTGATTAATATAGAGAGTTTAAGAGAGCTTGGTAGAGCATCAAGTATTATTAAGGACATAGTATCTAAGTTAAGAGGTTATGAAAGATTTAAGGCGTCAGTTAAAGCAGCATTAGTTAGTACTAACTTTTCAATTCAATCAATATATATAAATTCAGGTAAGTATCCATATACTTTAACTGTAGGTGAAGTACTTAGCGAGTACGCTAACATTAAACTTAGAGCTAATATTCTTAGACAATTATATAGGGATATCGATGGTATGAGAATCTTATATCTCTCGGGTAGCGTTCTCGAGATAATGTTTGATAGGTTTCTTGTAGACGAAGTAAGTAAGCATTGTAGAAGGCTTATAATAGTTCCATCCCTGCCATTGACTAAAGAACTTAATAGGAAAGTTATGGATGAGGTTCCATGGATTGAAAAGGAGATTAGGACTATGAGTAAGAAGGGTTACATGGTATTTAATGTTGAGAGCTTAAAAGCTGTCGACGATATGATTTTCGACTCTGACTTAATTATAGTTAAAAATCCATTATATTACATATATGCAAGAAACAATCATATGATAAAGGTGTTTTACATTATGGCGAAGTCAGCCTGTAAGGTATTAATTAACGAGTTTAATCTACCAGTAGACAATTATATACTAATGAGGATTGGTGCTAAGAGGTATGTAAGAACAGAAGGCGTTGCTACAGAAGCCTATGCAGTTATATCTCATGTTCTTCCGGTACATAGGATAGCACAACTCCTTGAATCCTAGAAGCATACCATCTCAGCAGATCCTGTACTCTCTTACGTTCAGATACATTGATGCTAAACTTTCTTTTAACCTTCCTTATACAGTCGAGCGATATCTTACCTCCATTAATGCTTGCAGCTAACCTTACAAGTCCATCTATTTCTGCATGGCTAAACCATTTTGTAACTCTAACTATTTCCTCTATTATATCATCTGATACGCTTATATCGTATTTATCTATAAGAACTTCAGTTATCTTTCTTCTCATTTCCCTATCAGGATAGCCTAGTATCATCACGTAATCTATTCTTCCTGAACGAATGAGAGCAGGATCTATTACGTCTGGCATGTTTGAAGTCATAATCGTGAACGGCTTTTCAGGGTCTTGAAGTAATTTCAAGAGAAGTGCTATTTCACTCATGTGTACTTCATGTATTGATACGGCTCTACTTGTAAGGAAGTCCGCATCATCTATTACTAGTACTATATCATCTCTACCTCTAACCTTGTAGAATATTCCTGATAATATCTTCTCTGTTGCACCATACCACATAGATCTATAAGTACTTGGATTTAACTCTAAAATCTTAGCTTTCAGTTCATGGGTGATTGCTTCTGCAAGAACACTTTTTCCTACTCCTGGCGGACCTATTATCATTAAACCTCTTGGAGCATACTTCGTTTTATTTATTAACGGTTTTATTATAAATGTACTTATATCATGTGCTATAGGTTTAGGTATTTCGTTTAAAGACCATTCAGGCTTTCTCAATGGTATGGTTACAGTATATGTTTCAAATCCATCATGTATATGAATGCGTACTTCATCCTCTACTTCCTGCTTTGAGACTATTACTGTTAGTACAGGGTCTTCAACGTATTGAAGGTTTATAGAATCACTTGGAATTGATAAGCTTTTGTCTATGAGTTCTGATATAACGCTCTTAACTATACTTGATGTATTTATTACTCCTATATCTTGTATTGTTGGTTTTAATATTAGTATAGGTGCTACGGTCACGTATTGTCTTGACCTGAGATAATGTTTAAATGTTATTGACGCTGAAAGTATTTTAAAATCATTAGGTTTTACTAATGCTGTTATTATTAATGGTGCAATGTTATATCTAGATGCTAATATAGGGGAGTATAAGTATGCGAACGGTATTACTATGTATGCTATTTCTCCATTATTTAAAGTACTAGATTGCCTGATATGTATCTTCTTCTTAGTTTTTCTACTCAGAACTTCAATGACTTTCGTATATACTTTTAACGCTAATTTTTGTGCTTTTGTATTTTCAACTAATTTAATCCAAGAAGCTACAACACTTTTAACTCTTCCTCTATAGTTTAAGGTCAATTGCCTTATCTGTACACTAGTACTCTTCGTCAAGGTAAAGTCACCTTACGAGTCATTGTTTACTGTTAATCCTAGATATAATAATTTAATTCACTAGAGTTTAATAAGATAACGATGTAGTTTTATGTTGTAGTGATTAAAAAGACTTAATGATTATCTAAGTAATTTGCTTTTAACTCTTTCTAGGAATTCATCTATTAACTCCTTTATACTTGGTCCTTCAACTATCTTTAATTCATAAGATACTTTGACTATCGGTTTATTGAGCTTTATTAATCTTGAGATATCTGTTGGGGTTCCTAAGATTATTGTATCTGCATCTATGCTGTTTAACGTTTCCTCTAAGTCCTTTAATTGCTCTGGCGTATAGCCTGTACTTGGTACAACAGGTCCCATATGTGGATATTCTTCATACATTTCCTTTATAACACCTTTAGCTTTCGGTCTTGGATCTACGATTTCACTTGCATTATACTTCTTTGCTGCTACATAACCCGCTGCATATGGTAATCCTCCATGGGTTACTGTTGGTGAATCCTCTACAACTACTACTCTTTTACCTCTAATTAGTTCAGGCTTATCTACAGTTACTTCAGTATCGGCAAGTACTATTGTCGCTTTAGGATTTATTGATTTAATGTTTTTCTTTATTTCTTCTATATCTTCTGGTTTCTTAGCTTGAGATACTTTATTAATTATTATTACATCTGCTAATCTAGCATTTACTTCACCTGGAAAGCTTTTAACCTCATGATGAGGCCTCATAGCATCCGCTACGGTTATCATATAGTCTGGTTTAAAGAACGGCCAATCGTTATTTCCCCCATCCCAGTGAATTATATCTGCCTCCTTTTCAACTAAATGTAATATTTTGCCGTAGTCTACTCCTGCATAGACTGTAAGCCCCATTTTTATATATGGTTCATATTCTTCCCTTTCCTCAATGGTTATACCATATTTATCAAAGTCTTCGAGAGAATCAAATCTTTGTACAGCCATCTTAGCTAAATCAGGAGCATATGCCATGGGATGTCTTACAATTCCAATTTTATATCCTCTAGATATAAGTTCTCGTACAACAGCCCTACTTACAGTACTTTTACCAGCGCCTGTTCTTACAGCTGTAACTGCTATTACAGGCTTCGATGCTGGTAACATTGTTTCCAGAGGACCAAGTATTTTAAATGAAGCTCCTGCTCCTAATGCCATTGAGAGCTTTCTACCAACATCTTCATATAATAGATCACTATACGCTAGAACTACTTCATCTACGTGATAATCCTTTATAAGTTTAGGAAGATCTTCCTCTGGGTAAATAGGTATTCCGTTAGGGTAGAGCCTTCCGGCAAGTTCTGGTGGATACCGCCGTCCTATAATGCCAGGTATTTGTGCAGCTGTAAATGCTACTACTTCGTATTCCTCATTATCTCTAAATACTACGTTAAAATTATGGAAATCTCTTCCACCAGCACCCATAATTATAACTCTTTTTCTTCTTGGCATGGTTAAACCCCGTGTTCATGATTATAGGGGCCCATATATTTAAGTTTATAGATGCTGATAAACCGATATATGGAGGAGTAGGAATTAATGGTTAGAATAGAATGAAGGTTACCAGTAGTAGCGAGTTTCTTAAGAAACTTGGATACGATATTGAGGTATTTGAAGAGGATGAATTTAAGCCTTTAAGAGCTGATTTAAGGTTTAAAGACATTATCCCAGAGCTATCTAAGTCTAAGAGAGGACTCAGTGAGCATAAGCTATATATTCATCAGCTTAAAGCCTTTAATGCTTTATGTGATGGAAAAAATGTTATTTTAACAGCTAAGACGGGTTCAGGTAAAACTGAAGCCTGGGCTCTCTACAGCCTTAAACGCAAGGTAAAGACTTTAGCTATCTATCCTACTTTAGTACTATCCGCTGATCAAATCAAGAGGCTTGAGGATTACTATTCATGTATTGGTCTTGGAGATAGAGTAATTAAGGTTGATAGCCCAACTATTGCGGAACTTCAGAAAAAGTATGGTAGAAGTATTTATACTGTAATATCTAAGGCTATGCTCGTAATAACTAATCCCGCATTTCTTATGGTTGATTTAAAGAGGTATGCTTCAAGAAGACCATCCTATCTTGCAGGCTTTCTAAAGGATGTAGAATTAATTATTGTTGATGAATTAGACTTCTATGGGAGCCGTGGTGCTAGTCTTCTGATAACACTTCTTGAACTCATAAACTTAATCTCCAGAAAGAACCCTCAAATAGTGATTCTAACAGCTACACTAGGAAATCCGCATGAAATAGCAGAATATTTAACTAAGATCAATGGAAGAGAAACAATTGTAATTGAAGGTAAGCCATTTAAGGTGAAGAATAGAACCATTATAGTTTATGGTAAAAACCTTAAAGAGTTATGGAATTATGTTAAAGCCTATTCCAATTATATTAGAGATAAGATCCCCGAAATGCTACCTTACATTGAAGACTATGAGCTATTTAGAAATTATATCTATGAGGTCATAGAAGTATTAAGAGCTCATGGAATTGAAGTCCCTAAACCATATATCGACGTTATTGAAATACTGAAGACCATACTAGCCCTAGACGAAGACACATTAACAATAGTGTTCACAAATAGTATCAGGACTGCTGAGAAAGTTTATCGTGAATTAAGGAGTAGAATCAAGGATAAATATAGGGATTTAATTGCCATACATCATCACATGATTTCTAAAGATGAAAGAAGGATAATAGAGGAAAGAGCTAGACAAGGCTTATTAAGACTAATCATATCGGTAAAGACATTAATGCAGGGTATTGATATTGGTAATGTTACAAGGATAATTCATCTAGGGCTTCCTGAAAATGTCAGAGAGTTTCAGCAAAGGGAAGGAAGAAAGGGAAGAAGAGAAGAAATACCATTTACAGAAACGATAATAATTCCGTTCTCTTCTTGGGATAAAAAATTGTTGGAATATGGATATGACGTTCTAGTAAAATGGGTAAATCTACCATTAGAAAAGGTTTATATTAACCCAAGAAATAAGTTTACGCTAATGTTTAAGGCTTTGTGGAAATTAAATATAGGTCTTGAGCTAAAGAGTGAGGAGGTTAAATTACTGAGATCTTTAAAGCTTATTCAAGAAGAAGCAACATTATTTGGAAAGAGAGTTATTTTAAATGACAAGGGGAAAAGAGTATGGAATTACATGAACTTCTATGAATATGGTCCACCTTATGGTATTAAGAGAATCTTGAAAGAGAATGGCAGGGAAGTATATCTTGAAGACATTTCTAGAAAAGATTTCATTGAAAAACTTCAACCAGGATGCTTCGACTATGCTAGTGATGCTATTGTTGTTGATATTTCTAAGAGCTTAAGAATAACAGAGATGAAGCTTGAAAATGCTCTAGAGTCGATTACCGAGCTTCTTGAGGCTTATGAAGAGTATAGAAAAATTAAGTATACGTGGGGTGAAAGACCTGATCTCTTATATGATGTAATTACAGGTAAGGTCTCTTCAAGAGTTCAAGTATTCATAGATCCTCCGATAAATGGTTTTGGATTCATGAGGGTTATTCCCGTAAAGGTTACATGGCGTATTGAATCTCAAACACCTAAAGTAGTTAGAACTTGGAAGGGTATTAGAGTATTAAGAGAAAGCAAGGAAATTGACATACCTTTACCTCCACATGGATATTATGATGATTTTACTTATGGGTATTTATATGAAGTAGATCCCTATGAAGATCCAGACACCATTAGGCTTGGTCTTGCCGGACTTAAGGTTTACTTAAGGATTAGTGATTATAGGATTTCATTTAATGAAGTAGAATATGATGTATTAACATTAAGGCCTAGTAAGGCTATATTAATCTGGGAACCTGAAGTTTGTGGCATCCTCGAACTTATAGATTGGAATAAAGTATTAGAGGATATCAAGAACTTCAGATATGATGAACTATATGAAGTATTATTATGGGCTGTAGACGAGGATGCAGCTCGATATATGATATTAAACAACATACCTTGGGATCGCATGGTAAAGTATATTGAAAAAGTATTAAGATACATTACTGGTTTAAAAGAAGTGATTATTAAAGATAGGATGATAAAATTACCTAAGCCTAGTAGAAGATATGGATTAGCTGCATTGCACATTGAAACTATTAAATTTAATAGGAGGGGAGGTATAGCATGTTTTTGTATTTATGATGGTGAAGAATATGATGTTAGAGTTGTTGAACTTAATTTAGATAGCTCTGAGCTTGCAAATACACTCATTAATATGCTTAAAAAACCCTTAGATAATGGTCTAACATTACTACATTTTGGAAGCAGAGATTTATACCTACTAGCTCAGCATTCGGTTATGCTTAATATCCTACTTGATGGATTAAAGAAATCGGGTAAGTTAATTGATGTTAGGGAATATGCTATAAAAGTTTTAGGAGAGGAATTCGCTTCATTAGATAACTTCAGGAAGATACTTGGTGAGAGCAGGTGGAGGATTAAGGATTTAGTTAAGGCGCAAACATTAATTATGCAAAAGAGAATGGACATTAATAGATTGATTGAAAATCTTAAAGAATATGTTAAATCTACATCACGTACAATATACTATGCATACATGATATTAAGAGGTATGGATGGTAGTTTATAATCAGAAATAATACCTTATTAACCCTCATTGTGTAATCTACCGAGGTGTTTGTACTTGAAATTAGTTATAATAGGTTATGGAACTGCCGGAATAACTAGTGCTAGTTATGCAAAATTATACTCTCGACAAGCAGAGGTAATAGTCATAGAGCGTAGACCTTATGCGATATATCATCCATGCGCCTTAATTGATGCTATTGCTGGTAGGGTTGAACTAGAAAAACTTATTGAACCTCCACCTCGTATGAAGGCATTAAATATTCTATTGAAAAAGGAAGTTACTAGAATAGATATTTCAGGTAAAGTAATTGAATACGTTGACATAGAAAGCGGGAGAGAGGAAAAAATAGAATACGATAAACTAATCATAGCATCAGGTAGCACACCTTTCGTCCCGAGAAACCTTAGGGAAGCATTAAATATAGAAGGGGTATTTACGTTAAAAACTATTGAAGATACAAGGAAGATTAAGAAATACATTATTAATTCAAAGAAAATAGCCGTTATTGGTGCTGGAGCAATAGGAGTAGCATTAGCAATAGCGTTATCAAAGAATTTATATAAACAGGTTACATTAATTGAAGCTCAGGAAAGAATTCTTCCAGGCTACATGGATGGTGAAATGAGCGGACTACTAAAAAAGATCATAGAAAGAGATGCTGGTATCAGGGTACTAACTTCAAGTCCCGCAACCGAAATAGTTAAAACAAGTGGAGGCATTAAAGTTACTGCAGGTGAATTTACGGATATATATGATATGGTAATATTATCTATTGGTGTTAAAGCTTCTTCAAAACTCGCAAGAGATGCGGGTTTAGAGCTTGGAGCGTGGAATAGGATTAAGGTTAATGAATATATGCAAACAAGTAATCCAGACATATACGCTGCTGGTGATGTAGCTGAAGTAAAGAATTTAATTACTAATAAACCTGCCCCTATGTATCTTGCCTCAATAGCGTTCAGGCAGGGAAGGGTAGCCGGAATAAATGCCGTAGGAGGATCAGAAAAATACCTCGGAGCTACAGGTGCTTGGGTTGAATCAACACCCATAGTTAGCTATGGTGGTACAGGTTTAACTCTTAAGCAGGCATTAGAAGAAGGATTTAATGCTAAAGCAGTAACGATTACTGCTTGGCATGTACCAGAGTATATGCCTGAAGGAGTAAGAGTTACAGTAAGATTAGTAGCTGATATAGACTCTATGAGAATTCTAGGATGTCAGGTTATTGGTAAGCCCGACATTACAAAGTATATAGATTTAGTCTCATATGCTATTATGAAGAAATCAACGTTAGAGGAGTTAATAAGTATGGAGACTGTATATATGCCTTGTCTATCAGAGATATATACACCATTATATGTTGCTGCAGAAGCCTTATTAAGGAGAATTAAGCGCTAAGAGATAGGCTATCATGGTGAATAAACAATGAGCCTCGCTAAAATAAAATTCACGCAGAAGCTGTTGAAGGAGAAATTTGGTGTTAAAGGAATAGTAGCAGGTAGATATCTTGAAGCAGGATATCATGTAAAAGTAGACTATGTAACAAGTAAGGGAAAAGTAGATATATATGCTATCAAAGAGAACGACAAATTTGCAATAAAGGTAATAGAAAAGAATACACTAGTAACAGTTGATGAAGTTAAAGACTTAGTTGAGAAGGCAAAGACATTAAACGCAAAACCAGTGCTTATTCTATATGGTTTAGGGCCAAAACTTACTGATGAAATATTAAGAGCTATTAATGAATTAAACGTAAAGATTAGAAGGATGAGATAAGTAAAAAATAATTATTTTTAAAGATTTAATTAATTTAAAAAGTTTAGCCTACTGGATAGTCGTCGGGTACCTTAGCTCTGAAGTACTTGCCTGTTTCTGGGCTCTTGAATAGTCCGATCTTGACGCCTTTTCTGCCCTTTGGTGCTAGTACCCAGGCCTTTACTGGTGCGATCTCAATCTCTTTGCCGGTTGTTGGGTCCTTTACCTTAACAGGGGGCTTGCTCATATTGTTGCACCCACATTTATTATCATACCTAAAAGTTATAAAACACTTCGCTTAAGTTGTTTTACTCAACTTATTATACTTTTCAAAAACTCTTTAATTGTAAAGTTAAAGGACTTCCTTAATACATCGTTAAATTTCGCACTTTAATCCCATAGGGTTAGCGGTTCAGAAATTGATGTAAATACATCAATTTGCAAAACGTACATTATTTAACCGCGAGGAAGGCCCCATGGGTATTACCTGTCTTTTATCATATCTTAGCTCATTATTAATGCTAGTATAGCTTTTTGTGTATGTAATCTATTTTCTGCTTGATCCCATACAATACTCCAAGGTCCTTCGATTACTTCATTTGTTACTTCTTCTCCTCTTTTAGCTGGTAAACAGTGCATGAATATAGCATCTCTCTTAGCATACTTCATTAGCTCTGCATTTACTTGGAATGGCTTAAGGTCCTTTATTCTTTTCTCTCTTTCAGCCTCCTGACCCATACTTACCCATACATCAGTATATACAACATCAGCTCCTTTAATAGCATCATAGGGATCGTAGACGATTTCTATTAATGCTCCTGTTTTAGCTGCTTCCTCTTCTGCTATCTTCATTATTTCTGGTAGTGGTTCATAACCTTTGGCTGTACCAATACTAATGTTTATACCTAGCTTAGCTGCTGCCAGTAATAGGCTATGAAGGACATTATCTCTTCCATCACCTAGGAATGATAATTTTAATCCTTTAAGTCTACCTTTTTTCTCTAGGATGGTATACATGTCGCTAATTGCTTGTACAGGATGCTCTAAATCGCTTAATCCATTTATTACAGGGACATCAGCATATTTGGCTAATTCTACTAGATCTTTATGCGAGGATACCCTAGCCAGGATTCCATCAACGTATCTACTTAACACTCTTGCAGTATCCGAAATGGGCTCGCCTCTACCTAATTGAAGCTCCTTCCAGCTAAGATACAAGGCATATCCTCCAAGCTGCCACATAACAACTTCAAAGCTAACCCTTGTTCTTGTACTGGGTTTTTGAAATATCATTGCTAAAGTTTTCCCTTTAAGTATTGGTATAATTCTTTCACCACTATAGTACCTTAACTTAAACATATGGGTTACCTCAAGAATTGCGCGAAGCTCTTCAATACTTAAATCAGCCACCGACAATAAATCCTTACCTTGAAGACTTTTAATGCTAGGTGTAATAGTCAAAATAACCACCAAGAACGACTATATAATACATGATATTTAAGCTTAATGTATTGTAAAATGAAGCAAACTAGATATCGATAAACAATTTATACTTTACATTCTTCAATGTATTCTCCATTAATCTTCACAATTCCCTCTAAACTCTCACAAAGTACTTTACCGCGAACTACAAGGACTACCTTGTCACTCGATAATTCTAAGTTTACATCTTCACTACCGGTAAGCTCTATGAGTCTCTTTAATGGTAGTTTAATTAAAGCCCTTAACGCATAACTTAGCGTTTTACCTTGTGCACCTATTACTTCATAGAAATTATTGATTTTTATAGTCCTTGTAGGTCTAATAAATATTAAATAACCCTTATCACTACGCTTAACCCCTACACCTTCAACTTCATCAATACAATTACATACAAATACTTCTCCTCGTTCACATTCTACATTAGCGGATATCCTTAATCCCACCACAAGGACACTAGCCAGAGGATCTTTAATGCAATACATGAACTACACCCGGCTTAAATTACTATTATAGATAAACATATTTTCTTAACTAACCTAATATTTATCCCACAGGTTAAAGGAATTATTACATGGTGGCTTAGAGGGTGACTAAAGACTTTAGGGAAATACTTAACCTTATAGCTAATGTCACAAGCGAGAGGAGGGGCATTAGACCAAGATATACTTCATATCATGTAGTTAAAGCACTAAACACGCTTATATTTCATCAACCCATTGGTAGAATTAAACTATCTGAAGAAATCGGTTTAGGTGAAGCAAGTATAAGGACTATGATTAGAAGATTTAGGGAAATGAACATTATTGAAGTAGATCCTGTAGCTGGAATAACATTAACTGATAAAGGAGTTAAATTATGGAGTACATGGATTAATAATGTAATAGTATGCAAAATAAGCATAGATTATATAATAGGCAATGTACCTCATGCATGTATCATAGTTAAAAATGGTGAAAATATAGCAAGAAAGCTCGGTATAATAAAGATCAGGGATATGATAGTTAGACGAGGAGCTGAAGGTGCTCTGATAATTTTAGTTGATGATAAAGGAGCATATATACCTTCACCTACAGGTGAAAAACATTACGACCATAAATTAACTGAGGATATAAGGAAGTGTTTATGCAAATATGGAGATTTAATTCTAATATCATGGTCCATAAGCAAGAGAAATGCGGAAAAGGCCTTAATCGAAGCATTAATCGACATTTTAAGGGAGTACTTCCAATGCTAATTATAATTAAAAATATAAGTAATTATGGGCTTACCAAAAAATTACTGTGTTATGAGGGTATATAAAATGGGTAAGATAATAGGGTTCTTGGTTAATCCTATTGCTGGAATGGGGGGTAGTGTTGGGTTAAAAGGTACAGATGGTGGTGCGTATCTGAGAGCTTTAAAGCTAGGAGCCAAACCTGTTGCTCCTCAGAGAGCTAAGAGGTTTCTTGAAAGGGCTGCTAGGAAGGAATTGGATGTTAAAGCTGACTTTATAATAGCCCCACATGTCATGGGCGAAGACTATGCTAGGGGTTTACTAAAAAGGTACAAAGTTATAGGCAATGTGTCTTCAAAGCAGACTACGTCTAAGGATACCAAAAATGTCGTAAGGGATTTTATTAATTATGGGGCTGACCTCATAGTTTTTGTTGGAGGTGATGGTACAGCCAGAGATATAGTAGATGTTATTGATATGAGGAAACCCATCCTCGGTGTTCCTAGTGGTGTTAAGATGTATAGCTCAGTTTTTGCAGTAAATCCTGAAGCTGCTGCCGATATTATTGAAGAATTCATAGAGGGTCATACAGTATTAAATGAGGGCGAGGTATTAGATATTGATGAAGAAAGTTTCCGTAAAGATGAATTAAAGATTAGACTCTTCGGATACGCGCTTGTTCCGTCCATAATGAATCTTGTACAAGCCGGTAAAGAACCTACGCCTACGGTCGAAGATGAAATAGAAAATCAGAGAGCTATTGCAAAGTATGTGATAGAAAATCTTGAACCTGAGACATTATATATACTTGGACCCGGAACTACCGTAAAAGCTATTACTGATGAACTAGGACTGCCAAAAACTGTTTTAGGAGTTGATTTATTATTTAATGGAAAGATTATAGCAAGAGATGTCAATGAAAAGCAAATACTTGAATTTCTTGAAAGGTTTCCTAAAGCTAAAATAATCGTCACACCTATAGGAGGGCAAGGATTTATTTTTGGTAGGGGTAACCAACAGATAACTCCTAGAGTAATTAGAAAAGTTGGTAGGAAAAATATCATAGTAATAGCTACTCGAAGAAAACTCTCAAAAATTAGAGAATTAAGGGTTGACACAGGCGATCCCAAGTTAGATGAAGCACTTAGGGGCTACATTAAAGTTATTGTCGATTATAATGAGGAAGTAGTCACACGAATTATATGACAGATAACATGGAAAAAGATATAAAACCCATTCTTGATAACAGGAATATGGTCCTCACCATGGCTAATAATCGTGAGAGTCGCAAATTAAGTAAAGATGAATTAATAGAAATGATCATTAGTGGTGGATTAATAGAGGATTTCATATCATGGACCCGAGGTAAGGGATTAGATATAGATATAGGTGTTAGTCTTAGAGATATAGATTATGAAATTCTTTACGAATACGCAAAAGAGAGAAATCTTATTGCAGAAGGAGATGAACAAAGAGAATTAAGCATCCCCTATGAATTTGAAAAACATGAACCAAGAGAGGTAAGACCTAGAACTCCTCCACGTAGAAAGCAATAAAACCCCTATGATCTAGGAATATCTTGGATGAAGAGAGGGCTTAACTGAAAAGTGATGACTGGAGACCTCGCTGATACTAAGATACACCTATACTGGTTATAAATTCCTGTATTATCTTCTTAGCATCGGTTATAGGTATTTCCTCGTATCTTAATTTTTTGAGAAAGTTTACAAACCATTCTTTATCCTTTAGTGCTTCAGCCTTACTTTTCTCATATTCAGCATATGCTTTATATGCTCTCCCTGCATCTACTATGATAGCATTTAGTGTAATTCCTTTGTCTTTTTCTTCAAGCTTCAGGAAGCCTATATTCTCTCCTTTACTATTTCTTAATGCTATAAATGACTCCTTATCTCTTTCACCTACTATACTAAAGTCTGCTATTGGAGGAACATAAGTAGGCTTAGGTATACCTATGACTTCAGGTATAACTTTACGAATAATGCTTCCTATTTTATCTTCTTGTTCTCTCTTAAATACCTCTATATTGAGAGAGCTGTAGTCCCATTTTATTTTTCCGTCTTCAATATCATATGAAATTCTAACTCTAACGACATCACCTTTATCAATCCTTAATTCTTCAACTAATATGTGGTAAAGTATTCTGTTTAGTTCTCCTGCAGCTCTTGCAACTTCCTGTGCAGTTACTTCACCTTTTCTAATAGAGTCTTTTAGTTGTGCAAAGAGGGTTCTTCTAACCTTATCAGCGTAAGCACCTGCAATAACTAAACCACTACTTAGGACGGGCATTGACTTACACCTTCCTTTAACACTTAAAACTCACCCTACATATTCACTAATATGGATATGTAATTCAGTATTAAAAATTATGGTCCATGGTAATAAATGATAATATTAATTAAGGTTTTCTATCAGGCAAATATATCTGGTAGACTAAATGGTGCATAGAGATGTCATTAACTAGGAGAATCGAAGAAATCGAAAATGAAGCAGAGAAAATAATTAGTGAAGCTAAGAGAAGAGCAGAGAAGATAATTGCTGAAGCTAAGAGGAAAGCAAATGAAATAACGGCTAAACCGCTAAATCTAGAAGATGCTGAAAGAAAAGCAAAAGAAATAATTAATCGAGCAAAGGAGGAAGCTGATAAGATAATTAATGAAAGTTCAGAGAAAAGCAAGGAGCTTTTAGAAAAAACTCGTTCAAAAATAGACGAAATAGTGAAATATCTAGTTAAAATTGTAACAGCTACCACATAGTAATTAATATCACTTAGGTGATGAAAATGGCATTACTAAAGTATCCAGAAAGTATGTATTACACTAGAATAATATTTCCCCAACATTTATTGAAAAAGGTTATTGATGTTCTTCAAGAAGTAGGAGTACTGCATGTAAGTAAGGCTAGAGAATTAAGGCCAATTGAATTATCTGAACTTGAGGAAAGATTCGAGAAAGTAAAGAAAATTAAAGAAGCATTAACCAAATTACAATCATTTATTACTGAAGCAACCATAGTAAGAGTTAAAGAGAAAATTAATGTTGATGAATTAGAAAACTTACTATTCGAAGTTGATAAAAAGACCCAAGAACTACTAACAAGTCTTGAAAGTTTATCGATTGAACTCGCAAGACTAGATAATACGATATCAAGTTTAAGGCAATTGTTAAAGTATAGTAAAAGAATTTTTGACTACTTAGGCGACATAGAGATATCCATTATTAACAGAGAAGGGAGATTTATTATAAAGACTATAAGTGCTGCTAAGGACTTACATAAGATTTTAGCAAAAACTGTACCTGAAGCTTCTATAGCGTCTGTGATCCCATATGATGGAGAAGAATTGATAATTATAATAGTACCTTCTGAATTAAAGGATAAGCTTTATACTGCTATTAAAGAACTGAAGATGACGGTCATAGATTTTAGTAAATATAGAGATCTTAAGCTAAGTAGTATGATTAAACGTTTAGAAAGTGAACTACAAGAACTAGAAAACAAGCGAAGCTTATATATAAGCAAAATAAAAGAGATAATAACTGCAAACAAAGAGTTCATAGCTTTTGCAAAAATAGTTATAGACAATGAATATGATAGATTATCAATGCTATTAATGGCTGCTAAAAGTAGACTAGCATACATGGTATCTGGATGGACTCCTGAATCCCTAAAACATAAATTAAGATATGCTGTTGAAACAAGAATGCCGCAAGTGCTATTATTATTTGAGGAAACACCTTCACGTATTCCACATAGCAAGCCCCTAGAAAGTAGTTTCGAGGAAGAACCTCCTACAAAGTTAAAGAACTCAAAGATAGTAAGACCTTTTGAAGTATTAACAAAGTTATATGGAATACCAAGGTATAATGAATGGGATCCTACATCTCTTATAGCATATGTATTCCCCATATTCTTTGGCCTAATGCTGGGAGACGTCTTTTATGGAATTGCATTATTAGCGATAACGTACTTTCTGTTTGATAAATTTGTTGAAAATCCTGAATCTGAAGACTATAGGAAATTAAAGAATATATTGAGAGTCTCAGCCATAGCTTCAATCATAGCAGGAGCGTTAGCAGGTAATTTTCTAGGAGATTTAATTAAGAATCTTACCGGAATAGATTTCACTATAATACGTGAGTTAAGGAATCCAATTACATTTATAACCATAGCCATGATAATAGGGTTAATTCACGTTAACTTAGCACATCTATTGGCATTAATAAGGGCCATAACATATAGAGCTAAATGGGAAATTGTTTCTAAGACGGGATTATTTATTGCGGAATTATTTGGAATACCCTTTGTACTATATACGTTTATAAGATTGAAAATACTACCAATACCAGATGATTACTATCAATTACTATTATATGGAGCATTAGCAGGAGTAGCCTTAATAGCAGTGGCAACGGTAAAGCTCATGGGAATGTTTGGAGGTATTATGTGGTTATTTGAGCTTACAGGTCTACTAGGGGACGTAATGTCCTATGCGAGGATAGCAGGTGTAGGTTTAGCTACATCATATTTAGCACAAAGCTTCAACATGATGGCATCATCTGTAGTATCTGGTATAGAGGGGATTCTACCAGGAGTGATAGGATTCGCTCTAGGAACATTGCTCTCTATACCAGTACTATTTATTGGCCACCTATTAAACTTGGCATTAAGCTCTCTTGGAGCATTCATTCACTCACTTAGACTATTCTTCGTAGAATTCCTGCCCAAGTTCTACGAAGGTGGAGGGCTAGAATATAAGCCGTTCAAGATAAGAATTGAAAAGGTAGTAATGCTGGGTCCTGTAACTTAAGGATATGCTATAGACAATAATTTATTAAACCCCACCTTTCAATAGTAATAGAGGCTATACATGTTCAAGGTGAAATGCCGTGGGTCCTGAATTTTATGCTATACTAGGAGGAGCTCTAGCATTAGCTGGAGGTCTCTTAGGATCTTCAGTTGGCATAGCTATAGCAGCATCAGCAGGTGTATCAATACTATCTGAGGATCCTAAGCAACTCAGAAACGTATTAATCTTGGCAGCTCTACCAGCTACACAAACATTCTATGGACTAATAATAATGTTAACAACATTAACCGGAGTAACGCCAGAAATGTCATTAATTAAAGCCTTAGCTAGATTAGGTGCAGGAATAGTTGGTATGGTAGCTGAAGCAGCATCTGCTACATGGCAAGGAAAGGTATGTGCTTCAGGCATATCTATGTTAATAAAAACTAGGGGAAAAATATTCGTAAACGCTATGATGATGGCCGTATATGTTGAGCTCTTTGGAGTACTAGGCTTAGTATTTGGTATGCTAATAATGGCATTATTCTAAAATAGTTAAGCTAAGATAATTGAGGGATAACGTAATGCCTGAGCTTATGGATAAGCTGAAGGAAAGTATACTTGATTACGCAAAGAAGGAAGCAGAAAGAATAGTAAAGGAGGCAGAAAGAACTGCAAAAGAAATTATAGAAAGTGCTGAAAGAGAATGGAGACAAAAATGTGAAGGAGAGATTAACAAAATCATTGAGGACGCTAAAAGAAAAGCTGAAGAGATTTTAGTAGAAGCTAAGATTAAAGCTAGAATGAATATAGCTCAAGCAAAGGATAAGGTAATAAAAGAGATTTTAAGTAAAGTAAGGGAGTCCATTGAGAGAGGAGAATTTAATAGAACATTATCTTTGAAGAACCTATTAAAAGAAAGTCTTAAAGCTGTAGAAGGAATTAAAGTACGTGTATATGTAAACCCTAAAGATGTTGATATAGTAAAAGAAATAGTGGAAAAAGAATACAAGGACATAGTTAAAGAAATTGTAAGTAATAATAAAATAAGTGGAGGAATAATTGTCGAGTCCTTAGATAAATCTATAACAATAGACAATACATACAATACTAGGATTAAAGCGTTAGAAAGGAGATTACTTCAAATAATTGCAAGGGAGCTATTCAAATGAATCAGTATATAACGTTTATTGAACCATCAATAGAATCAACATACTCCTTTTTATCAGCACTACTAAGGAGTAGAGAAACATTTATTGCAACTAATGATGATTTAGTAAAGGCACTTAAATCCAATAATATAGTAGATGCTGTGTCCAATATATCACATACAAGTATCGGTGATTTTCTTTCTAAGAAGATTAGAGAATTAATATCATCTAAAGCAGTAGATGCAGCAGTATACGATCATTTAAGTAATGAACTTAAATACATAGCATTAAATAGTCCTAGGAAAATAAGTAATTTCATACAATTATACGTCACCAAGTATGATGTATATAACATCCTACTATACATAAGAAGCATAACTTTAAAGACAGGCGCCATGGAATTAATCCCATGTGGATTAATTGCCTGGAAGGGAATGTTAAACAAGTTGATTAATATAACTGACTTAGATACTTTAATAGACTTTATACATGAAGCCGGATTACACATTTATGCTGACTTAGTTAGAATTAATAGGTCACTTATAGAAGCTAAAGCTGAAGATAAATTCTATGAACTAGAAAGCATATTGATGAATAAGTACTATGAACTGCTTAATGCGTACTTAGCGATGTTAGGAGATTATTTAACAAGTACATGTATAAGAATGATGATAGATATACATAACATAATTCTTGTACTCAAGAAAATCATACTAGGTATATTACCAGATATTATAAAGAAGATAATGATTAAAGGAGGAATGTATATAACTCATACGGAATACGATGAATTGTTGAGATATGAGCGAATAGATCAATTAACTAATTGGCTAAAAGCAACACCATATAAGTTACTTTCAGATAAGATATTAATTGCCCTTAAAATATTCAAGAATAACCCCAGTATTCTTGACATAGTGTTTAAGTCATTTAATTTATATAATTTAAGAATAACATTACATTCAAGTCCTCTATCACTTCAACCAGTTATAACATATGTTGTTGCTAAAGAACTTGAAGCAAGTAAAGTTAGTCTTATATTGAGGGCTATAGTTAATGGTTCTGAGAGAGAACCGTTTGAAAAACTTCTATTAGAGATCATGGTGTAAAGCTATGAGATATCAGGTATTTGAAAAAGAAGTAGCCATTATAGGTAGTGAAGAATTAGTTAATGCATTAAGATTACTTGGAATAAAAACATACTATACCATTAAGACAATGCGTGTTAAAGATGATATAAAGAATATTAGAGATAAACTCAAAGAGTTTATTGAACGCCAGGACATAGCAGTGATAATTATTGAAGATAGCATAACGGATTACGTTAAAGATATAATCGAAGAACATAAATACGATATAAGGTCAGTAGTAATTGAAGTTCCTAGCCAAATAAACATAAAAATTCATGACCCCCGTGAATATTATAAATCTCGTGCTAAAAGAGTTCTGGGAGTGAGTGTAGAAATTTAAATTACATAATTAATAAAGGGGTTTAAACATGACCGTAGGAAAAATTTGGAGAATAGCAGGTCCATTGGTTATAGCTGAAGGAATGAGTGGTTCAATGGTCTATGAAGTTGTTGAAGTAGGCGAAGAAGGTTTAATAGGTGAGATAATAGGTCTTGAAGGAGATAAAGCAATTATTCAAGTATATGAAGATACAAGTGGTCTAACTGCTGGAGAAAAAGTAGTAGGCACCGGTAGACCATTAACCGCCGAATTAGGACCAGGTCTTATAGGAGCAATATACGATGGTTTACAAAGACCCTTAAAATCCCTTGAAGAGCTAATAGGACCTTTCGTAAGAAAGGGGGTAAGAGCTCCTGCCCTACCTAGGGATCGTAAATGGCATTTTAAACCTCTAGCCAAACTAGGTGATATTGTAGAACCCGGTGACATCCTAGGAGTTGTACAAGAAACCGAAATAATTGAACATAAAATTATGGTTCCTCCAAATATTAGGGGAACCCTAAAATGGATTATAGGTGAAGGAGATTATACTATTGAAGAAACAATAGCCATAGTGGATGTAGAAGGTAAGGATATAGAGGTAAAGATGTATCAGAGATGGCCAGTTCGAAAACCAAGGCCATACACGAGAAAACTTGACCCTGTAGAGCCTTTAATAACTGGACAAAGAGTAATTGACTATATGTTTCCATTAGCTAAAGGAGGTAAAGCAGCAATACCAGGAGGCTTCGGAACAGGTAAATGCGTTCCTCCAGGCACACCTATCCTTTTAGCTGACGGATCTATAAAGATCATAGATGAAATATACGAAGAAGCAAGAAACCATGAAGTTATCGTAAAAACCTCTAGAGAAGAATTAATTAAGTTAAAGAATCCATTATATGTCATAGGATTTGATGGTAAGGAATTAAGACCCGTTATCGCTACTCACGTATATAAAGGTTACACCGACAAGCTCATTGAAATAAGGACTTCTAGTGGAAGAATAATTAGGGTAACACCTTATCATAAACTTCCAGTATTTAATCCAAACGGATACGTAGAGGAAATAGAAGCAGAAAACATTACACCCGGAATGCACTTAGTCATACCTAGAAGAATTGAATTAACCACATCCATACCTAAACTGCCTATTGAAGAGCTTGCAAAATACAATGATGTTATGAGCAGAGATGAAAAGTTCAACTCCATTATAAGAAATATTTTGAGGAATCTAGAAAGAAGCAAGCTCATAGAGTTAAGTAAGGAGACAGGATTATCGCTAAAAACAATAAGAACCATCATACATAAGAAGAATAGTGGTATACCATTAAAGCTCATTGAAGCGCTAAGAAAAATCTACAAGGAACATAATCACCTAGGATATCCAAAACTATATGGATTAATGAGAAGTAAAATTACAGTGAAAATACCCCTCTACATTAATGAAGACTTTGCTGAACTTATGGGATTAATACTATCCGACGGCTCAATAATAAGGAATAGAATTATATTCTTTAATAATGATCCAATGCTACGTCGTAGATTCAAGACATTAGTAAAGAAAGTTTTTGGTATTAACTGTAGAGAGAAGATGTTTAACACGGTATTAGGCGTTGAAGTAAACTCAGCACTTATTGTGAGATTGCTTAAAATCCTAGGACTTCCAGATAGAAGGAAATCCCATAATGCCCTAGTACCTGAGATTGTAATGAAAGCCCCTGATAACATCGCAGCTGCATTTGTAAGGGGGTTATTCCTAGGTGATGGAGGCTTTAGCAAGAATGTTATTGAATATACTTCAGTTTCAAAGAAACTTATTTCGGGTTTATCATATCTATTAGCAAGGCTTGGAATATTATATTCAGTAGATGTAAGTTCAGGTAAACGATATAGATTATATATAACAGGTATTCCAGAAATACAGAGATTTTACACAGTAGTGCTAGGGAATGCTCCTAAGATTGATAAGGTTAAGGCTATTGAGGAATATATTACAAAGCACAAGATTAGGGGTGTTGCTAGAGAATCTATATCACTATCACCAATACTACTAAGGAGAATTTATCGAATATTATCTAAAAGAGTACTTGAATCCATTGGAATTCATATCGGTAACCAAATATATAGTGGTAGAAGATTAGGTCTAGGCAGTATGCTAAAGCTTGCTACAGTATTAAGAAATAGCCAGCATAGAACGATTGTTCCGGAGCTTACATTAGTAATTGAGAACCTTATTCACATGCTTAAGTATGTAGCTTTTGATAGAGTTGAAGATGTTAAAGTAATTGAAGAAGAAACCATAGTATATGATTTAACTGTTGAAGATACACACAACTTTATAGGAGGAAATATACCAGTAATATACCATAACACCGTTACCCTACAGCAATTCGCTAAGTGGAGTCATGCTCATATCAACATTTATGTAGGTTGCGGTGAAAGAGGAAATGAAATGGCTGATGCACTTTATAGCTTTAGAAAACTAGTTGATCCACGTACAGGTAAGCTACTTGTTCGTAGAGCAGTATTCATAGCTAATACATCAAACATGCCTGTAGCTGCACGTGAAACAAGTGTATTCATTGGAGTAACCATTGGAGAATACTTTAGAGATATGGGCTATGACGTAATGCTTGTAGCAGATTCTACATCTAGGTGGGCTGAAGCTATGAGAGAAATTAGTGGAAGACTTGAAGAAATGCCAGGTGAAGAAGGATTCCCAGCATATCTTGGATCAAGACTCGCAGAATTCTATGAAAGAGCTGGTAGAGTCTTAACCCTTGGAAGACCTGAAAGAATAGGTTCATTAACTATAGTCGGAGCTGTTAGTCCTCCTGGAGCTGATTTCTCTGAACCAGTAACTCAAAATACGCTAAGATACATTAGAGCGTTATTTGCATTAGACGTAGCATTAGCTAATAGAAGACACTTCCCTGCAATAAACTGGTTAATAAGTTATAGCCTATATATAGATGCTGTGGAAGGCTGGTGGAGAGAAAAAATAGGTGAAGACTGGAGATACCTAAGAGATGAAGCAATGAAAATCCTACAACGTGAAGCAGAGCTTTCAGAAATAGTTAGGCTTGTAGGTACAGAAGCACTACCTGAAGAGGATAAGTTCATACTAGAAGTAGCTAGAATGATTAGAGAAGACTTTCTACAACAGAATGCATTCCACGAAATAGATACGTATTGTCCTCCACTAAAGGCCCACTACATGATGAGGTCTATAATACTATTCTATAGAAGAGGTTTAGAAGCTATTAGAAAAGGCGTAACTGTTGATAGAATAAGACAATTAAGTGTAAGACAGAAAATTGCTAGAATGAAGGAGATACCAAATACGAATTTTGAACAAAGCTTCAAAGCTCTCTGGAATGAAATCGAAAAGGAGTTTGAAGAAGTATTAAAGGAGGTGGAATTACATGTCACTAGAACGTATACCTAAGGTACCCCTTTTCGTTAAAGAAACAAGTAATTTATTAAGTGCTAGAGGATCACTGCTCTTCACTAAGAGTATACCAGGAATAAAGTATGGTGAAATAGTTGAAGTAGAGCTTGAAAGTGGGGAAACGAGGTTAGGTCAGGTAATAGATGTTAGCCGTGAAGTAACTATAATACAAGTCTTTGGAGGAGTTAGTGAAGTAAATCTCAGAGCAAGTAAAGTAAGATTTCGTGGAGAGACATTAAAATTACCGGTATCAATAGATATGCTAGGTAGAATATTTGATGGAATGGGTAGACCAATAGATGGAGGACCCCCAATAACACCTGAGGAATACTTAGACATTCATGGAGCACCAATAAATCCAGCATCAAGAATGCCTCCTTCAGAGTTCATTGAAACAGGTATATCAGCAATAGATGGGTTAAACTCTATTGTAAGAGGACAGAAACTTCCAATATTTAGTGGTTCAGGTCTCCCACATAATAGAATTGCAGCCCAAATAGTTAGGCAAGCTGCAGTTAAAGGTAAAGAAGAGAAGTTTGCAGTAGTCTTTGCCGCCATAGGAGTGCCATTTGATGATGCTAGATTCTTTATAGAATCTCTTAGAAGAACGGGAGCACTTGAGAGAACAATTGCATTTATAAATACAGCATCAGATCCCGTAGTTGAGCGTATAGCAGTACCTAGAGTCGCATTAACCGCAGCAGAATTCCTAGCATGGTATTATGACATGCACGTACTAGTCATATTAACAGACATGAGAAACTACTGCTTCCACGGTGATACAGAATTAATCTTTGCTGATGGCACTATAGTTAAAATATCTAAGTTAGTTGAAAAAGCATTCAATGAATCTACAAACTTAGTACCCATTTCAATAGGTAACCAACTATTAATGGTTAAGACCATTAAATCGCTAAATCCAAGTAGTGAAGTAATATCTTGGCTTTCCACAAAGGATGTAAAAGGTAGAATAGTAGCAGTAGAGAAAATTAAGGCTCCAAAAAGGCTAATAAAGATTAAGACCAGGTCAGGTGCTGAGCTAATAGTAACTGATGATCATAAGCTACTTGTAGATACTGAAAAGGGCCCCATGCTAATACCTACGTCCAAGATAAGACCTGGAATGGAGTTATACTCCATAATGAAATTGAAGATAAAAGGAAGAACTCCATACTTACTAGAACTTTTACTACCATATTCAGATGAAATTTATGTATATATGCAATCAGATATATTGGAAAGAAAACTTAGAGAAAAGTACGGCAGTATAAAGAGAGCATGTGAAATCCTAGGATTAGATTATAGGCATGTAGTTAATAGTAAGCATAAGAGATACTATCATCCACATGAGCTCATACTAGTTGCCTGTGACCTAGGATTAAAGTTAGAAGAAGTAAGTAAACATATTAACTATATATCAGTAAATGGTAAGGAGAAAGTTAAGGTCAATATACCTCGCGTTAATGAAGACCTCGTCTACCTTCTAGGACTCGTATTATCAGGTGGAACTATATATGAAGATAAGGATAAGGGTAAGTACTATGTAAGCTTTAATAATAAGGACAGAAAGCTCATCGAAATCTTCATGGAGAAAATAAAGAACATATTTAGTGGAATAAGTATACATGTCGCTAAGAATGAAAACAACGTGTGGATTGCTAGGGTAAATAGCAAGCTGGTAACCTACATATTTAAGTCATTATCCAATATTAACTCTGAAGAAGAGCTAGTACCAGTAATTAAATTACCTGAACCTCTCATAGCTAGCTTCATTTCTGGATACATTGATGGCGATGGATCCATAATAGTCAGTAAGAAACTTATACAATTAACTACGTCAAGTAAGATACGAGCAAAGAGACTACAGTTACTTTTAAAGAGACTAGGAGTACAAAGCATCATAAGATCAAGAAGAACAGGCTTTAACAATACAATAGTATATGACGTGTTCGTTACAGGGTACATCGATATATTAAAGTTGGCTAAATGGTTAAACCTACATCATAAGGACAGAGCAGAAAAGTTACTTAAACTTACAGGAATGCTCAAATGCACCAAGACATGTAGAGCTAATAAGTTCTACCTAGCTCCAAGAATATGCGCAAAGAAGTTTAAGGAGATAAGGAATAGGTATTCAATTTCAGCAAATAAGCTAGGATCTACAAGTACAATCTCTCAGTTTGAAAATGGTAAGCGTAGAGTTAGTAGGCTCCTATTATACAAGTGGATAAAGAACATGAGTAAATACGTAAGAGATGACCCTGAACTTCATTACCTAAAGCAAATAGTTAAAGGAAACTATGTACTTGACCGAATAGTCAGCATATCATATATACCATTTGATGAAGAGTACGTATATGATGTTACGGTAATACCGACACATACGCTCATAGTTGAAAACGGTATCATAGCATCAAATTGTGAAGCTCTTAGAGAGCTTTCAGCTGCAAGAGAAGAAGTACCAGGAAGAAGAGGCTATCCAGGATACATGTATACTGATTTAGCTACAATCTATGAAAGAGCAGGAAGAATATGGGGTAAGAAGGGCAGCATAACACAAATGCCAATACTCACAATGCCCGACGATGATATAACACATCCAATACCTGATCTAACAGGTTATATAACTGAAGGACAGCTAGTCCTTTCAAGAGATCTACATAGAAAAGGAATATATCCACCATTCGACGTACTAATGTCATTATCAAGACTTATGAAAGATGGCATAGGTCCTGGAAAGACGAGAGAGGATCATAGAGATGTATTTATGCAACTATATGCATCATATGCTGAAGGAGTATACATTAGAGAATTAGCAGTAATAGTTGGTACAGAAGGTCTAAGTCCAAGAGATAAAAAGTATCTAGAATTCGCTGACCTATTCGAAAGGAAATTCATTGCACAAGGTGAATATGAAAGAAGAACAATAGAAGAAACCCTTGATATAGGTTGGGACCTCCTTTCGATGCTTCCTGAGGAAGAGTTAAAACAAATAAGAACACACTTAATCAAAAAATACCATCCTAAATACAGGAAAAAGCAACAAGCTGCAAACAAGTAACGGTGATTACATTCTATGTCACATGCAATACTTAGAGTTAGGCCTACAAAGATAGAGCTTATTAGGTTAAAAAGAAGGTTAGCATTAGCTAGAAGAATTCATAAAATACTTAAAGAAAGGTTAATGATACTCGTTACAGAGTATCTAAATAACATAAAAATAGCAATGAAATTAAGAAGTAAAATAAAAGAGCAAATAAGTCAACTCTATACCTCAAGCACACTAGCACATTCTATACATGGATATAGTGGTATAGACCTCCTCGCCAAAGCTACTAATAAACCATTTGAGCTAGTCGTGGGAACTCAGAGTATTGCAGGGGTCCGAACCATATATTTAGAATTTAGAAAGAAAGCAGATTTACAAGAAAAACCTCTGCCTTTAAACATTACATCTATAGCAGCTGAAGAAACAAGAATTGAAGCTCTAAAGTTAATGGAGGACCTTATAGAGCTAGCTGAAAAAGAAAAACTTCTTGATTTACTGGGAAAGGAGATATCAAGAACAAAGAGAAGAGTAAACGTATTAGAATACATGTTCATACCTAAACTTAAGGCCACTATAAAATATCTTCAAATGAAATTCGAAGAAAGAGAAAGAGAAGAAAAAATTAGATTAAAAAGAGTAAAAGTAGTATTAAGTAGAAGGAGAGCATAATAACATTATGTAAGGGAGGCTACTTGGCTAAAGAAGAGAGAGACATACTTGAAGAATATTTAAGATATGAGCTGAGGATCATCCATAGTTATCTACCCTATACAAGAAAAACCTTAGGAGAATTATTATTAGAACGTTATCCTAGGATATTATTAAGAGATGGAACATATCATTATATTAAAAGAAGAGAGCTAGAATTTCTTGCATCATTAATTCCGAAGGAGTATTGGAGTAAATTAAAAATACCTATACTTCTCGAAGTGGCACCAGAGTATGGTGAAGGAGCAATAGTCATTAGGGATCCTATAGAAGCTATGGTTGTTGCTAAAGTTCTTGGGATAGAGTATAGTGGGAATAATAAACTCATAATATATAGACCCCAGGTAGCTGAGCTTAGAAGTAAATTACCCACAACAACTCAATATGTATTTTCAGTCAGATTACTCTCTGAAAGATAAGATTACTTATTTCAAGCCGCGATCTACATCGAGATAATTATTGGAATATTAGATAATTTAGTAGCTAGGATCAGT
>Ga0190367_1000070_pt1 | contig 79428 bp, 93 predicted proteins | sample 4872181011_MG_FD_171838 | JGI IMG/M metagenome (GOLD analysis project Ga0190367, IMG submission 171838) | Hydrothermal vent microbial mat bacterial communities from Southern Trench, Guaymas Basin, Mexico - 4872-18-10-11_MG | ecosystem: Environmental > Aquatic > Marine > Hydrothermal vents >...
CAATAGATAACAGATTGAGTTGAAAAATGGCTGTAGAAAAAAGATTAAAACGAATTTTCTCTGAAGTTACCTGTTAAAAATGAAAGATTTCTGAATAGAAAGCTTTTTAAGCTAAACTGGAGGTTTTAGTGAGACTAGGTGAGATGTACACCCAAATTCAGGTGGGGAGAGCGGTAGGACACCACGTCTATGGAAACCTATATGGATGTATCGAAGAGTTACTGAATAATCCAGAGTATCTAAAGAACATTGTGATTGAAGCTGTTGAAATTGCAGGTGCAAGACTCTGTCATGCAGAATCATACTCAGTTAATGGCTATGTCGCAGCCATAGCAATAGTAATGGAATCGCACATAGCCATACACGCCTGGCCCGAATACGGCTATGCAGCAGTAGATGTTTATACTTGCGGTAATACGGATCCCGAAGCAGCATTTGATTTTATTGTAGAAAAGTTGAAACCCAAGAGCTACACTAAATACTTTGTGGATAGATCGAGCAATTAGTACTATGATCTATGGCACTCAATATTGGGAGGGCAATACTTGGAAGCGGAGACATATAAGTGCATATATTGTGGTAAAGAAAGCACAAGCATAATATGCCCAAAATGCTTAGAAGAGAGGGATAGTGAAAGAATTAGACGTGAAATACTCTTTCTAATTGATGGAGTTCTACCCCTAAACATATTCAGGAAATTTCTATTAATAGCAATTGCGAGAAACATGCCCTCAATAATGAGCGAATACTTCAGTAGCAGAAATATTTTCCCGGAAATTGAAGGTAGAATAAAAGTTCATGCAGCTAAGAGGGAGATACTGGGAAGCTTTGAAATTAGAAATGGCGAAGTAGTTGATATTGTTAGAGCTGAAGGCATAGAGAAAATAACCTATAAGAGTAGAAGCAAACTTTCAAGCCTAAAATGGAGAGCACTCTATAGAGATAAAGGAGAAATCACTGGTGTAGCTACTGCATGGACCCTGAAAAACCTAATGAACGCGGGAGTCAATTTAAGTCTACTAACAATTAAACCAGTATCACTAAAAGCAGCTCAACATTAAAAAAGTAGTTAAAATATATAGTTAGGCCGAGAACATCATTGATAAGAGGTCAGTTATCGGCTTTGGATAGACGCCCAGAATTACAGTGATAAATGCTAGAATTAACATTGGTATAGTTGTCGCCAGTGGAGCTTCATGAACCTCATTTAAATGTTCTGGCAGTGGGCCAAAGAATATTCTTCTAATAGCCCATAAAGCATATCCAGCTGTGAGAACTGTTCCAATGAGAGCTAGAGCCGAAATTATTACTCTAATAGTATCATGTGCCTGAAAAGCCCCAGCAAATGCACCAGTAAATATTAGCCACTCACTCTGAAAGCCATTTAGTGGTGGAACTCCAGCAATTCCGAGAAAGCCTATTAGTGTGCAGGTAGCTGTTAGAGGCATTTTACCTGCAAGACCACCAAGCTTACTTATGCTCCTTATACCATGAGTTTCAAGCATTATTGCACCAGCCATCATGAACAATATGGCCTTACAGGTACCGTGGCTAACATAGTGGAATATTGAGCCAGCAATTCCCAGCGGATAAATGCTTGATATTCCAAATAGTAGATAACCCATCTGAGATATGCTCGAGTAAGCTAGAAGCCTCTTTATGTCATCCTGGGCTAAAGCCATTACACCGCCATAAATCATGGTTATCAGAGCAAGTACGCTGAGAGCAACTGCAAATTCACTTAAAACCTCTGGAAACAGTATGTATACAAGCCTCACCAGTGCATATCCTCCTAGACCTATCATTGCCGGCGATAGTAGAGCACTTATTGGTGTCGGCGCCTCAGCATGTGCATCGGGAAGCCATGTGTGTAGTGGTACTATAGCCATTTTCACTGCAAAGCCAAGGAACATTGCAAAGGCAATCCATCTAAGAAATGCTACTGGCTGATATTGCTTAACAAGTTCAAGCAGTCTCATTAAGTCAAATGAGCCATAGGCAGCGTAAACTGCAAGTATTCCTGCCAATAGTGATAGTGCACCAATGTGAGTATATATGAAGTACTTCAATGCAATCTTTTCTCGCTCACCATAACCCCAAATGTTTATTAGAGCCCATGAAGGTATCAGCATCAGCTCCCAGAAGAAGTAGAATTGAATTAAGTTGGCAGATAATGCAGTTCCCAGCATACCAACTGCATACAGTAAGTATAATGCGTAGTATGCTCCATGAGCAATACCGCTCTTACCGATTTTATGCTCCATGTATGGCATCGAGTAAATTGAAATTACAGCACATAGTATTGCAATAGTAAGCACTACTGGCATGCTCAGTCCATCAGCCAGCAAATTAAAGTATAATCCAGCTGAAGGAGCTATAGGCCAAACTCCAAGTATGCTCCCCCTCTTAGCCACGTAATCAACCAAGTACATTGCCACCAAAGCAGTATAGGCTAACGGTAAAAATGCTATCCAACCAGTTTTGGATCCAAACCACTTACTAGCAATGTACACTATTGGAACGAATATTAGTGGTATAACGATCATGTGTAGAAGGAGCTCCTCAACAGCCATGACTGCACCACCACACTCCCTGTAAAAGCTACTGCATATGGCAGTCTATATCATCCATATAAAACATTTATGCTTTATTCGATGAAATGGAACTATTAGCTAGTGAAGCAGCAATTTTCGGTGCAACTTCACTTAAAATGCGATTAACTGTATTCCTCACCCTCTCAACTAGCCTTCTTGAAATAATTCCCATTTCATGTGATCTAATGAGCTTCTCCTCATCGAGAATCTTCACTTCACCCTCCCTCGTAATACATACATCAACTTCTAAGTCAACATACCTCAAGTAGTTTGAGTACAGCTCAATTGGCGTATTAATATTTATGTACATACCCTTAACTTCTCCACTATGTGAGTAGTAAGTTGTCTTTAGAAACCACTCACCAATTTTAGCCTCCGTAATAGCGTAATCTCCAGGGGACTTCTCAATATTTAATCCATCATAAGTACCCCTGCCCAAAATTATCCTCCTTAGCTTTAGCTCACCAGTTTCCTCATTAAACTCCTCGATTAATGCTTTGCCGAGATTAATTTCCTTACCACTTAACTTCACATGCTTAATTGATATCATTTGCCCCTCACTTGGAAGATGAACAATAAATTCCCGAAGAAACTTTTCCCTCACATCACTTAGAGCCTCACCTCTACTAAGCAGTTTCTCCGCCATGTCAACTGAAACCGATACCTCCGGACTAAAAGCCTTGTAAAAATGATGACCGGGAATTGTTGGCACAACTCTACTTCTAATTTCATCCAAAGTCCTCTTCGATTCATGTGGAAACTCTATGTTTAAAACTACTTGGCCCTCGAGTACTAGTGCTGGAGCATCAATTTTATTTGAAAGCTCCATTAATTTCCTCCATTTCTCAATTAAAAATTCAATTTCACTCTTTAATTCATCTTCTGAAGCCCCTCCAGCTGCAGTTCTCCATATGATTCCCCAGCCCTCCGGCTTAATTGCTTCACCCAGCTTTATGAGATAGCTCCGCTTACTTGGATCCCTAATTCTCCTACTAACCTTAACCCGTCCACCTGGAACGAGCACAGCATACCTGCCAGCCAATTTAATTTGATCAGAAAGCACTGGACACTTACTTCCAAAATTCCTCTTTTCAACTTGAACGAGCATTTCCTTTAAGTCCTTTGGAATAGGCTTAGATGAATAGAGCACGCCAGTCACATCATCGGTGATCTGCACGAAAGCAGTCCTGCCGGATAAATCCACATGCTTAACTAAACCCTTATAGACTCCGCCTACTTGAACCCTCCACTCCCTAACAACTACATCTAACAAGTTGTTTTGAAGAGCAATTCTCAAAGCTTCATGCGATTTGTTGGTGCATAGGGCATAAACTCCCTGCCTATCACCTCTATCGAAAATATCTATGTCAAGAGGCTTTGAGACCTCATAAGAATTAAAGTTGAATCGCTCTTCAATAACATATGACGGTTGAACTATTTCAAAGCCCTCATCAAGTAAAAGCTTTGTGAGAGCAGTCGCATAGATTCCTCGAATTCTCACTTTAAACATCACCTTCACCGCTAAATGCGCTCCACCCTATATGCGCTGCCTACCCTCCTAATCTTAAATTCCACACCCAATATTTCTCTAGCCAATCTAATATTAGTTGATAAGTGCTCAGTAACTGTCCTTACAGTGAAAGTAGATGAGCTTTTCGCAAGGGCAATATAAGGTATGAGCATGTCGGCTAAGTGCGAATCGACTGTAGCAATTGATTTAAGCTCTAAAAGCAGTTTTCGAGCAGCTTCACGACCAACAACTTCACTAGGCTTGCCAAGTGCACCAATAGAGTCAGCTCCAATTCTAGAACCACACTCCAATATAGCCCACAAAACAATTGAACTACCCTTTTGAGCGGGATTGGAGAAATCATATATAACCTCTATTTCATTAACGTGAAATCCTTCACTTTTAAGCACGTTCCCTGCCGCTTTTGCTTGACGATCAGCAACTCTCCTATCTTTAAGGAAAGTGCATATGGATAACCCGTAAAGTCCAAGAATACTACCCCTCTCAGAAAAATCTACACCTCTAATTAGTCGAGTTGGATAAACCTTCAAGACTGCCTCGCCGAGCCCTTTTGGATAATAACCATACTTTTTAACTTCAATATCTGCCTTGACGTTCATTAGTTCAAGTACGGGTAAAAGAACTTTTCTAAGATAACCCATTGTAGGAGCACGATATACATCAGTACCACCCCTTATGACATGCACTTCCACAGGCCTCCTAGCAAAAACGCATATAGGTAGGACTGTGAGGAAAAGCATGGGTATACTACCAGCAGTTCCAATTTCAACTTCAATTCTGCCTCCATCAATTCCACCTGGCTTAAAATATAGCTCCCTAGATCCTATCCGGGCATTTTCAACTTCAGCATTGCAAAGCTTGGCAGCAGCTAGTACGGCTTTCAAATGCTGAGTCTTCAATCCGGGAGGCTTTCGCTTAGCCCTAATATTATAAATATGAAGCCCCTCACCCAAAATGGCTGAGAAAGCAATTGCAAGGCGTAGGACAGTTCCACTGCCACTACCTATTGAACCATCAATAGATATCATTTGAACACCCATTTTAATGGTAGGAGAGTAAAGAACTTCGCCATCAACTTTAAGCTACTCAGATCTATCCTCTCATTATCCCCATGAGCCAGCTTAACAATCTCCCTGCAATCAGAAGTAGGGCTGAGAGGAGCAAAACCATAAACTACTGCACCCAACTTCCTCGCATGCCTACTGTCGGATGAAGCAGGCATTATGTATGGAGCAACTCTAACATTGAAATCTGGAAGTAAGCTATTCATCACCCTCTCAATTGACATTAAAAACTCATCAACCAATGGCGATTGAGAAGCCTCAGAATACTTAACTACTTCAATCTCATAGCTTTCAATATCTTTCAATGCATCGCTTATACAATTTAATACGTAATTACGATCTTGACCTGGAAGAAGCCTGCAATCGAGAGTCAGCTCGCACTCACTTGGAATAACATTTTCCTTAACCCCGCCCCTAACAATAGTTGGAGATATAGTTAATCGTGTAATCGACTTAAGAAATGAAGCATATTCGGACTGCTTCCTCTCAATTAAAGTCATAAACAGATCTTCAAGTGGGCTAGTGAGAATTCTGAAAATAACCTTACCCATGAATCCATATTGAAACGTCAACAAGTCTTTGATAAGTTTCTTAGTTGCATTAGTGTAATGTGCTTTTAATTTATATTCCAGTAAGGCCTTTATTGCACTTCCAGTCATGTACATGGCATTATCCTTAACATAGGGCATTGAAGCATGGCCACTCCTACCCTTAAACCTTAACTTAACCCAGCAAACACCCTTCTCAGCCACATCAACCAGGTATAATAATCCACGATTTCTCAATCGAATAGGTAGACCTCCACCCTCATTAACCACATAGTCTGCCCTAACCTTTTCAGGAGCATTCTCAACTAGCCAGCCCAAACCAGCTCTTCCACCCATCTCCTCATCTGCCGTCGATGCGAAGATCAGCTTTAATTTAGGCTTTATACCAGTTCTCTTGAGCACTATTAAGCTAAAAAGCTGAGCAGCAACCAAGCTTTTACAGTCCACTGCACCTCTACCATAAATCCAATTGCCATCAATAGTAGCGGAGAATGGTGGATGCTTCCACTTGCTCGGATTTTGAACTGGAACGACATCTAAATGAGATAGATACATTAGCTTCTTCCCGCTTTCACCATCCATATAAGCTATCACATTACCCCTACCAGGCTCAGACTCTATAACTTCGCAGTCCAAGCCCTCCTTAGATAGAATAGTGTGAATATATTCGGCCAATTTCACTTCATTACCCGGCGGATTTGAAGTATCAATCCTCAATATTGACTGAAACATATCAACAAGCTCATTAAAAGATTCATCTACAGCCTTTAAAGCTTCCTGCTCAATACTCAACTTCAAACCTCCAAGCCCAGTATGAAGTAAGAATTAATAACCCCCATAAATATACTCTTCTACTCGACTGTGAGGAGCTCAGGCGACACTGAAAAGTGATGAGTGGTAGGTAGTCCGAGTCCGCCCCGCATCTCGCAAGCTGGTGAGAACACATAAATCCGATGAACCAGCTTCGGTCAGCGGGGCGACACTTCTCAAGTAACTACATTACAACTACTCACGACTTATTACAAGTAACCGGAGACTTTTAGATAAAAATTGTTGTGAATAAAAGTTTTGGTGGAAAATTATAGCCCAAATAATAGTACGAGAGCTGCCAGCATTAATAGTCCAATAGCTATGCCAAGCATGTTGTATGATAAGACTCCTGTTTGAATTCTCCTGAAGCCATTTGAAAATGCAACAGTTCCCCTTGCAAGTGCATAGTTAAAGCCGTCAATTACCTTAATTTCAAAATTCTTGAATGCAGCCCTGCTGAAGCCTATAATTGAATATACAAACACCTTGTAGTATGTTGGATTGATGTACCATCTATTCCAGAGGAAGTTGTACAAAGACCTTAAACCATACTTCTCAACAACCACTTTGGGATCAGCTTTCCTGGAAATATATAGGAGATATCCTGGAACACCACCTAAGATTAGCATTACAGCTGTAATGGACGAGGTTACTGCTTTAACTGAAATATCGACTTCAGCTCCATAAGCTATTGCAGATGCAATTACTGAATGTAGCCGATGTGGATGGATTGATAGCTCAAGGAATTTATGCAAGCCCTCCTCGAATAGTGGACCAACAACTCCAATACCAATAGTTGCAGCAGCTAGAATTGCATATGGAATCCACATCACTGCTGGAGCCTCATGTACATGATGACCCTCTTTCTCAAGCTCCTTTAAATGATGGCTCTTCTCACCTAGAAATGTGACGCCAATTAACCTCAAACTGTAGAAGAAGGTTATTGCCGCAGTTATGGCTGCCAAGGCCAGTAAAGCATATTGACCAGTAACTAGACATGCAGTGAATATTGCTTCTTTACTCCAGAAGCCGCTAAGCGGGGGAATTCCTGAAAGCGATAGTGCACCAACAACCATGCACCAGAACGTTATGGGCATATCTTTCCTAATGCCACCCATCTCGAACATATCCTTAGTTTCACATGCATGGAGCACTGCACCTGCAGCCATGAAGAGGAGGGCCTTAAATATTGCGTGGCTCATCAAGTGGAATAGCCCTGCCACATATCCCTGAGCAGCATATTCACCAGCTAGGCCTCCAACACCCAATGCCAACATCATATACCCTATTTGAGACACCGTGGAGTATGCTAGGACCTTCTTTAGCTCTCTAGCAACCATGGCTTGAGTAGCGGCAAGAAAAGCTGTAAATGCACCTATCCACGCCACGACATTGAAGAATTGGCTTTGAGCAGCCAAAATTAGACCTCTAACAGCCGAATCAGCAATGCGCTCAGCAGCCAATTTAAAGCTCTCAGCAAAAATCGGGAAAGTCCTGGCAGTCAAGTACACTCCAGCTTTAACCATTGTGGCAGCATGTATGAGGGCTGAAACAGATGTTGGACCAGCCATTGCCTCAGGCAACCATTCATGAAGTGGGAACTGGGCTGATTTACCAACGGGGCCTCCGAAGAATAATATGGCAACTGGCACTATTAGACCAAGCTTAGCAAGCTCAACTATCCATTCATGGCTGTGCTGAAGCTCTAGGAAGTTAAACGTCTTTGCTTGAGTAAAGATTATGAAGGCAGAAATCATTAATGCAACATCTCCAGCCCTAGTCATTATGAAAGCCTTCATACCTGCATGTGAAGGCGGAATCTTTCCAACCCACTTGTCCGGTTCATCGTGATACCAGAAGCCAATTAATGCATAGCTACATAAACCGACACCCTCCCATCCAAATAGCAATTGAAGTATGTTGTCGGACATCACTAGTAGCAGCATATTTCCAATAAAGAAGTTCATGAAGAACCAGTATCTTGTCAGTCCCTCTTCACCATGCATATACCCCAAGCTGTAGACCATTATTAGGAATGATATCCAAGCAACCACGTTTGCCATGAAAATACTCAGCGTATCAACAAGAACACCAGCATGTATCTTGACACCATAAATTTCTATCCAGTCAATTCTCCAGTCAGCGGGCAGCGGCACTCTACCTATGCCTGGGATCTCGAATTCACCCATGAAACCATATGGTATCAGTAGCGTAGTCATGACTGCAGCTATAAAGGATACTAGAACAGCAAAGTAATCTCTAACCCTATCCCCAAGCCTCGCAATAATGGGGGTAAGTACAGCGCCAATAATTGGCACAGCCCAGCAAAGCCAGGCAGCATAAGGATACATGATGCATCACCAATCAAGCCATGGTGCGCTAACTCGTAATGTAAACGGATTGGTGAAATATAAAAAACTAACGACTAAGCGAAATCCAGCACATAACTTTGAAAGCACCTTCAAAAGCTATATAAATTCTTCAACTAAAAAACACTTGACACCAAAATGAAGTGGGAATTGGGGGGCAAGAAGTGCTTAGACCCCAGCCGCTATATAGGGCAAGAATACTGATACCAAGAAATTACCTCGATAAACTACTCCTAGCCCTAGGTAAAGCTGAAATAATACACTTATGTAGCGTAGATGAAGATGAAGAGCTAAGGGAAGTAGTGGAACCCATAGGATACACCGACAAGTACTACAAATATGCAAGCCTAGCAAGTAGAATCGAAGAACTAGCATCAAACCTTGGCTTAACAATAACACCAAAAGCAGCCGAGGGAAACATAGAGGAGGTGGAGAGAAGGCTAAGTGAAGTAGAGGAAAAAGTAAATGAAATAAGATTCGCAATATCAAAGCTCGAAGAAAGGGGAGATACAGAAAGAATTGAACAACTAAAAAGAGTACTAATGGAAGTGGCCGAGAAAGTAAGGGATGACCTATCATCATGGCTAGGCCTAGCTTTAACCCATAGAAAAATAGAGGAAGCTAAATCCAAAATAGGTAAGTGCGGAGAACACTTCTATGTCATATCAGCATGGGTGCCTAAAAAGCGAATTGAGGAACTCAAAAACATACTTATGGAGGCGACCGAGGACAACTATGTAATGGAGCTATCGGAACCAGGCCATCACGATCACCCCCCAACGCTCATTAAGCATGAAGGCATATTGGCTCCATTTGGAGCTCTAACAAAAGTCATGGGAACACCATCATATGAAGAACTAGACCCAACACCAGTAATAGTATTAACATTCCCATTAATCTTCGGATTCATGTTTGGCGATGTGGGGCACGGACTAGTATTAACGCTGTTCTCAGCCCTAGCTCTCTACTATAAAGTTAAGGGAGTGCAAATGGGAGAAACACTCAATTACATAATTCAGGGCTCACCCCTACTACTCCTATGCGGAATTTCGAGCATAATCTTCGGATTCCTATATGGAGAATTCTTTGGAAGTGAGGAATGGTTTGACGAGCTATTCAAGCCAATACTACATGCTATAGGGAAGGAGCATGGACCAATATGGTTTAGCCCATATCACGAACCAATGCACCTACTGAAAATATGCATATACGTAGCAATAGCACATATAATATCAGGTTTAACAATAGATTTGATAAACAAAGTCAAGAACAGGGAATTTAAGCATGCAATAGCTGGACCAGCAGTATGGCTATGGCTCTATGGTAGCGGAGCATATCTCTTCATAACCTATGGGTCAAGAATATTTGAAGTAATGTTCAATCCACAGATAATAGTGCCATTCATCATTGCCCCATTCATTACAATGCTAATACTACGTTCAATCATTGAAGGACCATCGGAAGGGCTGGGATCATCACTTGAATCATTCCTATCTTCAATATCAAACACGGTCTCATATAGCCGAATACTCGCACTAAACATGGCACATACAATATTCGCAAAACTACCATTCAACTTCTCAGGAACAGCCTTCATAGGTGCATTCATAGCCTTCAACGCTCTAATACTAATGCTAGAATCACTGCTATCCTTCATGCACACTCTCAGGCTCCACTTGGTCGAATGGTTCCTCAAATTCTATAAGGGAGAGGGATATGAGTTCACGCCATTCTCAACAACACCCAGTTAAGAAATAGAAGCAAAACCCACATTTTCTCACATAATATCAGCCTCAATGAACTACACTTTTCTTGCAAGCCTCAGCAGATAATACCACGTCAAAGCAGTACCAAAAAGAGCACCTATTAGTGCACCCAGAACTTCTTGATTGAAGTTCTTACCTATGAAATACCCTATAAAGGCGAAAATTAAAATGTCAAGAGCAATTCCAAGAAATTTAAAGCCAACTGCATAGGGGAGTCTCTCAGCTGAAGACATGCACCACCACCAAGATACCTTACTTATAACAGCAAAATAATTTTATTTATTATACTGAAGTTATATGGTGTTTAAGGTGGTGAGCTATTGAGTGACGAAAGCATGGTGATGAGAAGCATGCTCAAGGCCTTAATTATAGGCTTAATATTACCGATATGCATAATAATAGGGCTATTTAGTGGATGGATCATTGGTAAAGAAATGGGTGGAATTATGGAGCCACTCATCACCCTTATAGGGGGAATAGGAGGATTAATTTTAGGATCATTCTTAATACTTAAACTGCTACTAAGAGGTGAAAGAATTGAGGGCAAGTAAGTATGGATACTCAGTTGCAAGAGTTAGAGCTTTAAAGTCATTCATGCTAACTGAACAGGACTATGAAAAGCTAATAAAGTCCGAAGATCTAAGCGATGCTATTAGGAAGATTTCAGGAACAATCTACGCCCCATATTTCAAAGAGGTCAGCCAAATATCTTGGATCGAAGTTGAGAAGAGACTTATTAAAGCACTGGACGACACTTATAAGAAAGTTGTTGAAATGGCACCACCAATAGCACGCAAAATACTGGAATTAGTTAAAGAGAAACTTGAACTTGAAACACTAAAGCAATTAATAAGATGCTCTGCTAGCAAGCTATCATTTGAAAAAGTAGCCAAGCTCATAGTACCACTAGGGAAATATGACTTAGAATTCTCCCGCAAATTTCTCGAAAGGGAACTTGAAGAGGCAATCGATTTAATCATGGATGAGGAGATAAGAGAAGTACTCAAAGAAAGGCTTGAAGATTATGAAAGGCTTGGAATAGCAACACCACTTGAAGTAGCTCTCGACCACTATGTATTCAGTAAAATGCTTAATGAAGCAAGGAAACTACCCAAGCTAGATAGAAATTATTGCGAGCACTTAATTGGGACTGAAATAGATGCAATAAACATAGTTATTCTAGTTAGAGGAAAAGCCATGAAACTTAAGGCAGCAGACATAGAATACATGCTTATCCCGGAGAAATATAAGCTTAAACGCGAAATAACTGCAGCACTAGGAGTTGAAGATCCATTAGAGGCATATAGACTCCTAGCATCAGGATATTACATAGGCAAGCTACCGCTAAGAGTATCTAGTATTGAGGATGTTGAAAGGGCAGTAAAGAAAATGATAATAAATGAAAGCTACAAAATGTTCATCACATACCCATTCCATGCAGGGCTACTCTACGCGTTCATGAACCTCAAATACTATGAAATAAGGGATATAAGAACAATTCTAATGGGCAAGTATCTGGGAGTTGAAGAAGACTTCATAAGAGAACACTTACTATACACGTACAAGTGGTAGCGAAAGACTTAAAAAATCATACAATCGTCTATGGTGAGAAAAGGGGGTCTAATTACAGTGCGGGCATCAAAAATAGTTGTCGCAATTTTAGCTCTTCTAGGAGCAATATTAGCTTCAACATCATATGCAATAGCTACTGGTCAAATAAATGTCGTGACAACTGAAGAGAAAGGCGGAGCCGAATATATAGTGTATTTTGCAGCAGCCCTATCAATTGTAGTAACAGGAGCTGCGGCTGCAATATCGATGGGAACTGTAAGCACTGCAGCTGTAGGCGCAATGGCTGAGAAACCTGAAATATTCAGCAAAACAATAATTTACATAGTATTCATTGAAGCTATCGCAATTTATGGACTAATAGTGTCGTTCATGATACTCATGAAGATTTAGTATTTACTCCTCTCACCCACAACTTTATTACTTCTAAGACTCAACTATTCTTATTGACGTGATAATCAATTCAATTCTCAAACATGAAATTTCGAGTTACTTGAATACATCTGAATGGCTGGTGCAATTTCATGAAATGTAGTAGATGTAGTAGGGGAGCAATAATATTTTTGAAGCATCCCAAACTAAGGTTTTGTCAAGATCATTTTAACGAGTACTTCATTAGGAAAGTTCAAAGGACAATTAGGAAATATAGGATGATCAATCCATCAGATAAAATTGCAGTAGCAGTTTCAGGTGGTAAGGATAGTATTGCTCTACTTCATGTGCTCACTCGGATAATTAGTAATTCTCAAATCACTTGCATACATATTAACCTGGGAATTTCAGGCTACTCGGAGAACTGTCAAATTGTAGTTGAAGAAGTGTGCGAGTTGCTTGGAGTTAAATATGAAATAGTTGATTTAGAGAGGGAATATGGATTCACAATTGACTACTTAGTTAAGAGAGGTATTGGTAAAAGAGCTCCGTGCTCAATATGTGGTCTAGTAAAGAGAAGAGTAGTTAATGATATGGCACTTAAACTTGGTTTCGAAAAACTGGCAACTGGACATACTCTTGATGATGAAGTAACATTTTTACTTCAAAACTTAGCCAGCGGAAACTTAGATTTAATTATTAGAAGTGGTCCAGTTGCTGAAAGCAAGTATGGTAAGTTGGTTGGTAAAATTAAGCCTCTATATGAGATATCTGAACAGGAGACGATGCTTTACTGTTACGTAAATAAGTTGAAGTATGTTGATGTTGAATGCCCATACGCTAGGAATGCTCCATCTCTTAAATTGAAGAAGTTAATTAATGAGATTGAGAGTATTAGGCCGGGATTTAAAATTTCATTACTTAAAAACTTCACAAGAAAAATCAAACCAATCATAACCGAGAAATTGGGAACTGAGCTTGGAGAACAGGTTAAGTTTTGTCGGCTCTGTGGTTATCCTACGGTTGGTGATGTATGTGCTTTCTGTAGATTAAAAATGAAGTTAGAAAAATATGCTAATTAATGAGTTTATGCTTTAATGATTAACTGAACATATTGTAGCCTTGCAATTGCTGCATTTGCAGCTGCCTCAGCAATCTTGTATACTGGTTCCGGCCATACGCCAAATAGCACTATCAAAATCGCCATGACTATTAGGGGTACTAGTATGGATATTGATGCTTCATGTGCATCTGCAGCCTTTCCTCTAGGCTCTCTCAGCATTAATAATTGAATTAATCTTAAATAATAGACTACTGAGAAACCGCTATTTAGCAATCCTATAACTGTTAGTAAGTATGCCCTCGCTTCTATTGCAGCTGCAAATATTATGTACTTGCTAACGAAGCCATTTAGGAAGGGAACTCCACTTAATGATAGTAGTGCTATTGCAAAGGTTATTGATGTTATTGGCATCTTCCTACCTACACCTATTAACTCATCTATATTTCTGGTTCCAGTCACATGTATTATTGCTCCTGCGCAGAGGAATGCGAGGCCTTTCATCAATGCGTGATTAAACATGTGTAGAATGGCACCGGTTAATCCAAATGCTGTTCCAAGCGACATGGCTAAGAGGATGTATCCTATTTGACCTATACTTGAGTATGCCAATAACCTTTTAATGTCCTTCTGAAGCAAGGCCATGACATTACCAATAGTCATAGTCAGCACTGAAAGCACTGCAAGCATCAGCTTAAAATCAACTATTCCTGGACTGAATAGGGTATATAGTGTTCTAATTAGGGCATATACCCCAGTTTTAATTACAACACCAGAAAGCATTGCACTTATTGGGCTAGGTGCAGCTGGATGTGCATCTGGAAGCCAGAAGTGGAATGGTGCTGCAGCTGCCTTTACACCGAATCCAGTTATTAGTAAAGCGACAACTAGGTACAATAGCTGTGAACTTTGAGCAGTCATAAGTGAGGACGTTATGTGGGCAAAGCTGAGTGAACCTGTTAAGCCATAGAGTATTGACATGGCAAACAGCACTAGTGTTGATCCGGCGGCGCTCATAACTAAGTACTTGAATCCAGCCTCAATTGGCTCCCATAAATGCTTTCTAAAGCCAACTAAGCAGTAGGAGGATATGCTCATTATTTCCCAGAAGACATAGAAGGTTAGAAAGTCACCAGCAAATGCTAGTCCAACCATTCCAGCAACCATTAAGAGGAGGAGGGAGTAATAGTAGTCTAATCCCGTATCATGGCTCATGTAGTCTATTGAATGTATTGAAGCCAATAGGCCTATTAGCACGAATATCATTGCAGCAAACCATCCAAGCCAATCAACTGCGAAGAAGCCTGCCACTGGAGGCTTGGCTTCAGGGTATGGTGTAAACATCAGTATAGTCTCTTCCGTTAATGGCCCCAGCATTCTAAACATTATAACAAGAGCTATTGCAAATCCAGCTGAAGACCATAATCCCTCCACATTCCTCATGCCCACTGCTCTTGAAATTCTGCTTATGAATGGAGTTGCTATTGCAAATGCGACTAATATTACTATTGGGAGAGCAACCATGAACACGACTACCACCTCAACCTCCTTAGCTCAGTTACGTCGAGAGTCTTGTAATGCCTGTAGGCATTGATTACAAATGCTAGGGCAACACCAATTACGCATGCTTCAACAGATATCGCTATAATAGCAAAAGTGTGTGCCAGTGGATCTATTAGTCCAAATGCCCTATGAGAGGCAAAATTAACGAAATTCAAGGTTGCCGCGGAAAGCAGTATTTCTAATGCCATTACTAGCCTTATCATATTCCTCTTAGTCATTAATCCATATAGACCTATAGCCAATAGAACCGCTGAAGTAGCCATGAAAGTGTAAAGTTCGGAAATCATTTCTCCTCACGCTCCTCCCTTAATAGAGCAACGACACCAAAAGCAGCAGATATTAAAACTACGACTTGTGCAAGTACATCTAAGCTCCTCATACCCCATAGCATTCTCCCAACAGCTCTGCCAAGGCTGTGTAGAGTTTCATCAGGCGGAGTAAGCCAATAAGCTCTTTCGGCATATGTGAAGAGCCCTATTTGAGCGAAGCCAGAAGTCACTATGTGTGCTATTACATATGCTATTAGTATTGCCGCAATTGCCCCCAAAATCTCGTTAGCCCTCATGGGAGCTCAACCTCCTCTTTCCTAGTAAGCATGACTGCAACGAGAAATAGAACTGTAACTGCACCAGCCAATATTGCTAATTGAAAAACTGCCACATATGGTGCTCTCAAGAAGTAGAACACTATTGCCACTACAACACTGAAAGCACATAGGGATATTATTGCATACGTCAAGTTTCTAAGCTCCATTGCTAGTACTGCGAATATGGTCATTAGTACACTTAGAATAAGCGATATTGTTCCTGCATCCAAACTTGCTGCCCCCACTTTACAATGCTGAGCTCAAGGCGATATTGATGTTTCTCTAAATACTTTAAAAGCTTTTCCGGTAAAGCTTAGTACTAAGAGCTAAATATTAAAATTTTCTTAAATATGAAAGCAGTGGAGAGTGGAGAGGTTAAGTATTGTTTGAAGATATTCAAAAGTGGCTGATCGAAGTAGCCATAAACTACAGCTACTTGGGGGCATTCACAGTATCCATAATCGGCAATTTAATACCATTTATTCCAATACCATACTTAGTTGCAATATTCTACATGGCCTATTACCTTCCAGTCAACGAGATACTTCTAGGGATAGTGAGCGGTATAGGTGGAGCAGTGGGAAAAACCATAGTTTACATATTAAGTTTTGGAAGCGGCAGGCTCATAGGTGAAGAACAAGAGTACAGAATAGCGAGACTAAGACAGCTATTAGATAGGTATGGTGCATTTGCAGTATTCATATTCACTGTCACACCATCACCAGACGACATAGTCATAATTCCCTTAGGATTAATAAGATATAGTTTCACCAAGTTCTTCATAGCATGTGCTATTGGCAAAATAATTTTAAGCACACTAGTGGCAGTATTTGGAAAAACATTCCTCCAATTCACTGGCCAAGCATTTGGCGATATTTACGGCGTAATAGCCTCAATAATATTACTCCTAGTAATAACCATTGCACTCCTCAAAATCGACTGGATAATAGTCACCGACATAGTGGATCGCGAGGGGTGGAGGGGAGTAATTAGAAGATTGAGGGAGGGTAGATGGAAGGACTTCCTAGTTAAAGAGGAACGCAAAGCAAAGGACTCTAATAAAGCTTCTCGTCAAAATCGAAAATGATCTTACCATAAACTCCATCATATCCCGGAAGAATTCTCAAAGAATTGGAGCGCAACTTCCTGATCACTAATGCTAATCTCTTGGACGATGTATTAGCTATTTCAGTTAGCGGAGCATTCATCAAGACTTCATATTCAGATCCAAACCTTCCAATTAACTTCAAATAAATGCTCCAAACAGGATCAGAAATTAAATTCTTATGATTGTGATGGTCCAGCCCCATTGAGATTGCTATCAACTCTTGCAGAGATATCAGCTTTACATATGGTATTGCATTTAATGGCTTGAACCCAGGATGTCTATCAGCTAGCTCCTCAACTCTATCCTCTACGCCCTTAGTTAACTTTCTACCGCATATTGGGCAAATATAGTTTAGTTTGGCTGCCTCACGAGGAGAAAGAGGCCCAATACCACAAGCTCTATGTCCAGACCAGTGATACTTACCATATGCCGGGTCAACTTCAATTGTCATTAAGAATTTCCTCGGATCCCTGCTCCTTATAGCAGATATGATTTCATCATAGCTCAACCTGTTAAGCTCAAATACACATGCCTCTCTTCCAAGCCTATAAGGCCATGGTGAGTGAGCATCGGAGAAGCTGACTAGAGCATACTTATCTAACATGCTAAGCCTCCAGTTCATTGCAGGATCACTACTTAAGCCAGTTTCAATTGCATGAACATGCTTAACTTGATCTTCATAGCAATCTTCAATTCTATCAACACCACTAAAAGATCCAAAAATACTCCACCAAGGAGTCCAAGCATGAGCTGGGAAAATAAAATTTCTTCTATCAACTTCCATTACGATTTCTACTAGCTCTGCAGGTTTCATTGCAAATACAGGTCTACCATTAAAATTCACATCACCATAAGCTGAAAGTATGTCTGAAAGCTGCTCCGCAACTTCAATGCTGGGCATTAATATTACATGATGTACACGCTTAATTTCACCATTCAAATCAAAAACTGTACCAACCTCTGTTTGAACCATAAAGAAGATTTCCCTATTACCGGAGAGCACGGGAGTATATATTCCATCACCATAAGGCTCCAAAGTTATTTTAAGCTCCCTAATCCATGAGGGATGAAGAGCATCTCCAGTACCAATTAAATTTAATCCCTTAAGCTTAGCATAGCGAACTATTTCAGGAATAACCATTTCACTACTTGTAGCGGAACTGTAGTGCGAGTGAATGTGCAAGTCAGCATATATCCTCAAGATAGCATCCCAATGCATAATAATTACAGCGAAACTATTAATGAATTATGGAAAGAATGTGAAAAGTAAAATAATTTAGATACTCACTTTTGGGATGCAGTCACTTTCATTATTAGTGAGTCCTTATCGTATGCTGCGAGCTCATAAAACTTCGTCAGCTTAATTGCACCTCTCGGACATATTCTTTCGCATTGAGCACAGAATATGCACTTGTAAAGATGAAATACGGGAATTCTCTTTCCATTTTCCACTGTAACCATTTCAATTGCAAGTGCAGGACAATCCCTAGCACATAATCCGCATCCTACACAAAGCTCTGGATTAAACTCCTGCTTCCCCCTATATCTCTCAGCTGGCTTCAATCTCTCGAATGGATACTTTACTGTTGCGGGCCTCCTCGGAAAGTTCCTCCATATTTCCCTAAGCATAGCCATCTACTTCACCACCAACAGGGTCTTCGTTAAAATTAGCTGAACAAGGGAAAGTGGAATCAAATACTTCCATGCACCCCTAACCATTTGGTCGATTCTAATCCTAGCGAACATTGCCCTCAGCATCGCACTTATTATCACAATTATGGTTGCTTTGATCAAAAACCAAATTATCGGTGGTAATAGCGGTCCACTACCTCCACCCAGAAATATTGCTGTTGCAAGAGCAGCTCCAAGAACCAGCCTAACATCACTTGAAAGCCTTAGGAAAGCAAGCTTCTTACCCGAAAACTCAGTTAGCCAGCCAGCAACAATTTCGCTCTCAGCCTCTGGAATATCAAATGGTACCCTCTCTAATTCAGCCTGCAATGCTATTAGGTAGACGGCGAACCCTAGGGGTTGAAGAAGAGCATAGGGCAACAGCACCTTATAGGTTGCTCCAGCTATTTGCACTTCAACTACTTGGCTTTCAGCAATGGTTGTTATGCAGAGGGAACCTGCAGACATGGCAACAGAAGCAACTGCTATAAACATTGGAATCTCAAATCCAAGAAGCTGTAAACCAGCCCTCACGGCACCAATGGTACTAAACCTATTTGTAGAGGACCAGCCTGCCACGAAAGCGGTTATGGTGAAGAATGTTGTTAGCGATATTATTAGAACTAAATCGCCCTCAAATGGTGGGAGAACTGGCTTACCAGCAAATGGAATGTATAAGGTGGCAAATGTCGGAATTACTAGTGCAAATAGAGGGGCAGCTCCAAACAATATCTTATCAGCCCATGCAGGAGTTATATCTTCCTTCGCCATAAGCTTAATGAAATCCGCCAATGGCTGTAGAAAGCCCCTAGGACCAGTGTAGAATGGGCCAATTCTATTCTGAAATCTTGCCACAGCCTTTCTATCAACCCACTCGTATATTAGGCCGAGAATCGATATGAAGAGCAGGCCTGGATAAACTAGAATGCTAAAGAGAGCATAGAGAGCATCCATCATTTTCTCCTACCCCCATTACTCTTAAACCACTTCAAGCTATACCTCCTAAGCTCATCATAAGTCCACGCCCAAACTTTACCTGAATTTACATCTCTGAAAATCAGCCTTTCAGTGCAGCAGTAACATGGATCTATACTGGCAACTATTGCTGGAATATCGGCAATATAGTATCCCTTCAGCATTTCACATAGAGCCGGTATATTTGCTAATGTAGGTGTTCTAGCTTTAAATCTGTACGGATACTCTTTTCCATCAGACTTGCAGTAATGTAGTAGCTCACCTCTAGGTGCTTCAACTCTGTTCATGGCTTCTCCAGGTGGTGGTGCTCTCGGAAGCCTTAATCGGATCGGTCCATTTGGCATTTTATCTAAGCACTCCCTGATTATGTTAATCGACTCTAGAACTTCATCAATTCTAACCATAGCTCTAGCCCATACATCGCAAGTATCGTAAGTTACGAGATTAAATGGTACTTCTCCATATGCACAGTATGGTTCTTCGAATCTAACATCGCTCTTTACATTTGATCCTCTAGCTGTTGGACCAACTGCACACAGATCTATTGCTACCGATTTAGGTAAAACACCTACGTTTTGAGTTCTAGCTCTAATTGTTGGATCCGTTTCGAGAACTTTTTTATAGAACTTCGTTCTTTCCTCAAGATAGTCCATAGCACGTCTTATTGGCCCCTCCATTTCAGGCGTTATATCGTATGCCACTCCACCGATGATTATAGCTGATGTTGTAACTCTATTCCCAGTTATCATTTCAACTACGTCCATTACCCGTTCTCTATCTCTCCACACATACATGAAGTATGACCAGAAACCTAACTCCATGCCTAAAATGCCAACCCAAAGTAAGTGACTATGTATTCTGTTTAGTTCATTGATGATGGTTCTAATGTATTGCGCCCGAGGTGGAGCTTCAACACCATATAACTCCTCAACAGTTAATGCGTAGCAGGTTGTATGGGGAGTATTACATATACCGCATATTCTTTCTACGAGGAATATTCCTTGAACCCAAGTTCTGAATTCCATGCCTTTCTCTATACCTCTATGAACATTCCCTAGCCTCGGCTTGACATCAACCACCACTTCTCCGTCCAAGTCGAATGTGAAGTGAAAAGCCTCCTTAATTGCTGGGTGTTGAGGACCGATCGGTAACTTATACACGGGCACGTGGAATACCCTCCTTAGGCTTCCACTCCTTTCTCAATGGATATTCACCTTCAGGCCAATCATCTGGAAGTATAAAGTGGCCAACTATTTCGTGACCTTCAAACTTAACTCCCAGTAGATCGTTAACTTCCCTTTCATAGAAAACAGCTCCTGGAAGTATGTCAATTATTGTTTGAATTACTGGATTCTTCTTAGGAACTTTGGTTCTCACATTTAATAGCCACGTTCTATTGTCTGGAGCTAAGTGATATATTAGTTCAATATCTTCACCTAAATCTACACCAGTTATCGTCACTATGTGCCTGATATCGTACCTCTCCTTCAGAAACTTGATGACATCTCTATGTGCTCCAAGAGGAACTTCAACATTAACTCTTCTTGCCCTCACCTTCTCAGCTTTAATTATTTTATCTCCAAGGTATCTCTTTAAATCGTCAATTATCTGCTCCTCACGTGAAAGAGGCAACTGTCACTTCCCTCCCTTCAGCTTATTGAGAAGCTTCACTATTCCATCAATTACAGCTTCCGGTCTAACTGGACAGCCAGGTATGTAAACGTCTACTGGTATCACTTTATCTATACCTCCAAGAACGTTGTAGCAACCCCAGTATACTCCTCCAGAGCAAGCACATGTTCCAGCAGCTACTACAAATTTTGGATGAGGCATTTGCTCATAAATTCTCTTAAGCCTAGGAGCAACATGCCTCGAAACAGCTCCAGTCACTACTAAGACATCTGCATGCCTAGGACTTCCCTTCAAAAGTATCCCAAAACGCTCCACATCGAATCTAGGGGTTAATGCCGCAATGACCTCTATATCACATGCATTGCATGCACCAGTGCACATATACAATATCCATGGGCTCCTCAATCTAGACCACTTAATTATCCCCATCATCGATCACCTCTTCGGAATCACAATTAATGCCAGAAGAATCAATGCCACATACATTACGAAAGCAGTGAACGGTGCTTCAGCAGCAACAGCCAAAATGAAAGCCGCAACATCAAATATGGTGAAGTAGAGTGCAAATCTGTAGAGTTGAATTGTCATTTGAATTCTCTCAGCTGGAAAATGCTCACCACATGCATAGGGTTCAAGTTCGCCAGGCGTATGCTCATGTTTTGGAGCCATCAAGTTTCCGGACATATACATTAAGAAGAGGATCACTAGCAAAATGATGAAAGCTATTGGTGCAGCTAGCAGTAGCTCCCCCCACAAGGCTTCTTCACCACTCTTGCGAAAAACGATTTAGACTAAGCATAATTTATAAGTTTTGGGATGGAAATAATCCATCTCTTAGATGGAATCTAAGTGAGGGAGCTAAATGAGTAAGCCTACAAGGGAGAAGTGGAGCAACAATTTCGGTGAGTGGTTTAGATGGGTACTTGACGGGGCAGAGCTCTACGACTACAGGTACCCTGTTAAGGGATGCGGTGTTTGGAGGCCCTATGGATTTAAATTGAGAAAGAATGTCCTCGAAGTTCTTAGAAAACTACTAGATTCAACTGGTCATGATGAAGTGCTGTTACCACTCCTAATACCAGAAAACCTATTGGCTAAGGAAGCTGAGCACGTAAGGGAGTTTGGAGCCCAAGTATTCTGGGTGACACATGGAGGACGCGACGAGCTAGACATTAAGCTTGCACTAAGACCCACAAGCGAAACTGCACTCGCACCAATGCTGAAGCTCTGGATCAAAAGCCACGCAGACCTACCAATCAAAATATATCAGGTAGTCAGCGTATTCAGATATGAAACCAAAGCAACTAGGCCATTAATTAGAGTAAGAGAAATTACAACATTTAAGGAAGCACACACCGCACATGCAACATTTGAAGAAGCTGAGGAGCAGGTTAAGGAGGCCATCAAAATATACAGTGAATTCTTCGATGAACTCATGATCCCCTACGTGATCAGTATAAGGCCGAGCTGGGACAAATTTGCAGGAGCCCTATACACAGTAGCATTCGACACCATAATGCCTGATGGAAGAGTAATGCAAATTGGCACAGTTCACAATTTAGGGCAAAACTTCTCAAAAGCATTCGAAATAACCTATCTCAAAGTTGATGGAACACACGAATACATTTGGCAAACATGCTATGGAATATCTGAAAGAGCAATAGCAGCATTAATAGCAGTACACGGTGATGATAGGGGAATGATAATCCCCCCAAAGCTAGCCCCAATACAAGTAGTAATAATACCAATACCATACAAGGGAGTAGAAGAGAAAGTACTCAATGCATGTAGGAACGTCCATGAAAAGCTTGTTAAGGCAGGATTTAGAGTTAAACTTGATGATAGGGAAGATGTAACTCCTGGAAGCAAGTTCTATGATTGGGAGCTGAGAGGAGTACCCATTAGAATTGAAATAGGCCCAAAAGATGTGGAAGAAAATACCATAACCATTTCCCGCAGAGATACCCTCGAGAGAACCCGATGTAAAAACGATGAATTAATAGACTGCTTGAAAAAGCTAATGAAGGAGATTGAAGATAGCCTGAGAAATAGAGCATGGAGCTGGTTTAAAGAAAAAGTCCACAGGACCAACAGCTTAGAAGAAGCCAAAAAAGCAATAGAAGAAAGAGGCGGAATAGTTGAGCTATATTGGTGTGGAAATGAGAAGTGCGGCTTAATTGCAGAGGAAAAAATTGGTGCTAGAGTTCTAGGTGAAGCAATAGACTTGAAAGAGGAAATCAATGGTAAATGCGCAATTTGCAGCGAAAAAGCAAGCAAAATACTTAGAATTGCTAGAACATATTAATCCAATTCAATAAACTTAACCCTATCAAGCAACCATTGAGCTCTAGCCTCAACCTCATCTCTAAATCCAAAATTGGATGGACCAATACCTTCGGCTACAAAGGAGGCTGATGCAACACCAACTGCAAGCGAATGCAGCACATCACTAGTCTTAATGTAGCTCATAGTAAAAGTACCTAGAAAAACATCTCCACAACCAGTTGGATCAACTAAATAAACGGGATAAGCTGGTAAGTAAAGTGCTTTACCATTAGCCGTACCAACCATAACACCTTCGCCACCTAAAGTTACTATCGGAAACCTAACACCAAGCCTATTTAGAAAGCGAATAGCATCAATTGGATGTGGGCAATTAAAAGCCATAATCGCCTCCTCGCGGGAGGCCTTAACAACATCAAATTTAGACAGCAAATCATAGCTCAAAGACCAGCGAGAAATACTCACAACTCCGTTTTCATCAAACCTCCTAACCAACCCCTGCACATCAATTACTTTGAAAACATCGCTCATCCTAGAAATCTCGTTAAGTAGGCAAGTATCAACTTCACCGCATATGGGAGCAACTAGTACGGCCTTAGCTTTAACCTCATTTTTAGGAAAACTACATATTACCTCACATCTTGAAAGCAATCTCAAACTTCTACTCCAATCCTCAAAATAAACTATTTCAAACTTAGTGGTTGGCTTAGTAGACCTCCTTATGTATTTTAGGGGGATTGCGGCACGAGTAAACCTCATTAAATACTCATCCCTAAAATCATATCCAACACTACTAATAACCACTACACTAGCACCCAGCAATCTAGCTGAGAAACCAGCATAGGTTGGTGGGCCACCAATGGAAGTAAAGCGGTACCCACTTGGAAGAGTAATCCTATCAATGGCAATATGACCTATAATTGCTAAGTCAAACAGTTTCATTGCCGTCAAGTTGAATTAAGAGGAAGACTAATATTTAGGATTTAACTGCATTGGTGAGTGGAGGCTTAGAATTGCCCAAAAAGCGTAAGTCGAGAGGTAGATCAAAGGGGAGCAAGGGTAAAGAGGACAGAGTGCAGTGCGATGCATGCGGGGCATGGGTTCCTAGAAGTAAAGCTAAAAGAGTAACCAAGTGGTTCTCCCCAGTGGACCCACAGCTAGCTAAGGAGCTAAGGAAGAGAGGAGCAATTATACAGAGATATCCTGTGACAAAGTATTACTGCATTTCATGTGCAATATTTAGAGGCATTATTAAAATAAGATCTAAAGAAGAGCGTAAAAGGAAGAAACCTCTAAGATAGAAATATACTATCATTATCATTACTATTTCTAAATCCGAAAATGTTATCCAAAAACTCATGAACAATTACTATACATTGACTTGACAGGTATATAGTAGGTCCCAAACTAATTCTTGGAATTTTAAGTGAAGCAAGAAATCTCTCTGAAGCACCATCCAACCCTATGTGATCTCCCAAAATGAAAACATAGTTCCTCTTAAAATTGAACTTAAAGTCCAGAATATCCCTACCCCTCTCATGTAAATAGACGAGCTCATTAGTGCTATCAGCCTTCAGCTTTAGTATTAGCTTCCTAAAATCCATTTTACTTACGGAAAACCCCTTAGCCAGCGGATGCTCACCTCTATCCATGGCGAGCAGATCTCTAATGATCCGAGCCACCTCAATCTCACTACTTGGGAAGCTCTTGAGCTTATCCCCCTCAACCTTAATTAGCTTTGATGGATTTGGGGGGCCCTCAAGTACGGCATAGAAAATCGTGTCAGATCTTATCTGCCCATCAACTCTAAAGGCATTCAATAGACATCTACATACAACATCAAGCCTCCCACTACTGCCAGCTATATTTCTCATAGAAAACTTTGGCGCAGTAATGACTGTAGATGCCTTTAAAACGAAAACTCGCTTCATGATGAATCAACTCTTAGAACACGCCATGCTCTATAGCTCCTCATTAACACCGTAATGTGTGTTAGCAGGGCCAATAGTAAAACTGCATAGTTGAGAGCATTTACAAAGGCACCAATAGCAAGTATTATTAGGCGCTCAGCTCTCTCAGCAATTCCAACTCCAGCCATATTAACTCCGAGCATCTCACCCTTAGCTCTAGCGTAGCTAACCATTAAAAAGCCGACCAAAGCAATAAGCCCAATAGCCAAATCACACCTCCGCGATAAAATTACGGAAATCACAATAGTTGCATCGGAATACCTATCAATAACTGAGTCCAAGAAACTTCCAAATTTGGAAACGCGCCCAGCGACCCTTGCAATGGCACCATCAATTAAGTCAAAGAAGCCTGAAATCAATATCAATATTGAAGCTAAATTCAGTGAATTACTGAGAATAGCATGGGCGGCAACCAATGAAAACATGAAGCCAACCGCTGAAGCCATATTAGCTGTAAATCCGGCCCTAACCATTAATCTCGCAATCGGCTCAACCATGCCACCAACATAATTCCTCAGCTTATCGATCATTTAAATCACCGAGCCCTATGAATCTATCACCAAATTCCTAATAATAGCAACCCTAAATAGTTAGAGATAGGAGTTATTGTAGTTAGCGTGCAAAATAAATTGACTGAACTTCAAATGGTGATTAGAGGGTTGATAAATTCATGAGGGAAAAGCCATTCATACATTGGGTTGATATAACAGTTAACAAGCTACTCTCGCAAAAAGTCGATAAGCATGTTATTAACGGTGGAATGGCCGCCTCCGGACCAATACATATAGGTAAGACTAGGGGAGAACTATTTCTTCAAGCAGCCGTGGCTAGAAAGCTAAGGATGCTTGGAGAAAAGGTGGAGCACCTACTAGTAGTTTACACTCAAGACCCACTCAAAGCAAAACCACCATTAATTACACCTGAGTTCATGAAAGAATGGAGGGGAGTTAGAATACTCGATGTTCCATGCCCAAAAGGGTGCTGCTCAAACTGGGTTGACCACTGGATGAATCCATTCTATAAAGTACTAGATGAATTTGGAATTAAAGACCTAAAAATCGTCACAACAACCGAGATCTACCAAAGTAGGGAAATGATTGAGACAATTAAGACATTCATTAAGAAAAGAAGGGAGGCAAGAGAAGTTCTGGGCAGATTTAAGGGCGCAAAGTATCCTGAAGACTGGATACCATTTAAGCCACTATGCCCAAAATGCCACAACATATCAACTACTAAAGCCATATCAGTAGACCTAGAGAACGAGGAAGCCGAATACATCTGTCCAAGATGCGGAGCAACTGGAAAGGTAAAGCTGAGTGAGGGAAAGCTTGAGTGGAGACTTGAATGGGCAGCTCTATGGAAAGTCCTAAATGTAACATTTGAACCCTACGGTAAGGATCACGCAGCACCTGGAGGTAGTAGAGATAGTTGCGTAGCCATAGCAAGAGAGATTTTAGGAATTGAACCACCCATGGGAATGGCCTATGAATGGGTATATGTAGGAGGTAGAGCAATGTCTAGTTCAGGCGGAGTATCATTTGACTTCGATGAATGGCCTAAAGTGGCAAAACCAGAAGTCCTCAAATACTGGTACTATGTATCTAAACCGCTAACCCATCTAGAGTTCAGCCCGCTAAAAATACCGCAGCTATCAGATGAGTATGATAGAGCTGAAAGAGTATACTTTGGCATAGAAAAAGTTAGTGAACCGAAAATTGAGGCAAACATGAAGAGAAGCTACGAAATAGCAAATAATGAAGAGCCACCAAAGGAAATGCCCATCCAAATACCATATAGATTCGCAGTGGTACTATCCCAAATAATACCCATGAAGGAAGGTTTTGGAGTAATAGCAGCCAAAAAGCTCATTAAAACAGGTCATATAAGGGAAATGCCTGATCAGGAAGGAATAAAACAGATCGAAGCAATATTGAAGAGAGCTAGGTATTGGGCTGAAAAATATGCCCCGGAAAATATGAAAATTAAAATAATTGAAAAACTGCCAAGGAACATAGCGGAGAAATTAAGCAATGAAGAAAAAGAGTTTTTGAGATTACTTGGGGAGAAAATTGAGGAAAAAGAATGGACTCCAGACGATTTGGAAGCTGAAATTTATCGATTAGCAAGAGAGGTCACTAAACTAGGCTCTAAAAAAGCATTCAGAGCAGCATATAGAGTGCTACTTGGAAGAGATAGCGGCCCAAGACTCGCCCCATTCATACTTACATTAGATGAAAAATTCGTTGTAAAAAGGTTTAAGGAGCTGGCTTAAACTAGTGTTTATCCCTTAAGCCTCTTCCTAACATCATCAATCATGCTCTTCATCAATAGCGCATCATCCTCAAGTAACGGTGACTCTGATATTATAGTGAACTTATAATCGTTTTCAACAATTATCTCTGCCAGATAAGTGAAATCTGGGCCATGCTCCGAAGAGCTTAATGGATGATGAGCCACTTCACCTCCACTTCCAAACTCAACTTTAGTAAAGTGACAGTGCAAGCTATTCACAACATTGCTTCCCAGCCTCCTCTCAATTTCATTTAAAATTTTGAGATAATCGTCCTTCCCATTAATGGCACCCTGACCCCTAGCATGTATATGAGCCCAATCAATAGTTGGTAGAACCCTCTCCACTGATTCACATATCACTATTATTTCATCCAAACTCCCCAACTGCTTAACCTTACCAGTTGTCTCGGGGCTCAAGAAAACATTTTCAAGTAAGTTCTCAGACTTAGCCTCATCAACAACTTCATTTAACACGCTAATACATCTTTCAAGAGCCTCGGTTGGCTCCAATTTTCCATAGTATCCAGGATGGAAAACTACTAATTTAGCACCCATCCAATTAGCAGCCCTAATAGCATCAAGCAACCTCTTCTTACTTGAAGCAAGTGTTGACTCATCAGTTGAGCACAGGTTTATGTAGTAGGGTGCATGAATTGAAAGCTCTATATCCAGTTCTCTAGCATTCTTACCTAATAACCTGGCCCTCTCCTCATTAATTCTAACTCCTCTAACTGCCTGATACTCATATGCATTTAAACCAATTTCAGATAAAAATTTAGGGACATTCTCCTGCTTACCCTTAAACTTCACCGGTTTACCTGCCGGTCCAAATCTCAATTTATTAACCAAGCATGCCCCCAAAATCAAAGAGACTTAACTGGAAATTTAACCTTAACTACTACACCATTAACATCAGATAATACAGCAAAAACCATCAGCGGCTTAAAAGCGAGATCCCTACATAAAGCAGTTAAAGCAGATGAACCAAACCTAGCAATCTCCAGCCCAGATAGCTTAATCCAAGATGTATTCACAAGTGCAGACATCTCCATTAAGGTGAAGTTTACGGGTTCACCGTTAAGTAGACCCCTGAAAACCACAATCAAGGTTCGATTAAACCAACTCGCATTGACCACTTCAACTTTAAACTCGTATCTCATGCACTTAGATAAATTGAAGTCAACACTACTAAACCTCGCAACCAGCACCGCGTAAGTGGATGAAACAGTATCATTCCAATTAAAGTACACTTCACCACTCCACTCAAAAGATACTCCCTGCCTCACCGCCAATAATGAACGCTCAATCACACCTTGAAATGCAATAAGCTTCCTATGAAAAATCGCTCGACAACCACTCCTAGAGGCCATAGCCAAAACCTTTACAAATAACTTAGACAGGCAATTGCTGAGATTAATAGCCACTAATGCATTTGAAGAATCAACATCTTCAAAACTTAAGGGCTGGACAGCAAGTACTCCAGCAATCAACATAACTGATATCAAGACTAGAGATGCCAGAGCAAAGAACTGGGCTCTATCTCTCAATTCTCCTTGCAAAAACTCTCACCTCATATATTGATGAGTCCTCAGCTATAGTCAAATACGCCAATTCAATTTCAGGCCTACTGCAAGAACCTATGGAGAAAGCATGTCCATCCTCATCCAAAACCACAATCCTAACTTCATACTCTTCACCCAGAAGCAAGCATACAATACTATGTAATTCACTTAAGTCCAGCCTACTCAACAAATCACTTAAAATGCCCATCTCATCTAACTCCATAATTGATGAGAGCAAAGCATACTTCAGCTCGTACTTCTCAATATCAAGCCCCTCCACTGTAATGCAATAAAACTTCAATGCCAAAACCACTGAGATCAGTACGAAAAATAATGATAGGAGCGATTCCAATACTTGAAGCTGACCTCTCTTCAAAGCCTTCCATCAGCCTCCTCAACATAGACTCGAACAATATATGGTTCCCCATTCATCGAAACCAATCTAAACGTGCTGGCGGCATTATTCTCATCAACATCACCTAACTCAATGAGCCTATTACTCGGGTTAAAAAGCTCCTCAATCACAATTTTCACTCTATAATTCTCCGGTACATCAAGCATCTTTAATAGCCGTTTATAGCCCATCAATTTAAGCTCAAGTAGCTTGCTCATCGAAATCCGATAGAGATGAACTCTATGCACTAGCCCAACATTGATGCTCGATGAAAAGCTCATGTATGAGCATAGCTCCTCAATGATTCTAATTGCCAGATACTCTTCACGAGCTTTAGTTAATATTGAATTGGTATGAGAAAGCTGTAGAGAAATCGTGGATACTACCACCATTAAGGCCAAAAGCATTATTGAAAAAGCTGAGATAAAATCAAGCTCACTAGACATATACTCTCACCCACTGCTTAACCGGATAATTAAACCTGTATTGCACATTTTCATGAAAACCTTCACCTCGCCAGTAGAGCTTAAGCATGAACCACTAGCCTCATCAACCGGTACTTGAATTACAATTGATGAAAGAATCGCGTAATTTAATCTGCTAACCTTAAGCATTAGCATGCCGCTTTTAGTTGAAGAAATACTAATTACATAGGGTTCATTACCTGCCAAATGAGGTACTTTAACTATAAATGATACCGACTCTATGGACCCATCATGCAATAACATTGAATAAACCCTGCAAATTATTGATGAAAACCTAGCGCACAATAAATCGGCAACTCTATGAGCAGAAATTTCGTTCAATCCCCTACCCAGTTCACGTAATGTTCCACTAATAACTAAGGTGGCAATAAGCGAAATAGCTAGTAAAACACTGTAAGCAACAACTTTAATTCTACTCCCACCATAAGAGATGCCTAAGCACTATTTAAAGCCACGCCACTATGAAATTGGGAACTCCTCACCACATCTTGGACACTTTACATAGCCACATGAACCAGTCACTGAAGATGGACATCCTGCACAGGCAAAGGCTCTAGCATATGATAAGTCAAATGTAAATCCACACTTAGGACACGTAATCCTCTGCTTACTAAACCTGAACTTCACGACTCACACCCCATGGCAGCCATTATAGTGCAACTCCAAACCACAAGTATGATAGTGGAGCAATGTAATTTATATCTTTCAGGGAACAGTGAAGAATGGAGGGATGACCATTAAATTTGAAGCCGAAAGCACACTACATATGATCAGAATAGCAACATCAATAACCTGCCTCGCATATGCCTCATGGAGTGACTGGAGAACAAGAGAAGTTAGCGATTATGTGTGGATAGTAATGGTGCTTATAGGTGCTGCAATTCTATTTACTGAATGGATCTTCAAGCTCATACCTCCAGAAACATACTACATGGTGGCAGCATCAATTGCATCATCATTTGCCATTGGATTTTCCCTCTTCTACCTAGATCTCTTTGGCGGAGCTGATGCAAAGGCAATTATGTCCCTAAGCATACTCTTTCCATTAAATGATAAAACACTGCTCCCCTACCTCAAATTAATGAATCCCATTCTCCCCATCTCAACATTCAATAATTCAGTATTGATAGCATCGCTGACATCAATTGCAATATTAGTGAAAAATATCGCTGATATCATTAAGGGATGCAAGCTATTCGAAGATATTGAAGAAGAAAGTCCATTAAAGAAAATGCTAATACTCTTCTCAAGTTATAGAGTTCGAGCTGAAGACTTAAAGCACAAGAAGTTCATCTACCCTATCGAGGAAATATCGGTAGAAAGTGGGAAAATCAAAAGGAAAATTAGAGTTAGAGTTGGAGTATCAGGTGGAGAAGAAAGGCTCTCCCACCTAATTAAACTCGTTGACAGCGGAATTTTAAGAGGATATGTGTGGGTCACTCCAGGGCTACCCATGATGATATTCATGCTGGCCGGCCTAATCATCTCAATACTACTCGGAGACCTGATCATGGCACTAATGCTTGAAGTAAGAAAACTAACATCACCCTAACGAGAATTTCCAAAAACCATTACAACCGGATTGAGGCCGAGCATTTCATAAGAATCTCTCACGATTCCCATGACTTGATACGCAGTTAATTTCGGATAATAGTGGAGATGGCTTACACATCTACAATCAGTACAACCAAAACCCCTAATTGGAACTGCAAATGGACTTCTAGTCAACAATTCAGCAATTCTGCACTCATACTTCAAATCAGTTCTCGCAGCTACTATACCAAAAACATGTGAATCCTTAATCGAAGTTAAATAGTCAATATGCCACTTAACTCGCTTTTCAAAGCTTAAATGCCTCTTAACGCGGTAATATATGGCGTGCCTTGAAGGGCCCAATGCGGAGCCAGTATAGCTATAAATTCCATGAATCAGATGCAATCTACCAAGACTACCAACATGCAAATATACTTCACGCTTCAATGAAATGATCAGCGTATATGTACCTTTACCCAGCTCCCTAAGCAAATGCACCGACATTCAGATAAAACTATAACTTGCAAAACAAAATATTTAGATTGGCTATGAGGAAGAACTCGGGTACTGAGCGCTAAGTGATGATAAAAGAAGCTGAGCCAGCAGCGCAGCTATGATTAAGGGTCAAAGCACCGATAGAATTGTGAAATGAAGAAGCCGCTACGTCATGAGCTGCGCTGCTACCTAACCTTCTCCTTCGGCCTCCGCCACAACAGCCTAGTGGGAGTGTTCTTAATGATCTCATAAACTTGATCCCACGTTAAACCATATTTCCTGGCAAGCTCATCCATTGAAATAGTGTAGTGAGCCCACTCATAGACTATCATGTGCTTAATATCATCAGATACAGCTTCAACACCACTTTTCTCCACGCTCTCACGCTTGCGCCTACTCAAAATATCACCGAAGCAGAATTCCAGAGAAACAGATAAATATTTTACTTAGGGTAAGCAGTCTAAGTTATGACCATGAAGTGCCCCAAGTGTGGAGCTAAGTTGCCAAAGAAATATGAAAGAAAGGGAGGCAAAGTTAAGGTAATACGCTACTTACCATGCAGCAAGTGCGGCTTCACATTTAGTAGTGCTAAATAGCCTTGCCAATAAGCTCGCCCACTGCAAATCCAGGCTTCACTAATACAATTTTTATCTTAACCCTATCACCAGGCCTAGTATTAGGCACAAAAATTACGTAGCCCCTTATCTTAGCTACACCATCACCTCTACGACTCAAACCCTCAATCACAACCGTCACCTCATCACCTATAGAAACTGGCTTAGGCTTAAAGTATGCAGGCTTAATTCTGCTTCCACCATGAAACCTCCTAGAAAAACTGCCACGCCTATCATTTGACTTGCCAGAGCTCATTAACCCATCTCCAAGTTATTTGATTTCAAATACTATGCAGAGAGTATTTAAGGATTTCGAGGCGGCGAAAACTACACAATACTTAAATAATGCGGATGAATGGATAAACACGCCATTTGAGAGGTGCAGTCAATGGCAAAGCCAATATCAATAATAATGGTGATAGCAGACTGGGAAAAGGCAAGTAGCTATGTAAAGGAAGTTTGCCGTAAAGTAGCTGAGGAAGTAGGCATAGAGCTTGAGGAGAGAAAGGAAGATTATGACTTCCTATGCGAGCATGGAGTGAGAAATGAATATGGAGGCATAGACATACCCCAGGTATTCATAAAGTATGATAATGGGGAAATAAAGTACGTTATGTCAAGAGTTCCATTGACATCAGATGGAAAACCAGACCTAGAAGCTGCAGAGAAAATGCTAAGGGAAGCATTAGGAGGATAAAGAAGACCATGAAGGAAAAAATAGCAGTAATAGCATCAGAAAATGGTAAGGCAAAAATCCTTGAAGAACACGAAGGCAATATAAGCGAAATAGTTAGACACATTGCGAGAAAAGCCCTTGAAATATGGGATAATGAAAAATCCGACTTCATAATTATAAGAGATAGGTATCCAGTTGAAATAAATCTACCAATAACAAAGGATGAATATGAAGTCTATTCAAAGTACAATTTGAGGCGGACAAGCTCAAAAACAGCCCTATTCGAACTACCAGTCTACATAATATCCTACGATAATGAGTGGAGAGAGGAAAACTACAAGGATTATAAAGTGCTAATCGTGGTGCCAAATGTTGGAGACAACATAATTAAGGAAATCATCAATTGGGCAGCAGAAATGACTCTGGAAAACGAAGAAGATAATATTTAACCAAAAATCCACCAGCGCCTCTTCTTTTTACCCATCTTCTTCTTCCTAGCCTCCTTAAGAGCACGCTCCTTTTGCTTTTCTATTTCAACTAATTCCTCAATTCTCCTAATCAACTGCTCAACAGCATCCCTATCATGAAATAGGGCGACAATTTCATCAACCACTGGATGCTGAATATAGGCCTTAACGAAGGGTATCACGTACACAATAGACAGTTCAGCACCAACCCATGCAAGAGGCTTAATAGTCTCCAAAAACATTATGGCAGGAGTCTCCAAGCCCCTCTTAACTATTTCAGTAGCTATTTTATCTATCAATTGCTTCTTACGTTCAGGAGATAGCTCAAGAGCTTCAGGTGAAAACATAATTCCACCATCTTTCACTAAAATATGCTAGCATGAGACAATTAAATTTATTCCTCCAATCAGCAACTTAGGTGAACGATAATAGGCTTTTCGCCTTAGTATCAATTTCACGTCTATACTTAGCTATCAACTCCGGATAGTTCTCGACAGTTTGCATATTCTCCTCCAAGCACTTCAAGTACAGCTCTCCCGCTTTAGAATGAAGATTGGATAATGCCTCGTGAAGACGCTTCCCTATCTCAACTGCACTACTACAAGTTGGCGAGCATGGTATGAAGCCGCTCACAAAATAAGCATATATACTTGGGGAACCGCCAGTTAGCTTTAACTCTTTAATTTGCCTCGAAGCCCTCTCCTCAACATAAACATTAGAACTCCTATCCTCAGCATATCTATTAACACAGCACTCCGGATAGCCCAGAACCTTTCCAAGCTCAGCAACATAGCTCTTGGATAGCTCCTCGGGGTAAACTAGCAATGAGGGTGGAAGAGTTAGAGGCCTCATTGCCAATATGGCCCTCCTAATTTCCCGCCTAACTTTAAAAAGCTCCTTTAACTTCTTATGAATGCTTGAATCCCTGAATAAAAACACTTCATAAATGCTTGGTCTAACCTCCTCAACAACCAATTTCAATCCAAATAGCTTCGCCCACTCTTCATGTGCCTTAAAGATTTCAGACTTGAAAACATACTTTTTGAAGAGCTTCCTAATCTTATTCCTGAGCTTAACTATCATTTCACCTCTTAAACTCAAGTCCCTAGTACTCATGATAAGCAATAAATCCTTCTTGCACTCCTCATCAATCATTTTACCAATTTCACTTGCATTTGGAAGCTCAGCGGGAATAGTGAAAAATGAGCAAGGCCTAACTTCAAGGTACACCGATAAATAGTCTTCAAGCTTAACTTTAGTGAGCATTCTACGATCATTAATAAAGTCCTCTATTATACCCATCAGCACATCACCTTATCTCAGAGACCAAGTTAAATAAGCGATAATTTCACTAATAAGGGTTGAGGAAGTAGATGAACCATGAAGAAGCGGAGCAGAATGCCCTCATTTGAAGAGTACTTTGCAGGCTCCATGCTGGCCAATGCACCTGGCTGGGCTACAATAGCACTAATGTCCTATCTATATGAAATAGCCCTAATAGGCGAGGAGCTAATTCAAATAGCACTCCTATTTAGCTATGGAATTGGCGGCATAATTGGAGCATATCTCGTTGCCAATAAAGCCTATAGAGATAGATTTCGAGTTGGAATAGAAGTGGGCCTCGCAGCATTCATAATAAACATGATATTTACAGCCATAGTATTGACATCAATTCCAACACTACACTCCCTTATAGGTTTAGTTGTTGGAGGAGCAATAGGCGGAGTAATATCCGCAAGAAAACTTAAGGAACAATAGCATAAGGAATCTCTACCATCGCCTTCTAAAGAAGGAGTCCAAACTCGTGACACCAAGTATTTCATCGAAGTTTATGCCTATAGCTTCAAGCACTTGCCTGAAAATCGTCTCCATATGGCTCAAGTACTTGCCAACATCTATCTCATCTATCCTAGCTAGCTGAACAGGTTTAACTCCGGGTTCACCCTTAACCTTAACATATGAAATTATGTCTCCAGCTCCAAGCTTCTTACCATACCTCTCAAGTAGCCTAGCAGCCTTAACGTGTTGTGGAGTAGTTTTTATGTACTGGTTTAAGGGTTTGGAAAGCTTAACTCTAAACGCCAATTCATCAAGCGAAAGCCTATGGTCCCTCAGCTTCCTATAGCAGTCCTGAGCTATAGCCCTTATCTTCTCCTTAGCCTTCTCAAAGTCTTCAGGAGACTTCACTTCACTTAAAACCTTCACAACATTATTAAATGCAGTTTTCAGAAACTCCGGAGTATTCCTCTTCTTACCAACCAACCCCTTAATATCCACTGAACCATCCTCAAATACACCCAAATAGTTCTTCTTAAGCCCTGAGAAAGTCACATACCGATATACCTTGTCAACATCTAAATCAATCCTAAACTCCCTTCTAGCCCATTCAACAAGTGCTTTAATTTGCTCCTCACTAGGCTTATAAAGAAATATGCTATCAGTATCTCCATATAAGACTTCAACCCCAACCTCCCTAGCCTTCTCAATGGCCTTTGAAATTATGTATCTTCCAAGTGCAGTTGTACTTTCAGCCACTGGTGGGCAGTAGAGTGGAAAAGCTTCATTACCCATTACACCATAGCTGGCGTTCAATATTACCTTCAAGCCCTGCTGAACAACAGAGTACCAGCTTCTCGTAGCTTCATCTAGGCTCTTATTCTTAGACATGGGCTTAAACCAGTACACTCTAATATTCCTCAACATGCCTATCAATGTTGATGAAATTCCAAGCTTTTTCCTACAAACCCAGTGCGGTAGATCTGGAACCCTATTATCCCTACACTCCTTGTGGGGGCAATTTATGGTCTCATAAGACAGATTCCATCGATATAAGACCGATGGATATAGGCTTGCGAAGTCCAGAACCGTGACATTGAAATATGCTCCGGGCTTCGGCTCAATAACTATGGCACCCATGTACTTTTTACCCTTAATTATAGCTCTAGTAACTGCCCCACCCTTAATAGCTAATATGTCCTCCCTCTCAGGTATCAAGTAGTTTCTCTTCCTATGCTCAAAGTAGAGCATATTCTTAATCCAACCTGAAACACCCTGCCTAGTTACATCTTCCATTGAAAGCTTAGATATCCTCATGAGCAAAATTATGAGCTTCATCACCAAGTCCTTGTCAAACGTTGTTAATGACAGTGTTAAGTAGGCATCCCTAAAGCAGTAGGATGCAAGCTCAAAGTAGGTTAGCTCTGCAATAAGCCGATCTAATGGTATCTTACTTATACCTAGAAGTGCATGTGCAATAGCATCTAAAGTCACATCCTTATACTTATTCCCAAATGCATATACCTGAACGGACTTATTGGAGAAGAATCTGTATAAGTCTATGTGAATACCAGTAACTATGTGCGTCGACTGCCTACCCAAAATTATTGGAATCTCCCTTCGAGGAATACCAAGCCTAGTAGCCCTATACCTCAAATACCTCAAGTCAAATTGATCACCATTAAAAGTGAGTATTATGGGGTAGGATGTCATGAGCTTGAAGGTCTCGAGAATCATTTGCCTCTCATCATCAAAGAAAAGCACCTCAACATCACTTGGCAATGATTCTTTAGATCCATACTCCAAATCACCCCTCTTAAGTAGGAAAACCCTCTTCAATCCATCTGAAGCAGCAAAGGCTACACATATTACTGGATACTTAGCCTCTGATGGCTCAGGTATCCTATCCGGTTCAGGAGTATAAACTTCTATATCCAGTGCAAGCCTAGGAATATTGGGTGCAGGACATAGAAATACTGGAAGCCACTCGTCAAGCATTCTAATAACTTCTTCAGGTTCACCCTCAAAGAACTTCAAAATCCTACTCTTAACATCCTGGGGGACCTCGTATGGTACGGGCTTTAAATCACCATCCTCAATTTTATAGAAGAGACCTGGAATGAGCTGCCTATCATAAATATAGCAGTTGTGATACTTTATCTTGGCCTCCCAAGCCTTAGGCAGAAGCTCCCTTATGCTCTTAGGGCTACCTCCAATTGATAATGGGTCCTCAGCAATTATCTTTGACATCTTAACAACTCTATCACTCAATGGATCATATTTCTCAACAACTTCAATACGCCTATAACCGGGATGAGTTACCACTGGTAATTTCTTAATTTTCTCGGGAGGCAGATCTGATAGACAGTATGGTTTATGACCGGTATTATCATACCAAAAATATATCTTCCTTTTCTCGGGATCATAGAGCTTGCAGAGAGCCTTACCCTTAGAACCATCATATGAAACTGAAAGCAATATGCATGGACCAGTATTATATGGCTGCTCAACTTCAAAGGGTATTGTCTCTATAACCTCAACTTCCTCTTCTTCAACCTCCTCTTCCTCACCCTCCCACTCAAACTTCAATTTAGTCTGCCTATACTTCCTAGACCTCTTCATAACCCCCTCCACCACTTCTCAAACATTCTATCCTTCTTAGACGCCTTCTTATACATCTTATAATGCTTCTCGCAGAGATAGATCCTCCTAGAACTCGAATCCTTAACCTCCAAGTTAAGCTTAGCCAAATACCTTAACGCCTCACTTGAAGCCAAAGATCTAACTGCATGCTCGCTACAACCAACTATACTACACACTTGCCCCTTCCTAACCTTACCCAAAGCAATCGCCCAATTAAAAGTCTACAACAACATTATTAAAAACAGCGCTCAACCTTGAATATGGGGCCCGTAGCTCAGCTGGATAGAGCGCCGGCCTCCGGAGCCGGAGGTCCCGGGTTCAAATCCCGGCGGGCCCGCCACTTAAATATCCCCTATATAAGTACTTCTTCTGGTGCCCCCGATAAGTTTTATACTTATGGAACTGCCCCCAGACCATGAGGAACCTTGGGACAATTAGGATACTGTGTTCTGGAAGAATAGCAGGCTCACGAGGTGCTACAGCAGCTATATGAGCAGTATGGTAGTGTACGGAAGTCGCCCAAATGCTTGGTGTAAGTAAGAGCACTCTACATAGATGCCTAACATGTTATTGTTTATCTTCTGCTTCTAGCTTCCTTACCTCTATTTTCACGTAGCCTGCACCATGGGATTTGAAAACGCCAAGTCTTCTAATAAATTTAAGTCTTTCTATTACTAGCTCGCTTATTATTCTCTCTGGATTTCTCCACTCCGTATTCTCTTTGAGCCATAGGTCTCCTAGCGTTGGACCCTTTAATGGTCTAGGCTCTCCTAGCTTGACCCAAGCTAGCTATACCCTTCTCATAGAGCCTTAACGCTAGTTCTATCCTTAGCCTCTCCTCGAGCTCGCCAGGAGGAACTCGTAGGTTCGCTGGTACCTCAGTAATAACTCGTCTAACACTAGCCTTAACCACCCTTGTCCCCTCAATGAACACTATACGCATATTAAGACTATTAATCCCTAGCCACCTCGTAAACGAATCATACTTTTAACAATACTCAATCCATGAACTAGCTGTCCCGTATACTAGAAAACGGGTATGAAAAACATACCTAACTGTCCCATTTATCATCAACTTGTGGGATGTTTCCTTATAAGGGCCAGCCTATGAGACCGGAGGTTTGCTTTGGTAATGGTTTCAGCGGACATGGAATTATAATTACTTTTGGTATTCGCTTTTGTTTTCTCTGAGCGAATGCATTTTAGGATATGGGGAGAGTTAAGAGGCTCCGTAAACCATAAAACTATATGGTAGAGGAATATGCCTAGTGGCGTTATGAGACTTTGTATATTAAAAATGCTGTTAAAGAACTTATTCGGATCTAAGAGAGTAAGTGTATCTAGAGGGTACGATGATATATTTAATACAGTATTTTGAGTGAGCAAGGAGAATATACTAGAGGAGGTTTTCAGGGAGAAGGAGTGGTTCCTAGCTGAAGTAAAGAGTTATGAGATACGATTACTAATAATTTGGAATGAGGTGTAGTTTTTGAGTGAAAATATTGTGGTTGTTGAACTTGATAAGAGGACTATTAGCTTGCTTACTAGAGTTCTTAATAATGAGTATAAGAGACTTCAGCTAGAGTTACGGATAACGGAGGAGAAAATCAAGAGGTTTGAAGATAAGTACGGCATGAGTAGTAGTGAGTTCTTAGAGAGGTATGCTCGCGGCAAACTGGGTGACGAAGAGGAGTATATGGAATGGTATGGTGAGCTAAAGTTCCTAGAGAGGATCCGCGAGGAATTAGAGGAGCTGAAGAATATTGCGGATAGGGTATCTGGAAAAATACGTAACAAGGGTTGAAGAAAAACTAAGGGAGCTGGAGCCTCTAATTTCATCTTCCCAAATATGTATTGAGCGTAGATCCCTCAATAGAATCGTATTAAGAGGTATTATCGTCTTCATAGATGGATCTTCACTTCATTTTCTAGAATACGTTCTAGAAGAAGATAATAGGCTGTTAAGAGTCTCCTATCGGTTCCACTATATCAAGCAAGATGGATCGCTAGTCTTCAGATATGATAATGCCCCACATCACCCAGAGCTTCCAACGTTCCCACACCATAAACACTTACCTGGAAACAAGACTGTCCCCTCCGGTGAGAAAAGCTTAATTGATGTACTGGATGAGATAGGGGAAATTATTTCTAAGGAATAATGAGTGAGATGCCTAGCAAGGAATGCATTGTCAGTATTACTTCTCAAGTAATAAATAGAACAATTCATAAACTATCATTGCCCACTTATTCTTAATGATGATGATTATTACAATTTGGCCTCTATTCGTGAAACCAAGCCTTAAACAGCTGCCCATATACTAGATAATGGGTATGAATTCCTATCGGATCTGTCCCGATTTACCACGACCCCTGACAACATACTCGTCAAGCCTATCTCCGCAAGTGCTATGATGGCACTAGAGTTTACTGCAATGCAACAAGTAGACCAGCTACTCAATTCCTAGTTCCTCTCGGAGCTCCTCATCATTATAAGGGTAGGCCGTTATCCCTCTTCTCTGCAGCTCTAAGATGAAGTCGTAGAGGCTCAGCTCGGCTGCACGCTCAACACTAACAATTCCGCGGACAAAGAGGTCTATAGCATAGGCTAGCTTAACGACCCGCCTCTTCACCTCTTTAGCAACCTCACTAGCAACCGCATCCAATGGTGGAGAATAATATTTAGGATTTGAAGCGATAGCAGCTAGTACCTCTCTTAATGCCTTCTCCATCATGTTCATCACTGCCTAGACCCTTACAATTTGGTGTATATATCTTACAAGGTTTAAGATTACCTTCTCAGTAAATAGCTATGTAGCTAACATGATTCTACATTTAGCCGGTCTACTTATATTTGAACAGCCAATAAAAATGAATGTTCTTGAAAATCTCTCTGCATAATTTTAGCTAATAGAGAACCCTTCGTGTTCAATTCTTTTACACATGTACTCATATTTCCTCAGGTTATATCTGCTCAATAATTCCTTTTTGAAATTAAAAGAGCATTAGAAACATCGGTGTTGGTATGTAGATCATGTCATTACGCAGTCTTAATATATCTCGCGTTAGAACTATCTTACCTTTTTCAGGAACTATATGTGAAGGAGCTCCTCGATACTTTGATTCAATGATGAATCTATATTGAGCGTTTCCTTTCACAACACATAAGACGAAATCCGTTTCTTGCATTCCTTCTCTTGCTGGTCTATACATTAGAACTCTTTCATATTCAACGCTTGGTATATGTTCGAATAACTGTTGAGCTAAAAGAAGATGAGCTGCTACGACACTCTCAACTAAATGACCTTTAAAGCTCGAGTCCCCAACTATTTTCTTCGAATACTCAAATGGGTCGGGAATATTGTTGAGATATGAATATAATGCATGATATATGAATGGGTCTAGAACATAGTTCTTAGGCTTTCCTTGATAATTGGGTTTACAGCTACCATTTTCCCTCTCCTCTGGGTATGCAAAGAAGAATGTCCATGTAGTTCTAAGATAGTCCAGGTAACTTCTTAAACCAAAACGCCCTTTAGGTCTGGCATCTTCATTGCGACCAATAACCTCAGGTCGACATAGATCCAGAAGACCTGCAATCCTCTTAGGTTCTAAGAGAAAAGCTAGCACTCTTTTCAAATTCTCTGAGTCTAAACCAGCCTTCTCAGAATCCTTGACAAGTAGTTCCGCTACATCAACATAAAACTCTTTACTTATGTATTCATTCTTATAATATTCATCTATAGCTTTAGGATAGCCCCCGTGAATCAAGTATTCTTCGAACACTGTTTGGAGAAGTTGGAAATACTCGTCATATATTCTCCGGAAAGCCTCCGGAATTCTTCCTCGAGCAAGCTCCTTTAGTATCTCGAATCTTATTCTAGGAGTTCTAAGCTTGCGTAATGATAGGAACGAATCTATTTCCCGCCTAAGTGCTTCAACTACTTCTGCAAATCGTAATGGAACGTGAACTAGATTCCCTCCAAGGTTGAAGAGTTGTGCCAATCTGCCTTGCCTACCTCTTAGCTTACTAGCAGCCTCTGCCAAGTCCATAGAGTGACTACCAGCAGACACAATCTTCATACGCCCACTTTCAATTAAACCCATGTCATAGAGATTTTTCAGCGCTTGAGCCCATCCAGGATACATGGATGCTTCATCGAGAAAAACATACTTATCATTATTACTTGACATAGCTATGACTTCAAGAATCTCAATCAGTCTTATATCTACCAGCCCTTCGTAGTCGAGTGAAATATAAAATATTGATTGAGGATTCACATTCTTTTCCTCGATGAGATACCTTATGAGGAGTTTAATTAATGTAGATTTACCTGCACGTCTAGGTCCCCGTATTGTGATTATACCATATGCACCCAGCTCAGCTATGTAACGTCTTAGATGGTAATAGAGTCTGGGTTCACGTCTAAGCATTGAATTGTAGAAGTTCTGAAGCAACGGGTCACGTTTATACCAGTACTTGTCTATCCACCAAGGATTATATTGCTTTAAAAGTTTCCTAAGTTCCCCGATGTTCAACTTTTACTACACCTCTTTGCAAGTAGGACCAAATCCTTCTCTATGCGGCCAACCTCTCGTGCCAATTGCTCATACTTCTTCTCAAGCTCTTTGATACGAGTAATAAGGTCTCCATATTCAGCCTCTCCAATGAATTCTAGAACAAGTCTCTTCACTAGAGCTGGCACCGACAAACCTTGCTGTTCAGCAATCTTTCTCAGCTTTCCATACTGCTCTTCACTAAGATAGAATTTAACTTGTTTCAACCTACTCACCATATCTCTGGTACTTTATAGTACCTTAACAGTACTAAAATTTAACGCTCTAGTACTACTAAGGTACTAATAACCTGACGCAAAAGCACCATATTAGCACCATTATAGTACTGATCGATTCCTAAGATAGTACTATTAAGGTACTATGTATTAAAAAGTACCTCTTATGCCCAAGTCTTGTAGACATATTGTATTCACATTAAGCTTCTTTAAAAGGATTGCCAGTCTTTATTGGTACGTTTTCATCTGCTAGGAGTCTCAGCAACTCTATAACCCTCTTTAGCGCCTTGGATGCAAACTTTAGTGCCTCATATACAGCCTCCAATGGTATCTCAAACTCCTCAGCAACCTCCTTAGACTCGCGAAGGGGTGGCAGGCAGTAAGTCTAGATGCTAGGGTAGAGGAGCTGAAGAAGAGGTTTGATTTCCTAGGTCTTTCTAGGGAAAACTCTTAGTTTCAAATCGGATAAGGAAAACTGCGCTTCACCTCACTTACCATAGATTATTACATCCGAATAATCCAGGAAATTAGGGAACCTATAAGCAGGCCATCATATGCTACATGGGAAGAAGCATTAAAAGTTTTATCTTAGTGCTAGAACCCCTTTGATTTAAACTACACTACTTATTCTTGCACGAGCTCATATAGGTTTACTAAGTAGATGGTGTAATGTTTAGTGATGACTTTGGAGATTGAGAAACTAATCATAACAGTGTTTGGCTCCTACACGGGATTCATTAAATGGCTTCAGAACTTGTGTAGCCTCAGAACTTTCTGGACTAAAAATGTAAAGCATGTTGGCATTGCTTCAGTCAACCCATTGAAGTTAAGGATTCTATGGAAGACTAGGCGTGGCTGTAGACAAGCATTCTTCATGATGTCTAGTAGATTTAGTCAAGTTGCTAGGTTATTGAAAGAAGCTGGGGGTAAGCAGAGCATGAAAGATAACACATGTTACATAGTCATAACGACATCTGGGCTAAACTCATGCCTTTACGATAGGCGGAGTGTTATCTATGTGTATACTAGTGATAGTAGACTGCTTGAACCCAATCATAGTGTTGAAGTTGAGGACTACGAGAACCCCAGTGAAAGGGTCTTGAAGGAGGTTGAGACTGTGGAGGCATGACTATAAGTGATATTGTTAAGCGAATACGTCAAGAAGCCCTTAGAAGAGTTGGCGCAGAAATTCAACAACAAATACATGCTGCAAGAAACTACGTTATGCAGCTGAGACCAAGATTAGAGAAGAGACTGAAATAATTAGTAGCTATAGAGGTTACGAGAATGTAAGTACTAGGATACACATTACATACTAAACATGTTTATCTTGAAATTACACTATCATGTAATTAAAGCTTTTAATGTATACTGAAACCTAAGTTATACTGTCACGTAATATAAAACGAACATGAAAACCGCATCCATGCTTTCTATTCATACAGACACTCATAAAGTGAAATGCTCTGAGCCCACGAATTTATGAAGTTACTGTTTGGATTACTGAAGAACAAATCATCTGATTAAAATATTTATTACAACTTAGAGATCTTGTAGTAGTAAGGCAAGTATCTTGATTAGTCTAGGGTAACTACTTTCCTAGTTTCCCTGTAGATCTCCAAGTCCTCTCTGAGTTCTTATTTCTTCTTTAACTGTAGCTTATTAATATTACTTGCTAGGTTTCTCTCTTATGTTCTTCGAAAATAGAGTTTTAAAATCACATGACATATGTTATGTTAAGTATATTAAAGAAAAATTTAAAATATGAGAAATAAATTGGGATTAGTTAAGAGAAGAAATTGCTATCGAGGAGGTTTAAGTGCCTTTCACACCTTTACATCTTGGACCTGCACTGGCTATAGGATTGCCCTTGAGAAAGCACATTCATACACCAACATTCATAATAGCCAATATAATCGTAGATATAGAACCTCTCATAACGCTCATATTTAATCTCAATTATCCCCTCCATGGCTATCTACATACACTTATGGGTGCATTTATCATAGGTTTAATTCTAGGTTACTTAATGCACTTGCTAGAACGGGTACTTAGTTTATTATGGAAGAAACTACACTTAGTATGCAAGACATCCCTTAACTTGAAGGCATTCATTATAGCAGGTACTTCTGGAACCATATTACATGTTCTTATGGACTCACCGCTTTACTACGACATAAAACCCCTATACCCCATACCTATAAATCCATTTTATAATCCCAGGTTAACCGTCATAATTTATGAGACATGCATATTCATGGGCATACTAGGACTACTATATTACTTCTACCTAATAATCAAGGGCAGTTAGGATAAAGTTTTCATATTGCTCAGCACCATTAAGATATCATTATTCAATTGAAAACCCAATTTTTATCTAACTACACTGAACATGACTTTAGCTATGTGACTATTAGAGTTGCTTAATGGGATCTATTACGCTATTATTAATCACGTTAGCTATATTTGTTGGAGCATAGCGCATATAATCGGGGAAAGATATTGGAACTGGAAAGGTTTTTGTTAGGGTTCTATATCAAAGGAAATTTCGAGGAGTTGTTTTGAAACTCTAAATCTCGTTTTCCTTATTTTGATGCAGCCTATGTATTTTGACGAGCTAGTATGTCGTTTATTGCATGCATTTATATTCCATATACTACCATCAGTATCATAGACAATCACTATACTCAGCTCTCTAATATGCTCCGGTACTGGAAATAGATCGTAAATTATATTTCCATAGATCCTCTCAGCCTCATCCCTCGGAAGAACTTTAACTTCAATTTTAAGATCCTCCTCAATCTTCCTATTTGCAAGCTCCTCAATAGCTCTAATCTCATCCGATGTTGGTTTTCGATTAAATTTAACAGTTAAGCGACCATGCTTACCATGCACATAAGTACTTGCAGTCCACATAGCATCAGAACCGAGAACCTTGACAACAGCACCCTTAAGCACATGCAGAGCCGTATGGGTGCGCACCTCATCAGGATACACATCCACACAGCCAGACATAGCTCCACTAACAACGACATACGCTCCTTCAAATAAAAAAGTTTCCAAACCTCTATCAACAGTAAGAAGCATGGAAAGCAAAATTAACAAGTAAAGGAGAATGGCGAGCGCTGATGCCATTAAGATCTAATCTTCAACTTCCCGTTGAATACTCAAAGAATATTTATACACTAAATTCCCGTCAATCACATATAAGTCAGCATTATAATCATCAATTCTCCTCATTAGTACTGGCCTACCTAATCCCTCAGCTATTTTCCTTAAAGCATCAATACCATCAACATCAACCACCATGCTACTAGCCTCATCAATCGGAGATCCACCAACCTCAATTAAGTAATCCCTTAAAGGCTTCACTACAGAATCAACAGTCTTCCTAGAAAACTTCCGCCTATCAGAGACGTAAATATAGGTTGCAGGGGCTAAGCAGAATAGGCCGACTCCTAAAACTACATATGAAATATTAAGCTTATTCCTAACATCTTCATTAATAATAATGCTCTTACCAGTAAGTTGCCCAGGCGCTCTATGCTCCAAATTTAAAATATTAATTACTCTATCACCAGCACCGTGTCTGAAATTTAACCTCAATGTATGATTAATTGGTAATCTAATCATACCATGCCTTGTAACTGATAAGGCAATTATATTGGCAATTAAAAGTAGATCGTGCTCACCCGAATACACTTCAATTTCATCCTCAATATTCCTGATTAAGGACAATAATTTACCAATATTAAAAGTAAAGTTCTCATTTATTACTACGGTATTATTACCCTTAACATTAAACTTAGGAGTAGTAAGAATAGTTTTCCTCCACTTACCGGGGGATACTATGACCATTTTAAAGCTATAAGTTAATACTGTTGATGCAGGTTCACTAACCCTAAATGTAAAGCTATAATTTACATCAATAGACCTAACTATGCTTAGGAAAAGTACTCCCTCGCCGGGGCCGAGCATGCTCGCATTATCATAAATTATGTTAGGAATTAAGTGAGCAACATAATTATACCGACTGTAGCCTTCATAAGTACATAAAACACGAACTTTCTCCTCAACAACCGGCTCATTAAACAGCATTACAAGCGAAAACGCTGAAGAAGCTATCAGCGCAATTGACAGAAGCAATAGAACTACGAACTTAATTTTATTATTTTTAGATAAAACCATGCACCTCACTCCAAAGATACATGATTAAAGGTAGAAGCAAAATTAGTATAAAAACTTTATGCAACATTTTCAGCCTCCCCCAATATTCCAGCTTGAAGTTTCAATAGTCACTGTGAATTTCAATTGATCAATTGAAGTACAGTTCTCAAATACAAATTTAAATAGTATTGGAAGCTTGCAATTAGGATCCAAAATTCTGGATATGAATATGCTATATGACGACTCATTTAGTGGAAACCTATATTTACCATAACTTAAATTGCTACATATCTTTTTAAAGTTAAAGCATTTACAATAACTCGTATAAGCCATATAAATCGTCATATAACCCTCATTTCCACCTAAAATCAAGTCAAATAATATACATCGAACTCTAATAGGCACAGTCCCTACATTCTTTACAATTAAGTAAAGACAGAAATAATCGCCCTCAGAAACATTATAGCACTCTACTTGAAGCATTAAATCACCAACCCTATCAACTGAACAATAAAAATTACTATTGCAACAACAGCATTTAGAACATGAATAAGCATTATAACATATGATCTTGGAATGGGTTGAACCAACTTTTATTATACCCTGTATTTGCATAAAATCCCTCCAGCAACTATATGCAGCACCATTTATCATCAACACGATGATCATGAAGACAAAAATGAGCAATAGTCCACGTTGTCTACCTGATCTACTCACTTACACCACCTACCGAACTTCCTCCTCATCCTACGAGCATAATAGAAAGCTATTAGAACAGTTATCGAGGCAATAACTATTGAAAGCAAGTAATAACCATGAATAAAGCTGACAATAAATCCAATGCAGCGCTTCAAGTAAATTGAAATCCAACCAATTTTAGGAATAACTAACAGCAACTTCCCCTTTACCTGACTCGGATGAATGGGATTGAAATCAATCACCTTATTAGCATCACCCTTAGTTATAAAACGACCACCCCTAATCTCCATAACTCTATGTAAGGTCATACCGCCATCCGAGAAATACAAAATTACATCGCCGGGCTTAATTTTGCTAGCTGGAACCTTAACAACAAGCGCTATATCGCCAACATCCATTGTCGGCCTCATACTACCACTCAAAACAACTGAAGGAAAAACACCAAGCAACCCAGTACTCAACCAAACAGCAAAAACAAATGCCAAAACAACCACTATGAAACCAATAGGCCTATCCTTACTCCACCCACCTTTAAACTCAATTCTCAAGCCAGCACGCCTAAGAACACTTAATGGAATAGCATTATCAATTACAATTAAACTCACAGTCGGGGCAACTACACCTATGAGCGATTCAAGACCCCAAGTCAAATCAGGGAGTATTGGCGAAAACCATTGAAACAATTTCAATGGAGCAAGATAAACTATTGAGCCTAATGGACCGGAGATAAAAGCTAAGTATGAAGCAAGCAAGTTAACTGCTAAGTCAGGAAGATATTTGGAACCTAAAAATTCAACAATTGAAAAGGGCTTAACTGGAGGATAAAGCATGCTTATTAAGGCGAAAGTTCTACTATAAAAAATAGAGACAATTAAGATAGCTAAAATAAACTTCCTCTTGCCATAACTCCTCAAAATGCAAGACCTAGAAAATTCACTACCAATAAGAGAAGCTGAAATCATCATCAAATTGAGAATCACGTTAACTGGAGTTAACACAACTGGACTTCGACCGTACTTTGAAAATAAACCACCATCAATTTGCATTATTATTTGAAATAATGATGCCATTAAAGCAACTAATAAAACATAATTGTTAAAATTAAGTAGTAACTCTCTAAAATCACAAGACCATAAAGCTATTAAAGCTACACTTATCCAGCAAATGGATGGGAAAAAGTATGCAAAATATCCAGAAGGCTTATAGAGATACATTAAGATTTGAATTGCAATTAAAGCACAAATTAAAGGGACATTCCTATCCATGGAAAACACCCCAATGGTGTTTAATGTAAAAAATAGGGAAAATAGAGGGTACTCTAAGCATCGGCTAACACTCCTATGCCTTATTCCACTGAACCGCCACTACTTCAACGTATATCTTGTATGTATGGCACTCTTCTGCTTCCTGGTAGAATTCTAAGTCAATTTCACACTTATGAGTACGACACGGGTCGATCTGGTATGGCAGCTGATTTGTAACTTCAAGCCATATAACGGGTATATCAATACCTATATCGACAACTCCATTACCATTTACGTCCTCGTATAGATCCCCTATGTAATCTCCATCGGGATCATACCATAGCAATCTATATATCAAGTGACCTGTTGCATTCCTTTTTTCACCAGTTATATTGAAACCCACTAGAGATAGTGGTATTGTTCCAATATTATGCAACTTAAATGTTGTTCTAACCAAGTATTGTGGATATGCATTATCAACTACAATGACTAGTCTCTTATACCCCTTCTTTCCAGTATGTACATCTGTAATTTCATCTTCATACCAACTACTGCAATTGCCGACATTCTTACCTAGCCATTCCCCTTCATATATCTGTGAATTGTTCCAATAATACTCTATGCTATGTGGAGGCTCAACCCAATCGAATGCAAGAGTCAGACTTCCCATTTCAGCTGTACCTTGAATAGTAACTCTATCACTCCAGTGAGCGTAGGTAACGCCGATCACAGAGAGCACCATTATTAAAAGTAAAGAAAGGATGCCAGATTTTCGAGCGTTCATGTTCATCACCAGCCACTAGCCCGTCTATGCCTTATTCCACTGTACGAAATCAAGCACCAAGCTGAATGTGTAAGTATGACACTCTTCTGCAGTTTGCTTGAAGTCTATGTCAACAACTACTGGATACTCATGGCATGGCTCAAGCTGCCAATCCTCCGGTACATAGGCAACTATCCTCACATTCATTACTTCTCCTGCTGGATCAACTAGTGCACCCTCAATTATCCATGCACCTATAGTATCGTTGTAGACCTCTATATCTACTCTAAAGGATAGATCCTCACCATCAGTTTCATCAAAACCAGAGAACGTAGTATTAACCAGTACTGCAGGTATCGTACCAGCATTCTTCAATATAAACTCAATGTGTACATCCCATTGTGGATAAGCATTTTCAAATAACATAGTCAATTTCTTAGCAACCGTCTGTGGTGGTGTGTGATGCGTACTAGTCTCAAAATCGCTTAATGTAATAGTTGCATTTGCAACCCAAGGCTTGGATGGAGTGAAATCTTCTTCAGGAACACCATTAGTTGTCTCATAGTAAGTTAGTGAATCATTTAGAATACCTACTATAAGCTCGCCCATGTGAACGGTTCCCTCAATGGTGACAGTATCGCTCCAGTGAGCATAGGTTACTCCGAGTACTGTTAGAGCAATTATTAGTAGTCCAAATGTGCTAAATAGACTCTTACTATTCAATATCATATCACCTCTTATGTTCGGGCTATCATCGCCCAGGACCTACTGATCCTAGGCTTTAACGGGGGCTCCCGCTTAGTCCCCCGTGCAGGTTAGAATATGAAAATTTATTATGATTATAGATTTCGAATCAATTGACCTGAAAATAAACCAATTGGACTAAAATATATAAAAATAAATTTCATTGAGGCCGCTTTAATTGCAATCGAATTAGAAGGGAATCCAGCTTTTTAAAGTCATCACTTAATCTGTATAATTTAATTTTCCTGTCACTCATGATTGAGTACTCGATTAATCCGATGTCTATGAGGTATTGGAGTTTATCTGCTGTTTTTGAATATGATAGGCCTACTCTTCTTGCCAGCCTTCTTAAAGTTATTTCCTTACTTTTACATATTTCAACTACTATTTTAAATAGTAAGTCTTCATTGAAAACTCTTTTTGTAAGCTCCATTAGTAGTAGGGTTCGAGCATCAATTTCCCGTGAACTTAGCTCATTTATATTATGATCGGAGGGCTCGATTTTCAATTTTTATCAAAACTAAATATTCGAATGCTTACGTTATTTAGTTCCGCTCCATTTGGGATATTATCAGACCATTTGGATGAGTGACTTATAAACTCATGTTAGAATATCCCTAAGTTTTTGATATTTCTTTGAAAGTCTATAAACTTTTACCCTAGGACTTGCATAGAAATATTCCACAACTCCCTTCTCAACTAGGAAATCGAGATGCTTAGCTAAATTTGAATGCGAAATTCCCACTTTTCTAGCAAGCTCTCTTAAGCTTGCACCCTCAATTTTACATAATTCAACTATTATTCTAAATTTCACATTATCCTTATACGTTTGCTTTAAAAATTCGACAAGCATATTTTCATAATTATGTAAATTAGAAGGCAATAATGCACCTCCAAACTTTATTCAACCTGCGAAATACTCGTACTTAAAAGGTTTATCTCTTATTACATATATATTTTTGACTAAATTTTTTCAAAAAATTTATGATAGCGAATTTAAAATTGTATAGTTTTTCACCTAAACCATCAAGGCGCACTAATAGCCGCTCAGTGGAAATATTTGAATCCTTAGCTTTACTTCATATATTTCGTGAATTTTCATGAATTCTTGTCAGTTGCGAGAAGATTCTTCATCTTTAATCCAGAGACCGTCGTTTCATCATCCATTTAGTATAGTGGTTTGACACTTAATTTAAAATTTGCTTTTTCTCATCAATTAATAGCTATTGATGGGAGATGAAGTTGAATTGAAGTTTTTACTTATAACCTTGCCGGGACTTGAGAAGGCTATTGAAATTGAATTGAGTAGATTTGGGTTTAATGGGGAAGTGATTTCAAGAGCTAGAGCTGTTGGGGAGCTTAATGAACCAGAGAAATTGCGGACTATTGAATCTTATGCTGAAATTCTCGCTGAAGATACTGTTAGGGATGAATCTAGAAGGGGGATTCGACTTTTAATTAGGAGAATCTTGATTGAAAATCCTGAAGTTAGAGATGCTATTGAAAATGCTAGGACAGTTACTATTAAAGGCTCAGTGTACTGTAGATTAAAGTGCCTAGATTATAGAATGCTTGAATTAATTGCAGCTAGAGAAATTACTAGGGTTTTTAGGGGTATATCAGTTAAGCCGAAAATGGGAGACCTGGTTTTGAGGGTTGAAATTCTAAATAATAAGCTAATAATTGCTAAGGAATTGAAATCTAGGCTTCATGAAAGAGGCTATACGAGATTCAAGCATCCAGCAATGATCAATCCATTGGCAGCATCATCAATGAGCTTATTAGCTAACATTAGTAGTAGAGACGTAATATTAGATCCATTTTGCGGTGCTGGAACTATACCAATAGAAGCGAACTTGACATGTGGATGCGAGGCACATGGATCCGACTTAAATAGGGAATACATTAAGGGGGCAGTAATTAACTCTAAAGAAGCCAATGTGAGAAGTGGAACATGCTTCTTCATATCATCAATTAAAGACCTCAGCGTAAGAAATGCATATAATGCATTGATAACTGATCCGCCGAGGGGCATTAGACTTAAAGTCGATAGCCTCAAAGCAATATATAGGTACCTAATTGAAGCCGCGGGCAAAGCATTATTGGATAAAGGTAAACTGATCGTGAGTACATTAAATAGGAATGCCAAATTACTAATTAGAATAGCTGAAATGACTGGAAAATTCAACCTCACAAGTAAAGTAGATTATGTGCAGGGAGGATACTTCTGCTCAATAATAATCCTCGAATTCACATCCTAGACGGAGCCTCTATCCCCATTATATCAAGTATATTTCTTAAGGCAATTCTAACAGCATTAACTAAATGTAACCTTGCATTCCTCAGGGATCGAGGCTCAGCTTTAAGCACTGGAATTGCATCATAAAATGAATTAAATGTTAAAGCCAATCTATAGGCATAGTCAGTTAATAGTTCAACGCGAAGCGTATCTGCAGCTTCAGCAATAACTTCCGGCAGCTTCGCCACCTGTAGAATCAAGCTCCTCTCAAGCTCATGATTTAGAAGTTTAGTGTCATAGTCCCTCGGTAACTCTTCACCGAACTTAGCGAGAATATTGCATGCCCTTGCATGTGCATACTGAATGAAGGGTGCACTATTCCTCTCAAAATCAAGAACTCTATCCCAAGTGAAAGTGATTTTCTTGGAGGGGGAAATTGATAGGAGGGCATATCTAACAGCACCAATACCAACAACCCTACTTATCCTATCAATAACATCGGGACTTAGATGAGGAGACCTCTTAATAACTTCCTCTCTCGCCCTCTCAATAGCCTCACTTAAAATTCTATCCAAATCAATATATCTCCCACGCCTACTAGACATTCTAAATCCGGGCATGTGCACAAGCTCATATGCATAGTGCACCATATTTACTGCCAAATCCCTTCTCCCAAGCACAGCCAATGCAACTCTCAACTGAAGCTGAGGCAGTGATTGCTCTGCACCAATGACATGAATTACCTTATCCGCATGCTCGAACTGCCATAGAGTATATGCAATATCCCTAGTTGTATAGAGAGTTCTACCATCAGACCTCACCAGCGTTAACTTTGGAATCTCATATTTAGGGTTCACGCCCAGCTCTGACTTCAAATCAAGGGCCCTAGCCGCCTCATTAACCTCAAATATTAAGGCACCATTCTCATACTTGACAAATGGAGTTTTCTTTAAAGCTTCAAGAACAGCTTTAACTCTACTACTCCATACAACTTCACTTTCCCAATCCCAGCTATCGTGATGGACATTCATTTTCTCGAGGGTATCTTTGAACCCCTCAATGCATTTCTCGCACATCTCCCTGACCACTTTAACGGCATCCTCATATCCTAATTCATATCGATAATCCAAGTCGATAATTGATTGCACTGGATTTTCATCAGAATTTATTTCAGCAAGTAGCTTATCAAATAAATCGGGATCCCTCTCCCTAAGCTCATTAGCTATGGAAATCCACTCACTAAGCTCACTATTCAACCTTGCAATTTCATCTTCAAAACCACTATCCAGAGTCTTCAATTCCTCCAATCTCTTCTTCAACTTCCAAATTTCAACGATGCAATTCGTCATTGCATAAATTAATCCAATAAAGTGGTCGGGCTTCATATCAACCTTAAAGTCCCTAACCTTACTATAGCCATATGCGGCTATAGCCACTTGGAAGCCGACATCATCAATGTAGAAGTGCGTCTTAACCTCATGACCCCTAGCCCTGAGGAGTCTAGCCAGAGTATCACCTAGAACAGCATTTCTCGCAGCACCAATATGGAGTGGATGAATTGGATTAGCACTTGTATGCTCAACAATTATCTTCATCGGTCTATCAGCCTTAAGCTTACCATACTCCACATCTAAAAGCTCGACAGACCTAAAAACCTCAGATGCAAGCTCAGAGTAGTTTAAGTAGAAGTTAACATAGCCACCGCCAGCAACCTCAACTCTCTCAATAAACCTCCAAGACCTCTCACCTATGAGATCAACAATTTTACCTGCCAAATCCAATGGATTAAAATCAATCTTCTTCGCTACCGAAAAACATGGAAATGCCAGCTCAGCCTTAATTGCTCTTGGAGGAGTCTCCAGCTCAACCTCGAAATCCCTCAATCCAATACTTTGAAGAGCAAACTTGACAGCATCCATGCATTCACGCCTAAACAAACCGTATGGATTTCTAGCCTGCAACACCTCTCCCTCACACAATACTCAGAACATTAAGGTGAAAAGAGCATTATATTATTAACTCAAGGGAACCGCTTAGAACAAGATTGTAGAGATTAAAGTTAATTAAAATTGGAATTCGGATCTAGAATTAAAGTGAAGATGGTAAATTAAGGGAGGCAGCCTTCTTGAGTCATAGGAATATTGTTAATGAAATTGCATCTAAAATGTTCATTACTGATAGGCTGAGTCAAGATGAGCTGCGCAAACTACTCACTAAGTACTATGAGAAGCTTAAGAGCCCAGAGCTAGATCCAAATGAAACCTATACAGTTACAATTGAAGTTTCAGAGTTTGAACTCCATGCACTTGAAGACCTAGCTCACACATACATTGAAGATGAAAATAAACACGAAATGCTTCTTCACGTCCTAAGATATTTTTGGCAAAAACTAGTAGAGGCAGTATCACACCAGGAAAGTAGCTACTCTGAAGTTTAAAATCAATTGAAGAGTGCTCAAATCAACCAATCACATATCAATCAGGACTAATCAGTTATTGAGAATAAGCCTTATAGGCTATGAAGCTGAGCTCTTACAAATTAATCGCTAAGTAAGCATGATGCAATTGATCTCACTATTCACATAAAACTTCACCAATAATTAAGAGAACTACGTAATTACCCAATTGAGGAATAAGCTATAGAAAGCACAACATTAAATCTAGTACCCTATTTCCTCAAAATTACTGTAAAAGAATGAAATTTTTAACGAAATTTAGAGAAATTGTTGAATGAGTTTTAGTGCTTGCTAATTGTTTTCTATGGTTTGGCGGGCCCGCGGGGACTTGAACCCCGGACCTTCGGCTCCGCAGGCCGATTCGAGGTGAAGCCATTTGGCTTCACTCGCTCTATCCATGCTGAGCTACGGGCCCACTACTACTTGAATAAACTTCGATATTAAGTTTAGTTGGATTTTAAGTAATATAGTAGCCGAGCTCTCTAGCTATCTTCTTCAATCTTTCAATTCTTTTTTCAACTGGTGGGTGGGTTGAGAATAGTTCTGAGAGAGCACCTGGCCTCAATGGATTAATTATCCATAAGTGGCTTGTTGCGGGGTTAACATTCATAGTCAGCCCCACGTTTCTTGCTTCAGTTATCTTTTTAAGTGCACTTGCAAGCTCCAGGGGTTTTCTAGTGATTCTGGCACCAACTTCATCTGCTAGGTACTCTCTTGTTCTTGAAATTGCTGCTTGAATTATTAAGGCAGCTATTGGCGCTAATATTGCGGCTAGAAGGGCTGCAGCTGCCGATTCTCCACTTCTCCTTCTCTCACTGAAACCACCGAAATACAGGCTCCACCTACCTATATATGCGAGATAGCTGATGGCACCGGCAATTGTTGCAGCTATGGTTGCTATCAACACATCCCTATTCTTTATGTGGGCCACTTCATGTCCAATTACAGCCTCAATCTCCTCCTCGTCGAGCAGATTTAGAAGACCCTTAGTTACTGCAACAACGCTCTTGCCGGGTCCTCTACCAGTAGCAAATGCATTGGGAGCAGTTGAATCTATAATAGCCACTCTAGGCTTCGGTATTCCCGCCCTATTAGCCACTCTTTCAACAATTCTGTGAATCCTTGGGCTCTCCCTTGGACTCACAATTCTAGCACCAGTCATTGCAAGCACCAGTCTATCGGAGTAGAAGTATGCTATGAAGTTGAATAGAAATGCCATCATTAGTGCAGCCTCAATAGCCCCAATAGGATTTCCAATGTAAAGGCCAATTGCATAACCGACTAGTAGGAGTAGGGAGGTCAAGATTCCTAAGAGGACGGCAACTTTCAACATGCCTTTTTTAGCCTCCTAGAAGGGAAAAGAAGAGAGTTGGTTTAAAAACTTAGTGTTGAACAGCTCTTAACACAGCATTTGCCAATTCTAAGAGAGTTCTGCGGGGATTTGAGGCTTTAACATAGGCGGAGGCGAGCAGCACCCCTTCAACGCCGAGTTTAAGTGCAGCCTCAACATCTTCACCAGAAGTTATCCCAGCACCGCAAAGCACATGAACTCCACTATTAACTCTATTAACTGCATTAACTGCCTCAATAACGACTTCAGGCTTAACTTTACTAACAGCCCTACCGCTTCCTATGAGCTCTGGCGGCTCAATAGCAATAGCCCACGGATTCAAGCTGGCAATAGCAGAGCTAACACTAACGTTATTTGAACAAGCAATGGTGAGTAAGCCAACCTCCTTAGCCCGCCTAATAGCCAAGTCTATGTCTGATATCAACATTCTCTTCTCAGAGTGATTAATAAGCGTGCCAATAGCTCCAGCTTCCTTCACTGCCTCTGGCAGTATGTGGCCAGTATGGGAGCCAGGCGTTATAGGGTCAATGTGCTGTGCAAATACAGGTATGTCAACCGACTCAGCTATCAACCTTAAATCTACTAGCTGAGGACAAACAGCAATGCATACACCAGTTTTCCTATGAACTTCACTTGCAATTCTAGCTAGCTCAAGAGCTTTTCTCCCAGTAGCTTCAGCATAAGTCTTGAAGTTAATGACTATCACTGGTAGCTCAATATCCACCATAATTGGCTACTCCACCTTCCTGAATCTACCCTTCAACTTCTCCAGTACTTGAGGAAGCGTTGTGTACTCCATTTCTTCAGGTCCAAGTCTATGGGGCATGAATGGGCCGTGACGCCTCAAGTAATCCGTTACTTCTAATGCAAGCCTCCTAGACCAATCAAATGCCGGATCATCAAATAAGTCAGCCGGCCCCTCTAGATGACCGTCATTAAGCTGAAATCCCAGAGCAACAACTCTTGGTGGACCATCAAATCTCGTGCACTTGGCATCTCTCAGGGAAACTGGCATTAGAGGTCCGTGATGAGAGCCCCTCATCCAGCCAGCAACCAAGTGTGGAAAAGCGAATGCCTCTAAAATTTCACCAACAGCAGGCAGGCCTTTTTGCGCTCTAACAATGCATACTGGATCATCCTTACCAACATATCTACCAGCAATTAGCGATAGCCTCGTAGTGCTTGCAGCAGCTGCTGGTAGGCCGTCCTTCCTATAAACCTTCGATATCACATATCTGCTTGGAGTCCCTATTAGTGCTAGAAGATCGTACATTTCCTCTGGACATGAAAGCTCAACCTCTAAGCCCTTAAGCACGTCAAGCACCACGAATTTGAAGCCCTGATGGAGCCTTGGATCGATAACTAGGCCAGCAGTATTAAATGGGTCTGCAAAAACCTTGAACAATGGTAGGTTCCATGCGCCCGGCTCGGTCTTATCTGCTGCAAAAACGACTATTGGATCACTTGGCCGCTCCTCAAATTCAAGCTCAGCTACACCTGGACCCATACCCCTAATGTTTCCAGAAAAGGCTTCGGCTAGGAGATCTTGGCCAGCAGCATAGAGCTTAAGAGGCTTAGAAACCTTTTCAGTAACCTCCTTAAAGGTATCCCAGGCCAATCGATGAACCTCAGAGTTGTTTTCGCCCCTTCTATGAGTCATTAGCAACTCTAAGTCGTCGCCACAATTAAACACGTAGTAATCAATTATCAACCCATTTTCCACTGCCTCACTTAACTTCTTCTTAGCAACCTCTATCTGCTTTGGATGAACAACATGGTGACCCGCCAAGCTCCCAACATCAGCCTTTATAATACTAACAGTAATCTTAGCCACACAACTTCACCCCATTCACAAAGCATTATTTAGAGACTGGTATTAAGTTGGGCTTACTAGCAAATATCATTTATTGTGCGCTACTTCTTTTCTGGAGCATAATAGTAGTATTCGCCAATGGACTTCTGCAATCTATCAAGCCAAGAATTAGGCTTATTTACCCTCGGCCTTCCAGTTTGGGGATCCCTCCTAAACGTTACGCCAACATCCTTCAAGAACATGTTCATTCCCCTCCTCAAGCTTAAAGGCTTAGAGGCATACCCCTCAATGCCGGGCTCTCCAAGAAAAACCATTAAGCTATCAGCTATCAAGCTCTGAGCAATTAAATCGTGCTCAACAACAAAGGCAGCTGCAGCCTTGCTCTCAACAATCCTCTTTATAGTTCTAGAAACAGCAATTCTCTGCTCGACATCAAGATAGGCGCAGGGTTCATCAATTAAATAAATATCTGCATCCATTGAGAGGCAAGCAGCTATGGCTACTCTCTGAAGCTCACCGCCACTAAGCTCATTAACGTTCCTGTCAAGCAGATCAGCCAAATCCAGTTGATTCAGTATCTCGGTCTTAAACCATGATGAGCCATAATTACTCCCCGAAGCCCTCTTCAATAAATCTTCAACCGTACCCCTATAGCTTGGAGTCAAGTATTGGGGCTTATAGCTCACCCTTAAACCAGTACAAGGAGGAAATCCCTCATCAGGCTCAAGTATTCCAGCTAAAAGCTTTACGAAAGTTGTTTTACCAATCCCATTAGGCCCCAAAATACCCACAACTTCACCAACATGTATTTCACCGGGCTCAACTACCAGCTCAAAATCACCAAGCCTCTTAACCAACCTACCCCACTTCAACAATATGCTCTCAGGCTTCCACTCAATTTGACTTGGAGCAACATCAAATTTAACGGGCTCCCTTCTGAAAAGAACGTTTTCATCAGGAATATAGCCATCCAAATATATGTTTATCCCAACCCTAACGCCATGCACTTTGGAAACTATGCCATAAACCCCCGGCTTCCCATAGAAAATGCATACTTGATCTGAAATATAATCCAAAACAGCTAAGTCATGCTCAACAACAATAACATAGCAATCCTTTCTAGCCAAAGACCTAATAACCCTCGCAACACGCATTCTCTGATATACATCCAAGTAGCTTGAGGGCTCGTCGAATAGGTAGACATCAGCATTTCTAGCAGCAACAGCAGCTATGGCTACTCTCTGAAGCTCACCGCCACTAAGCACTCTTATATCCCTACTCCATATGGAGTCAAGTTCAAGCAAATCCCTAAGCTCATCAATTACACCCCTCTCATCAACCTTCTTCAGCAGGGAACCGACCTCACCCTTAACAACCTTAGGTATTCGATCAACATACTGCGGTTTATGGAAAATCCTCAACTTACCCTCAGAAAGCTTCTGGAAATATGGTTGAAGCTCCGAACCCCTAAAGTAGCGTATTATTTCACTCCAGCTCGGCGGATCATCCCATCTCCCCAAGTTAGGCCTTATTTCGCCAGCCAATATCTTGAGGGCAGTTGTCTTACCAACAGCATTTGGACCAATTAATCCAAGAACCAAGCCCAGCTTCGGAATTGGCAGCCTATAGAGCTTAAATGCATTCGGCCCATACCTATGAGAGCACTCCTCCTCCAATTCATCTGGCAAATTAACTATCCTAATAGCCTTAAACGGACACTTCTTAACACAAATACCGCAGCCAGAACACAAAAGCTCAGCTATGACTGGCTTCCCAGTAACCTCATTAAACTCTATAGTCTTATCTCCACTTCTAACTCTAGGACAAAATCTATAGCACTCCTTATTGCAGTCCTTAGGCTTACAGCGATCCAGGTCGAGTACAGCTATTCTAACCAAGACCAATCCTCCGCAAAGAATATCTTCCCGCTCAAACTATACTTCACGGGAGATGATGTAAAGGCGACGGCGAGTACATGCAGGATGACTGATGCTGTGGAAGCTGATCCCACCATCCAATAAGCTAAAGTTAACACAAAAATTTGAGAAGTTAAGAGATTATGACTCACTTTCACTTTCCGACTCAGCATACGTCTCCAAGAATACCTTGTAATAATCCTCCATCAATTCCTGCTCTTCCTTAGTCCTCTTAATTGCCTTCATCTCCTCCTCACTAACAATAGTGATCTTCCTACGCTTATTCTCCTCAACGGAGTATGTCATCTTATATGAGGCTGTCGAGGTCAACTTCTTCACAGTACCACAGCTCTTACAAACTAGAACCACTTCCCCTTCACGCCTTTCAGGTACAAGCATTCTACCGCACTTTTCACAGAACTCCAAGATTTTTCCTCCACTAATACACAACATCACAGGGGCTTCTGCCTTAGAGTCTCAACCAGCAATCAATATTTAAACTTAGCGTTAATGAAGATGGCGGGAACCTTTTAGTAATAGCTAGACAATTATTGATTTGGGTAAAATAATGCCGGGCATACCGCTGGTATTTCCATTCTCCGCAATAGTAGATCAGGAGAGAATGAAGCTTGCACTAATACTCAACGCAATAAACCCTAGAATTGGGGGAGTACTAATTAGAGGAGCAAAGGGAACTGGCAAAAGCTCGGCTGTTAGGGCACTAGCAGACTTGCTACCAGAAATTGAAGTTGTGAAGGGATGCCCATTCAACTGCAATCCAAGAGATCCAACAAACATGTGTGAAGTATGTAGAGCGAAGTATGAGGCTGGAGAAGAACTACCGATCGAAAAAAGAAAAATGAGGATAGTAACACTACCAATTGGCGCAACTGAAGATAGGGTTGTCGGCACACTGGACATAACTAGGGCAATAAAGGAAGGCGTAAAAGCACTTGAACCCGGATTACTAGCCGAAGCAAACCAAAACATATTATATGTCGATGAAATAAACTTGCTCCCAGACCACATAGTAGATGACATACTTGATGCAGCGGCTTCAGGATGGAACGTAGTTGAGAGGGAAGGCATATCGGTAGCGCATCCAGCAAGATTCATACTCATTGGAACCATGAACCCAGAGGAAGGGGAACTAAGACCACAGCTCCTAGATAGAATGGCACTGCATGTCCAAGTAGACACAATATATGATAAGAAGCTGAGAATAGAAATCATGAAAAGAAATCTGGAGTTTGAGGAAGACCCAATTGGATTCAGAGCCAAATACGCGAAGGATCAGGAAGCCTTGAGAAACAGGATAATTAGGGCAAGGCAAATACTACCCAAAGTTAAAATTCCATCAGAACTACTAGAAGTAATTGCGCGAATGTGCATCATACTCCACGTTGACGGACATAGACCGGACATAGTAATGCTGAAAACAGCTAAGGCACTAGCAGCATTTGAGGGAAGAACTGAAGTAAAGCCAGAGGACATATTGACATGCGCACACTTAACGCTAAGCCATAGAACTAGGAGGGGAGGATTAGAAGAACCAGCAACTCCAAATCAAATTGAGGAGGCATTTAAAGAAGCACTTGAAGAAGCATTGGGTATTAAACCACAAATTTCAGCTCCTCCGACGTAACTTCAACTATTCTCCTAGGCTCTATTCTCTCGATAATACCATCCCTAATCCAGGCAATTCTATCACTAACATCCAGCATCTTCAAGTCGTGAGTAGCACATAAAACTGTAACACCTCTCTCCAAGCACACGCTCTTCAATAGAGAAACTATTTTCAAACCAGTTTCCAAGTCGAGATTCCCAGTAGGCTCATCAGCCAACACTATTGAAGGATTATTTGCAAGAGCCCTAGCAATAGCAACCCTCTGCTGCTCACCGCCACTAAGCTGATCAGGCTTATGGTGAAGCCTATCACCCAATCCAACACGCTCAAGCAAGGCTTTAGCCCTCTCAATTCGCTTTTCACGCGGAATATTTGCAAATAGCATGGGAAGCATCACATTATCGAGGGCATCTAGAAAGTCCACCAAATTAAATGTTTGAAGAATATAACCGACCTTAAAGCACCTAAACTCAGCTAATTCGGTGGGGGACATTTCACCCAAATTCCTACCATCAACGTAAACTGCCCCCTTGGTTGGCCTATCAAGGCCGCCAATAATATTAAACAGAGTAGTCTTTCCACTCCCGCTTGGACCCATAATTGATAAATACTCGCCTCTCATCACCCTCAAATTGACCCCTTTAAGTGCATGAACAACCCAGTTCTTCATATAGTAGTATTTGTGTAGATCGACGACTTCAACCACGCAATCTGAACTCGACATACTAATTTCAGTGATGGATAGTTAAAATATAAGTGTGACGTAAGAGCATAGCTTAATTGTGGTGCTAGAGCCTTGAAAGAATTTAACTTACTAGTGGCAACTCAAAGAGGGAGAGAAGACGACTGCATGTCCGAGCTATGGTACCTCTTAAGGGAAATCGGGGATGAAAAAGCACTCTATGATAGGTCGGGTATACCCGGACTAGTAATAGTCAAGTCATCATTAAACCCCTTTGAGGTAATTAGAAGGCTCAGGGAATTAGCTGAAGAAAGGCCCTGGGAATTCAGATATGTACTCAAGATCACGCCAATCGAAATTGTAGTTCCAACAGACTTGGAGAAAATAAAGGAGGCTGTCGCAGAGCTAGCAAGCAAAATATCTGAAAATGAGACATTCAGAATTACCGTAAATAAGAGAGCCACAACCCTCAGTACTCGCGAAATAATTGAGACAGCGGCATCCGTTATAAATAGGAAAGTTGACTTGAAAAATCCGGATAAAATAGTTCAAATTGAAGTATTGGGTGGAACAACTGGAATATCCATAATAAGGCAGGGCGACATACTCTCAATAGCGAAAATAAGAGAGCAATTTCTAAGGAGAATGAGGGGCAGATAATAGTTTAAGGCTACTTATAAATGTCCAGAAGAGCACCGCGCTCAATAACTAAGCGCTCAATGGCATCCCTCAAGCTCAAATCACGTCTCATGACAGCAGAGATCTCAATATCCGAAATTCCATAAGCCATTTTAATTAAATTCACCTTCTCATCATTCAATTCTAGAATGAGTCTATCCAATCTATACTTACCCAGTAACTTCACTAAACTCTTAATAGCATTCTCAGCATGCTCCCTAGAATCGCCAATTGATATGAGGAGCACCCTATCTAGGTTCCCCCTTACCCCAACAATTTTAATTGCATCCCTTATCTGCCTTTTACCAGACAAATAAAGCAGAAGCTCTATTCCAATCTTATTACATATATTTTGACCGGTATGAAAAGCTCTCAACGCCTTTAAAGCTGCTGATAGAACATGCCTCACCGACACTATGTAGTTTGGATTAACAGCTTGAACTACAACGTTTAATTGCTTCTCCACTCTCTCCATGGCATTGAAAAGCTCATCAACATTCAACCCAGCATCAACTATTAAGTCAGCTAGGCAAACATACTTGACTCCAAATACTCCAGACAGCTTTTCAATAATTAAATTAGAGTTCTCAGACAAGACTAGGCCAGCTCACTGATCACCTTTGAAGATTCAAGCTCACTAAATATTTGTGGCAAAAACTCCCTAATCAACTCCTCCTTAACACCAATATTTAGCAAGCGCTCTCTAACTTCATCGAACCCTAAACCCCTCTTAACCCACTTAATGGTCAAGCTCTTTATGGTTTCATAAGGCTCCCACGGATATATTATCCAGGCATCAGTCTCAACCATATAGTAGTCTGGAACAAAGGTTGTCCAAGGCTTAACGTGGATGGTTGCAACCCTAATTTCAGCAGCCCCCTCCTCAATTAAGTGCTTAACAGCTGCAGTTAAGCTACTCCCAGTATCAGAGACATCATCAGACACCAAAACCCTCTTTCCCCTAACACTAGTTGAAACTGGCTGTGTTATGACTGGAGTTCTAGCAACTTCCGCTACATCCTTATAGAAGACAATTCTGATACTGGCAATTTCCGGCACTTCAAGTAAATCGGATAATAACCTCGCAACAATCCATCCTCCCCTAGCAATCCCCACAATAACCTCCGGCTTAAATCCACTAGCCCTAATTTTCTTGGCCAACCCTATGATTAGCATGTGAATTTCATCCCAACTTGGAACTATGAATTTCATTCGCTCCAAAGCCAACACCAGCACTAACCGTATTCAAGAAGAGCTTTTAGAGCTTTCTATGAAATTATATCCCAGCTCAAATGCCCTCAAATTAGGTTCGATGTACCTTCTAGGGATAATCATTTGAATCGACTTGACCACTGCCTCGCGATTCACTATGTCTTTGAAGAGCGCTGAGAAGACACCTGCTAAAACCACGTTTACTGAGGCAGCTAGACCAGCTTTAAGAGCAAGCTCATAGGCATCTAGAAAGCATGCTTTACTTGAAATTCTCTCTAGAAACTTCTTAACCTCATCTAGAGAGGGAAGAAGTTCTAAGCCGAGAACCGTTGATAATGGGGGTATTGTGCGCTCATTAACTATGACAACCGTTTTACTTGAAATGTACCTTGAAGCCCTCAATGCCTCAACGTAGTCCAGCGATATCAGTGCATCCGCCGACCCAGCCTCGATTAAAGGACTATGAACATCACTACCGAACTTAACATAGCTTTGAACCACACCTCCCCTCTGACTCATACCCAAGGTCTCACCAACCCTGACAGAGTAGCCCATTAAGATAGCTGACTGGGCAATTATTCGGGAGAGCGTAAGTACGCCTTGACCACCAACACCGCTAATTACTAAATTGAATCGAGTCACCAAGCTACACCACCTCAATAGCACCAACTGGACATGCATAAGCACAAACGCCGCAGCCAATACATAAATCATAATTGATTACTGGACCCTCAGCAGACCATGCCATTGCTGGGCACCCTAAGCTTAGAATGCAGCTCTTACACTTAATACATCGATCATAATTCACCTTCACTTCATGAAGCTTGATACCTCTCCTTCTCGCAAGTAGAGCGCACTCCCTCCTCGACACTACGAAGAAGACACCATTCCTATTGCTCAAAGCCTCCTTAAACACTTTGATAGCTGCATCGACATCATATGGATCTACAACTCTAACCTCCTTAACTCCAATGCCCTCAGCAACCTTGGCAATATCAATTTTCACGGCACTAGATCCATCAGCTCTCACAGCAACTCCCGGATGAGGTTGATGGCCAGTCATGGCCGTAGTCTCATTATCTAAAACCACTACTACTACATTTAAATTGAAGTGAACCGCGTCTACTAGTGCAGGTAGACCTGCATGGAAAAACGTTGAGTCCCCAATTGTTGCAACAACGGGCTTTTCATAACCAGCATACTTCAACCCCATGGCCATGGAAATGCTGGCACCCATACAGTGCTCAGTCCATATGGCCTCGAGGGGTTTCTGAAGACTTAAAGCATAGCAACCTATATCCCCAAAAATGGGCACTTCATCTAGTTTATAGCCCAGCTCGCTAATTGCCCTTTTAAGAGCATAATACGTAGCCCTATGGGGGCAGCCGGGACACATTGGAGGAGGCCTCGATGGAACAGAGGCCTTCTCAACCTGAGCTAAAGAGTACTCAGCATCCGAGAATTCTGCTAGGGCACGCTTAACGATCTCAATATTCAGCTCACCTTCCCTCGGTATGGGCATTCCACTCATTTTACCATGCACTTCAATTCCGCTAAGCTTAGATGTGGTGAGCAAAGCTCTTAATCTCATTTCAATAAACGGCTCAAGCTCCTCAACAATTAGAACTTTTCTGGATGATTCCAGCTCATTAAGGAGTGTTTTATATGGTAAAGGATTTGTAATTCCAAGCTTCAGAACCTTGACGCCATTCAAGTGCATCTCCTCAATTGCCTCAATAACGTACGTATAGGATACTCCTGATGTAACTACTAATTTCTCTCCTTCACCTATAACCTTGTTCAATGGGCATTCTTCAGCATAGAGCTCCGCAATCCTCATTTGCTCATTCAACCACTTATGCCTAATCAAGTTCCATTTCATTGAAGCACGCACATATCTTGGTAGGTCTCTTGGAAATCTCGGACTCCTAGTAATTTTCTTAACTTCACCTAGTACAACGTCACCGGATGTGTGATTGACTCTTGTAGTCGTCCTTAATATTACTGGTAAGTGAATTTTCTCTGAGAGATCAAAAGCCCATACTACACCGTCCTTAGCTTCCTGCGGATCTGATGGCTCGATCATTGGTAGGTTGGTTAGTAGAGCATAGAAGCGGCTATCCTGCTCAGTCTGGGTTGTATGGGGACCTGGATCATCGGCTATTAAGACCACCATTCCCCCATTAACACCACAATAGGCCGCTGACATGAGTGCATCGGAAGCCACATTGACACCTGGAGCCTTCATCGTCACCAAAGACCTTAAGCCGGCGGAGGAAGCTGCTAAGGCAACTTCAAAAGCTACCTTCTCATTAGCAAACCAATCAACTCTAATGCCAAGTTCACTAGCAACTTCAGAGAGAGCCATTATAACCTCAGATGAAGGAGTCCCCGGATAACCAGTAACAACATGAACTCCGGCCTCAATTGCCCCTCTGGCAATAGCTTCATTTCCCATTAGAAGCACACGTGAACCAGGTTCACCGAGAAGCCTCAAGATTCAACCTCCATTAAATTCTAGCTTCCAAATTTAAACTTAATTCTACCATACTCTAAAAGAGCTTTCAGTATTTTAGCCGCGATCCTAGTTGACTGAACATGAAAAATACCATTTCTATCGAGCACCTTAATGCCATCCTCAACAACATCCCCATATAAGAAACAGGCAATCAATGGTTTTGCTGGATTAGCAGAATAGGCATCACACACAGCCTTTGCAACTTCAATTGAACTCTTAAAGCTTGGAGGAACAAATATCACTAGAACACCATCATACTCATCTGACATCAAAATTACATCCAGTACTCTGCGATACCACTCGTAATTGGCAACTGCAGTTAAGTCTATTGGATTTCTAATGGAGCAATAGCTTGGCAGAATACTCCTCAGCTTTGACATCAGCTCGCCTGATGGCTCCGGCACACTCAATCCAAGCTCCTCACACTCATCAGTTGCCAGCACTGCTGGACCGCCGGAATTCGTTACTATTGCAATTCTCCTCCCCCTAAGTATTGGAAGCTGGGACAGGGCTTTACATGAAAAGAAGAGCTCGTCAATAGTTGAAACCTGAATTATTCCTGCCTGCTTGAAAGCGGCGTCATATATTGCTTGAGAAGTAGAAATCTTACCCGTATGCGACTGCGCAGCTCTCGCCCCAGCACTCGACCTACCAGCTTTAAGTGCTACAATAGGTTTTTTCGGCGAAATTTTCTTAGCCACTCTAATTAGATCCCGACCCCTCCTAACAACCTCAACATACATTGCTATAACCTTGGTCTCATCATCCAATCCCAAGTACTCGAGAACTTCAACCTCATCCACATCACAGGAGTTTCCGCAACTTATGAACTTGCTAAATCCAACATTAAAAGCCCTAGCATAAGCAAATAGAACACCACCAACAGCTCCACTCTGAGAAATTAGGGAGATAGGCCCCCTAGAAACCCTGTACTCGAGGCAGGCATGAAGATTAACAGACGAATTTATTACACCAGCACTATTTGGCCCAATAACTCTAATTCCACCCCTCCTAGCAACTTCAACTACCTGCTTCTCAAGCTCGTAATTGCCGATCTCACTAAAACCCGCAGAAATAATTACAGCACCTCTAACACCCCTCTCAGCACACTCACTCAGCACTTGGGGCACAACCCTAGCTGGAGTACATATTACAGCTAGCTCCGGTGTCGATGGAACCTCAAGCACTGAAGTATAGACTTTAAGACCGAGAATTTCACCACCCTTCGGATTCACCGGGTAAATACGGCCTTTGAAGCCAGCCACGATCATATTCCTCAACACTTCATACCCTATCTTGCCGGGCTCACTTGAAGCACCTATTACAGCAACACTACTTGGTTTGAGAAAACCCTCAAGCTCATGTGAACTATTCCTCAAAAGACACCTCCACCCCCTCAACCGCCATGCACTGTTGGTAGCAAAACTACAGTATCCCCGTCACGAACCACCGTATCCAAGCCGTCAAGAGCAGAAATCTCCACATCATTTACGAGCACGAGAATATCTGATTGAAGCTCCATAGAGCCCTGCTTGAAAAGCCTCTCCATAAGCTTATCGCTCGAAACTTCATGAAGCTTGCTAAGCACATCACGCACAGTTAATCCATCACCATCAACACTAATCTCAATTACATCTCTACCTGCAAGCCTACCTAGTGTTGCAATCAGCTTCACTTTAATAGCTGCCATCTCAGACACCTTCAAAAACGTACAGGTACTCTTCATACCTCCTACCCTTAAATACTTGAGGTGGAAGCAGTCTACCCCTTCTAGCCCTAACCAGCCTTAGAAAGAGCTCATTTGCCTCCTCGCAGTCATTGAGCATAAGCATCCTTAGCGGAACATTAAGGGAGAGGGGTCTAAATGGAATGACGTGCCTAGTTGACTTATGTGGAAACACGCTACCTGAAAGAGCCACTCTAACCACTTGATCCTTTGAAATCAGTGGTAAACCTATAACTGCAGTGCACTCACCCATATTCAGCTTAACAAGTGCATCCCCTTCAACCTCATATCCAATGTTAAAGCCCAGCTTCTTAAGCTCATGCTCAAGCGCTTTCATCTTCAAATGGGAATCGTAAACGCCGCTCGACTCTACTTCAACAATCTCATCCATAAGAAATATTGCTGGAAGCCTCACCGACTCCAAGCTACTTGGTCTAGACCTAATTTGAAACTTGAAGTTAAGGTTCTTAAGGACATCATAAATGAGGGATACATCACCCTTAACAGTTCTCCACCAAGTATTCACTGCAACCCTCGGATCACTATAGTCAATGAAGCAGACAGCTATGAGCTTACAGCCAATAGCCTTGAGAGCCTCTATTCTATGCATTCCATCAAGTACAACCATGCTATTCTCATCAACAATCACTGGATCCCTCTGAACACCCTCACGCTTAATCTGCTCAATAAGCTTTTCAAGTAATTCAGGCACGACCTCCTCATGTATATGCAGGTTTTCCAGCTTCTCGAGCTTCAGCCTCACCCTGAAATTTAATTGGCATAGCTCGTAGAAGCTCGATGACAAGTACTCACCTCGCTAAACTTGGTCAGTGGAGGTACATTACTTCATCAAGCTCAGCGCAGGCCAGTATCATCATCCCCAACTTTAATTTACAGCAACTCACTTAAAAACGTGGGGCTCAAATTGAATTTCAAAAATGCCCTTCTGAAGAAAATACTCATGAAAAGCGAATTGGAGCAGAGACTTCCAATTCAATCCCTAAGAAAGGCTCGCAGCGATGGGCATGCCAGGAGGAGGCCGAGGCCATGTGGCTTAACAATTCATTCAGCCATTGGATGCCCAAATAAATGCCTATACTGCTATATTCAGGATATGGGCTTCGACTTCATAGAGGCAAGACCATATGGACTCACAGGTGAAGAACTCGCATATGCGCTCATCCTCAACCCCTACTTCGTGCCGGGGATATGGGGAACCTTTCTCGCATTTGGAAGCATAGCCGACCCATTCAATAAAAATGTGATCGAAAAAACCCTCGAGTACTTCAATGCAATTGAAAAGCTTGGAAATCCATGCCAATTCTCAACCAAGGCATATATAAGGCCGGAAACAATTAAGAGGCTGAGCAGTATAAGGCTCCCCATAAACCCTCTCATAACAATAGTAACTATAAAGAGAGCAAATAAACTTGAACCCAATGCACCAACAGTTGAAAGTAGATTGAAAACCATTAAAAACCTCAAAAGTGCAGGATTTAAGCCGATGCTATTTCTCAGACCAATAATACCTGGCGTAAATGATGATGAATTCGATGAAATATTTAAGGAGGCTAAGAGAGCTGGAGCAGTGGGAGCAGTAATTGGAGGATTCAGAGTAACTAAGAGAATAATTGAAAGACTTCAAAGAGCTGGATTTGACATTAAACAAATAATTAAGAGGAAGCCCAAGAAAGCAGTATTGAGTGAAGAGCAAATTCCAATAAAAATCTCCGATCTTAAAAGGAAGGCAATTCACCAAGCAAAAAGGAGAGGCTTAATAGCATTCGCATCTGCATGTTGCGCAAATGCATATAACGCGGGAGTACCATGCCCAAATCTCTGCTGGTTAAAGGGGCAATGCACTAACTGCCCAAATAAATGTGCAGATAAAGTACCCAGCATAAGTGAAAGTGAAGTAGCCGATCTAATAAAAATGCTAACTAAAAGAAAAATTGAAGATGCTTCAGTTGAGGACTCCAAAGTAACTGTTAAGATTGGATTCAAGATGAGCAGGAGGGAAATGGAGACTATAAAGTACGTGATACAGCTATTCACTAGGAGGAGAGTGCTTATGAGATGAGGAAGTTGAGAATAGAAGTTAGCGGAGATCCTGAAAATTACGCATGCATAACAGCTTACCTATGGCTTCTCGAACTTACACAAATAATAGCAGATGAATTTAATACTGAAGTAGAAGTAGAATGGAGTAAGCAAGTATATCAATTTGAGCCAACAATTCTAATTAACGGTGAAGTAGTATTTGAGGGGCTTCCAAGCGAAGCAGGATACCTCTATGAAGCCATAAAGGCATTTTTAGAGAAGAAGCTGAAAAGCCAAACCACCAACTACTAATCCTCACTTTCACCCGATTCTTCAAGCTCCTCTCGAGCCTTAGCCTGCCTCACTCTCATTTTAACCAGCCGAGTAATGTATCCAGCAACCCTATTCCTAAACCTCTTAGAAGCAATATCAGTTAGCTCGGCCACAAGCCTCTTATTAGCCTCAAAATCTAAAGTGAACTTATCAGGGTATTTTTCAAGCAGCTCTCGAGCAAGCCTCTTAACAGCACTAGGTCTCACCTTCCCCATGATCGTACCCCGCAACTATAATCGACATTCAAACAGAGATTTAAATACTTCGCCGTGATTCAAGAACACCATGCGAAGGTATTTAACCGAAAAATAAAAAATAATTTTTGGGTGTCAAGCGGTGCCTGAACTCCCTTTAGCACCCGTTGATAGACTAATAAGAAAAGCTGGCGCTTATAGAGTTAGCGAAAAGGCTGCTCAAGCTCTAAGAGAAATTCTCGAGGAAATAGCTATTGAAATTTCCAGAGAGGCGATTGAACTCGCAAATCACGCTAATAGAAGAACCGTTACAGATGAGGATATTAAGCTCGCAGCGAAAAGAATTCTGAGACTAATGAGATATACTATGTAAATTTTCACTAAGCCAACAACACTTAATAAGCTCTCTAGCAGAATTAAATAGAGCAGGCTAGAGCATAAACCGTAAGGTGATTAGCCATGGAAATCGAAGTACCCGAAGCCAAAGTCAAACCACCAATGCTCGTTAAATACGGCAAAGTCGTTAAGCCATGGAGGAGGGGTAGGGGATTCAGCATAGGCGAACTCAGACAGGCAGGCATCTCAATTAGCGAAGCAAGAAAACTGGGAATTAGAATCGATAAGAGAAGGAAAAGCATACATGAAGAAAACGTTCAAGCCCTAAAAGAATTCCTAGCGAAATGGGGAAATAAAAAATAGATTCCAAACAAAGAACTATGTGAAAGCCGGGGTAGCCTAGTGGTAAGGCGCAGGCCTCGAGATCAAAAAGATAATGGGGCTAGAAAGCCTGTGCCCGCTCAGCGGGCTCGCGGGTTCGAATCCCGCCCCCGGCGCCACTCCAATTCAAGTTAAATTTCCACAAGTACAGAGAGCTTCATGCACCAAGCTATACAAGTCATCCATACCAACTTCCAGTCTTAGCTGACACTAAAACAATTCTAGATGCCTGGGAGAGCCTCCTAACAATACTACTGCAACTCAAGGCTAAGTCGACAAAAGCACTACTTTCAACCCTAATCTTTCTCCTCAAATACTTATAGTTGCTTAACAGTCTAACTGATTTGCCCCTGAACGTTCAATTAAATAAGCTTTATTTACCACAGTGACCATTGAAACCTCAATTGCGCAGCAACTGCAAGCATGATGGCAACCACTAGCCCAGATAGAGAAATAGTTAATAGCGGATCTACTATGAAAACTGACACAGCTAAATCAACTGAGCTGAGCTTCTTCACAATTTTAGGTCCGAAGGACCTGAACACGAATATCTCCATCTGACTGAGAGCATCAATTAGAACATAATCCATATTTTCCCTCTCAATTCAGTTCAATAACTCATCTACATGATCTCCAATGAGCTTCGAAGCCCGAATCATGGCGCCATTAGGCCCCAATCCCCCCTATCCATTAAATCTTGAGTAGTAAAAAATTCCTGATATCGAAGTCAGGTTTATATGGAGTGTACCTGCAACCTGGTCAAGACTTACATAGCCAATTTGGGATCCAGTGCTTGAAGATAATCATTCACAGAAAGCCTTCGTTAACAATGACTTCCCAATTCCAGCTGTGCCAATGAAAACCACTAGCATAAAGCTTCACCCTCCAATACTGGTACCCTATAGAAGCATCAAGCTCAACAGTTAACTCTTTCCATTTAAGTCTTCAATTCAATAAGCTTGCTTTTCAACTCCTCAATAACCTCGTAATAGTACTTAGAGTTCCTTAGACAGCCTGGATCTGGCCCATGGATATCCCCGAGGTATGCGAGAGCCCTCGCCCTACAGCCTCCACACACATTTTTGAAATTGCAGTTTCCACATGAACCCTTCAATGAGCTTCTATCCCTCAAAGCTTTAAACACTTTACTGTTATTCCATATATCCGCGAAGTGCTGTTTCCTAAGATTACCAACAACTAAGTCAGGCATGAACACGCATGGAACTACATCACCATTAGGTTGAATTGCACAATACATTCTACCAGCACCGCATCCACCTATGAACTCGGCGATCGTCTTTATGTAATTCGAAAATGAAGTGGATCCTACATAAAAGTGCGATACAGCAGTAAATTTCCCCTCGGAAACTTCAAGCATCACTCTAGCATACTGTGGAGCAGTACAGACGACTTCAATACCGCCCTCGATTGCGAGCCTCGAAAGCTCTTCTAGGAAAAGCTCTCGCTCCTCAGGACTTAAATCCAAATCGAGAATTTCGCGGCCTCTCCCAACTGGTATGAAGTTGAATGCAATAAACCTATTAGCACCCAGCTTCTTGGCCAACTCCACTATCCTCGGAATTTCATGAACATTAATCTTCGTGACAGTAGTTGCAATACATGTAAACAATCCCTCCTCAACGCAATTCCTTACACCCTCAATTGCAGCCTTAAATGCCCCAGGAACACCCCTAAAGCTATCGTGAACTCTTGGATCAGCTGAATCCAGGCTTATTTCAACATATTTCACACCTGCCTCCTTAAGCTCCCTCACCACACTCCTAGTTAGAAGAGTTCCATTAGTTGCAAGTGCAACATAAATTCCCCTCCTCGAAGCTTCATGGGCAACCCTCAATAAGTGATCTTTAACGACAAGAGGCTCCCCACCAGAGAAGGCTAAGGAAGCTATTCCCACCTCATCCAGCTCCTCAACAACTTGAAGCTTCTCCTCCAACGTCAACTCATCACTTGAAGGCTTACCTGCACTTTGATAGCAGTGCTTACACTTTAAATTGCAAGCATTGGTGAAATTCCAGACAACAAGGAATGGAGCAAGTAAAATTTGAGGCTTAACGAGGCCAAACTCGCTTATACTGGCAAGAACATTCATTAAACCCCTCCTAACATTGGGATCCCTCAAATACTTCTTCATCTTACTGGCCTCAACGTTAAATGCTCTAAGAGCCAAGTCAATTATTGCTGAAATCATGAAAGAATAGAATCTGCAGGAGATCGACTTAGGCTTAGACAGGCCAGCATAGATCATTAGTGCATGCTCCAACCTTCGATAGCCACCACAAGAAGCGGACCTAGACATACCAGCCTTGAACAGTGCTCTAACAATTGATTTTTCAATTAGAGCTCTAAAAAAAGTTGAATAACTCTACTGACACTTCAATCACCAAGTAACAGTATTAGTTGAACTAAAATATTAATATCTTGGCAGTAAGCCATAATTAAGTTGGCATGGTGAAAGTACTGAGGGGAAATGTTGCAGCATTAACTGCATCATGGATCATATTTGGAATTGGAAGTTCCATTACAACCCCATACTACCCACTATACATTAAAGCGCTGGGTGGAAGCGACTTTCATGTAGCACTAGTGATTTCTGTTAGGAGAGTAGCTGAAATACCCCTAATAATTCCCGGGGGCTATTTGGCAGACATCATTGGCAGGAGAAAACTAATAGTGACTTTAACTTGGGCAATAGCATTCATGTTCTTCATGTATGCACTCGCCCCAAGCTGGGAGGCACTAATATTGATCGGCATCATAGAATCCCTTCTACTACTCTACAGACCAGCCCTCCACGCAATTCTCATCGACTCTCTACCACCAGATGTAAGGGCTAAGGGAGTGCTTATTTCAACTATCATGCCGAACATTCCATGGCTAATTTTCCCACCCATAGGCGGATGGCTCGCCGACAAATACGGCATACTTGGATATCGCTATGCATACATAATTGCTGGCATAGCAGGTGTGGCAGCAGCAATTCTTCGAACAAAATTTCTAAGAGAAACACTTCCAAAGCATGAGAAGAAAGAGTCGATAGCTAAAATATTCATTAATTCATATAAAAATTCAATCAGCATGATTAAGAAATCAGATAGAAAGATAAAGTACCTAATCCTGGGCAGCATACTCATAAGTGGAATCACTGTCTCCACATACACATCCTATGCCGTAGTCTTTGCCAGCGAAGTTTTAGGAATAAGCAGGGAATTGTGGGGATGGTATAATGTTTTGGGAACCATCTCATCAACCATACTGTCACTATTAGTACTACCATTCATTGACTCAGCACCAAGAAGAGCCGTCATAGTGACCTCAAGTGCAATTTACACTAGTAGCATTTACCTCTTAACATCAGGAATGGGGCAGACAACAGTTTTACTATCAGTTGTACTCTCAACCCTTGCAAGCACACTATATCATCCAGCTTGGCAGGCCTACATAGGAGATATTGTGAAGAAAGAAGAGAGAGGAAGAATAAGTGCAATCATCTCAGTAGCCACGGTTCTAGGATTTTCATGGGCAAACCTTCTCATGGGCCATCTATACTCAGCGGATCCACTACTCGCATTTAAGATGGCATTAATAGTAGGGATAATTGAAACACTATATTGGAGCCTAGTAATAAAAGAGCCCAAAGTGAGGTTAAATTAAGTGCAGTTAAACCCTACTTTAATGGCACATACATGCTTGATCTAGTCGCCCTGAGGCCCGGCGCACCATGAACAACCCTCTTAGTCGTTATGGAAAACTCCCCAAGATAGTGGCCAATCATTTCAGGCGTTATCTTGATGGGAAGGAATTCCTTCCCATTATAAACATGAATTGTTAATCCAACCATTTCCGGTAGTATAATCATGTCCCTACAATGAGTCTTAATGACAACCTTCTCTCCCCTCGCAATTCTCTTCTTGGCTTCCCTAATCTTCTCTAAAAGCCTTCTCTGCTGAGGAGTTAAGCCCCTCTTTAAACTCCTCCTCTGCCTAGCTGGAAGTAGCTGGATGAACTGGTCCATAGGCATTTTTAATAGCTCTTCGAGAGTGAAGCCCCTATAGGTGAATTCCCTTGGCAATTCACTCACCTTAATTTCTCTGGTGAAATGCTAACTATGCAACTTATAAATGTTACTTAGAATAGTTCCACTCAGAGATAATGAAGTTTGAATTTGAAGTCAAAATCCCAGTTAAAGAATTGGAAAATTTGAGGAATAAGCTGGTAAGTATGGGAGCAAGAAAATTGGGCATATTTAAACAAGTAGACCTCTACTTCCAACATCCATGCAGAGACTTCAAATTAACAGATGAAGTATTAAGGGTTAGAATGCAAAATGGAAGAACACTTCTAACATATAAGGGTCCTAGAATGAAGGGGAAGTCCAAGAGTAGACTTGAAATTCAAGTTGAAGTTTCAGATCAAAATAAAATAATATCAATTCTAAAGAGCCTAGGATTCAAGCTATCATATGAGCTAAGGAAAGTGAGGGAGCTCTGGGAAATAGGTGAAGTTAAGATAGGGCTAGACACAGTGGATAGACTAGGAAACTATGTGGAACTAGAAGTGATCAGCAATGACATTAATGAAGCAAATAGAAAGATAGATGAGATAATAAGCAAGCTCGGCCTTGATGCAGGTAAGGTAACCGCCAAAACATATGTAGAATTGATTTTCGAGAAAATGGGAAAGCGCAAGTCAGCTACATAAACGGGAAAGCCAATACATATATGAGGTGAGGTCTTGAATTTAATCGACGAAATATATGAGAGAATCCTCAATGCATCAAACGTACTGAAAAGCGTAGTTCACGAAACACCGCTTGATAAGTCAAGAACCTTCAGCCACTGGACAGGTAGCAAGGTATACTTGAAGCTTGAAAACCTGCAGAAAACTGGTTCATTTAAGGTTAGGGGAGCCTACTATAAGATACATAGATTACTCTCGACTGGACAAGTCAAGTGTGTGGTAGCAGTTTCAGCAGGAAATCATGCACAGGGAGTTGCATGGGCTGCATCGAAGGCAGGCATAAGATCATTAATATTCATGCCAGAATTCGCGCCAGCAGCTAAGATAAATGCAACCAAAGGATATGGAGCTGAAGTAGTACTTCACGGTAGAACACTTGAAGACTCCTATGAGAAGGCCATGGCAATGGCTGAGAAAAGCGGATACGAATTCATTCACCCATTCAATGACATGGACGTTATCGCTGGTCAAGGAACCATTGGGCTAGAAATACTAAAGCAGCTGCCAAAGACTGATGCAGTTATAGTGCCAATTGGTGGGGGAGGATTAATTTCAGGAATCGCCATAGCAATAAAGCGTAGAAAGCCTACAGTAAAGATCTTTGGGGTAGAGGCTGAAGGAGCTGCATCGATGAAGAAGAGCATTGAAATAGGCAGAATAATTAAGCTCGAAAAAGTCGATACCATAGCAGACGGCATAGCCGTGAAGAGCCCCGGAGAACTAACATTTCAAATAGTCAAAGAATACGTCGATGATATAGTAACAGTAGATGACTTCGAAATTTCAACTGCAATATTCAAGCTACTGGAAAGAGCAAAGGTGGTAGCTGAGCCAGCAGGAGCAGCATCAATAGCAGCATTGCTCTCAGGGAAAATTAAGATGGAGAATAAGAACGTGGTAGCAGTAATTTCAGGCGGAAATATTGATGCATCACTTCTAGCAACAATTCTGGAGAAGAACCTGATAACTGAGGGGAGGGTTATAAGATTGCTTGTTGAATTACCGGATAAACCCGGAACATTAAAGAGAGCACTAGGAGTAATTGCAGAAGCGAGGGCAAACATAATTGATGTTTCAATAGACAGGACATCACCAAAAATCAGGCCTGGAAGAGCAACAGTACTAATTAAGGCTGAAGTACAGCACCCAAGCTACATCAACGAAATAGTAAATAACCTTAAAAAGATAAGTTATAGCTTAAGCATTCTATGAGCATGAGGTGACTATGTTATGGTTAAGGAAGCCGTATTGACGGATAAAGCTCCAAAACCAGTTGGACCATATAGCCAAGCAATCAAAGTCGGAAACTTCCTATTTATTTCAGGGCAAATACCAATTGACCCTAAAACAGGGAAAATAGTTGAGGGGGGCATTAGAGAGCAGACCAAGAGAGTTCTAGACAACATTAAGGCGATACTAGAGGCAGCTGGATTTAGCTTAGACGATGTCGTCAAGGTATTCGTATTCCTCAAAGACCTCTCACTCTTCACCGAATTCAACGAAGAGTACTCCAAGTACTTTAGGGAAAAACCGCCAGCTAGATCAACAGTAGCCTGCGAAATACCTAAGGGCGCACTACTAGAGGTCTCGGTCATAGCATATAAGGGTGAATAGATTGACAAATAAGACGATCAAAACAATTCAGAGGTGGATAGCTGAAATCGATTATGATAGCATTACGCGTTTAATTAATAGAGCGCTTGAAGCAATTAGAGGTGATGAGCAAAGAGCAGCCAACCTAACAGCTGAAGGAGGACTAGTGAAAATTAGGAGTAGGAAGGGGAGAATGCTGGTGATAGGAGATGTGCATGGAGACCTGGAAACCCTCATAAAAATACTGAAAAACGAGGATGCCATTGAGAAGCTCGAGCAAGGCGACATGTACATAGTTTTCTTGGGAGACTACATAGATAGAGGACATGAATCACTCGAAGTAATGGCCTTAGTCCTAAACTTGAAGTGCAGCTACCCCGATAAGGTGGTTCTACTTAGGGGAAATCATGAGGGCCCGGATGATTTAATCGCGCATCCCCATACGTTCCCCTATGAACTAGCCTTGAAATTCGGAGGCAAAGCTCAAAGCCTATACTTAAAATTTAGGAAGCTATTTAACGCAATGCACCATGCAGCCATGACAAGTAACGGAATCATAATGCTACATGGGGGAGTTCCAACAGAGGCGGAAAGCATAGATGATGTAATTAGGGCAAGAGAGCTCCATCCAGAAAAGCCCCATTTAACTGAAATTTTATGGAATGATCCAGATGAAAGTGGAGTTAAGGGAGCCTATCCGTCACCGAGAGGAGCAGGAAAAATGTTTGGCATCGATTGCACCGAGAAGTTCTTGAAAATAG